>JACDJA010002019.1_pt1 | contig 15433 bp, 17 predicted proteins | sample 7449241 | NCBI WGS metagenome assembly JACDJA01 (sample SAMN14253289, study PRJNA609438) | sludge metagenome | isolation source: initial anaerobic sludge | collected 2018-12-20 | reverse complement strand
CTCACCTCGCTTTGGTGCACACGAGTATTGAGCATAGTCGAGATTGGTGCAGATCACTTCTGATATTGAACTGTCAGGAGCTGGCTGCACAACAGCCATTACGCCCAATCAACTGGTGCAGTCGTCTTCTGAAAATGACAGCACACGGCGAAGCCGTGGGCATTGTGTCCTATGGTTCTGTCAGCTTTACGCAGAGCATCCCCATTAGCAGCGCACTGGCCGAGATAGCCAAGCACTAAACCACAGCAACCAGGAAAGCCCGGCATTGACCGGGCTTTTTTGTACCTGGCACATAAGGGTTATCTTTTTGGGCTAGGCACTTATAAGCCGACCTTTTGAGCTATGAGCCACCGGCGATAAAATGGAACTTTGAGGCATAGCCAAAGGAGCCAGAGCCATGAAAGTTGCGCGGGTATATTTGCGCGTCAGCACGGACGCGCAAGACTTGGAACGCCAAGAAGAAATAATCACGACCGCAAAGGACGCGGGCTATTACGTTGCCGGTGTTTACCGTGAGAAGGCCAGCGGAGCGCGAGCAGACCGCCCGGAGCTGCTGCGCATGATTGCCGACTTGCAGCCGGGTGAGGTGGTCATTGCCGAGCGGATAGACCGAATCAGCCGCCTACCCCTACCAGAAGCCGAGAAGCTGATTGCCTCGATACAAGACAAAGGCGCACGGCTGGCAGTGCCTGGCATTGTCGATTTAACCGACCTGGCCGACCAAGCCGAAGGCGTGGCAAAGGTGGTGCTGGAGAGTGTGCAGGCCATGCTTTTACGCCTGGCTCTACAAATGGCGCGGGACGATTACCAGGAAAGGCGAGAGCGGCAGCGGCAGGGTATCCAGCTGGCAAAGCAGGCGGGCAAGTACCTTGGCAAACAGGCCGACAAGAAACGCCGCGCCCAGGTTATCGCACTGCGAGCCAGCGGCCACAGTATCCAAAAAACCGCCGAATTGACCGGCTACAGCGCGACCCACGTCAAGCGCATAACGGCAGAAGCAAGAGCGACCGGCCAGCTGGCCGGATTGGTACGCCAAGAGGGAAGGGAAAAAACACCGTAAAGGATTGCAAACAACGATTAAAAAACTATCATCATGCACCTGTTTTAATATTAAAAACGTATTGACCGAAACCCAGCGAAAGGGTATTATTTCACTATCAAGTTAATATTAAAAAGGGGTTAAAAATGATTATCACCGTAGGCAACACAAAGGGCGGAGTTGGTAAAACTACGCTGGCCGTACAGCTGGCAATTTATCGCGCACTGGCTGGCCGTGACGTGTGGCTGATTGACGGCGACAGGCAAGGCACAGCCGCCGCCGCCATTGCAGCCCGAGCAGAAGCGGGCAGGGTTCCAGGCATTGCTTGCGCCCAGTACGCGGACGGTGCAGCACTGCGCGGGCAGGTACAGCAGCAGCGCGACAAGTGGCAAGACATCATCATAGACGCAGGCGGGCGGGACTCTACCGCGCTACGGGCGGCACTGGTTTTGTCGGACGTTCTGCTAGTGCCGTTTGCCCCTCGGTCTTATGACGTGTGGGCATTGGAAGACATGGCCGCACTGGTGGACGAAGCCCGAAGCGTCCGGGACGGCTTGCGCTGCTTTGCAGTGATGAACCAAGCAGACCCAGGCGAGCGGTCAACGGATAACGCGGAGGCGGCGGCAGCCGTGGCAGACGTTCCACAGTTCGAGTACCTATCAACCCCGATACGCCGCCGCAAGGCATTCAGCAACGCGGGTGGTGCTGGCCTGGCCGTATGCGAAGTGTCGCCCCGCGACCCCAAAGCAATAGCAGAAATGGAAGAATTGGCCGCGCACGTTTTTAATATTAAAACAACTGTATAAGGCGATTAAAAGACATGGCAATTCAACGTAAACCAAGATTAAAACAACCTAGCGCAGCGGATGCCTTTATACAGGGCGCACCTGATGCCCAGGCGCAGCCAGAAGCACCGGCAGGCCAGACGTATCAGAAGGGCGTAAGGAAGGGCAACAAGCGACAAATCAGCCTCACAATCACCCCGGCACTGCTGGAAAAGGTGGACGCTATGGCCGCTGAAATGGGGCAATCCAGGGCGGCGATTATCAACATGGCAATCTATCAACTGGTCGAAGCTGGCCAAGTGGGCAATGTTTAACTTTGCTTGTCTAATCAGTGCGGGTGCATTACTATGAGCGTTGAGTTACTGGACGTTATCCAGCCGTCTGTTTTTAAGGAACAGTTAGCAGCTGGCAGCGTTACAGATACAGTCATTCAGGCCGGTACAAAGGGCTTAGTTATCACCCTGAAAATAGGCAAGAATGGCTTTGTGTTAGGGCGTACACGTGGCGGCATCCGTTACTTCCATGCGATTGACGGGGCGGCATCGGTACTAATTCAGCACGGTATCACCAGTTTTTTTGTAGATACAAATGGCTGGCTACCGCGTACCCTTACCAAGAATCCAAAGCGGTCTTCACCAGGTGGCAATGTGTGAGGGCTTTAGAAAAGCAAAAGCCCCGTTGGGCAACGGGGCTTTGCAGAAACATGAGCCAACAACCTTGCCGGGTTGTTTGACTCAACCGCCGTAGAAAGACGGGTTTAGCTAAACATTATTCTACGGCCTTGTTTCTGCTTTGACAACCCTTGTGCTGTACGCGCAAGGCGAACAAGGACAGACATGGCAGCAGTAGAGCAGCTATCACTATTCGACCGGGCGGAAGAAGCCAGGGCATACCACGACCCAGCACGAGCGGGTTTTTTCTCGATTCTGGTCAACGACCAGGGCGAAAAAAAACAATCCTCGCACCGGCTGATTGAAATGCCGACCGTCCTGGAGCTTATCGACAAGACCCGCGACACCTGGATGACGCAGGCCGAATTTATCCGGCCAAACAGGCGCGTGGTAAACCTTGCCCGTATTGGCCTACTGTTTGCCGACCTGGACACCTACCGCGAGCCGTGGGCAACCGGAAGGACACCGGAGGAACTGGCAGCCTCGGTGCTGTACTACTGCGCACAGGAAGGCATACCGACCCCATCCATGCTGATTTTTTCAGGCCGTGGCATACAAGCCAAGTGGCTACTGGATGGAGTCATACCCCGCGCCGCCTTGCCCCGCTGGAACGCCTGCCAACGCTATTTAGTTGACCGCCTGCTACCCCTTGGAGCCGACCGACAAGCCAAAGACGCAAGCCGTGTGCTGCGCATGGTGGATACCGTCAACCAAAAGAGCGGCGAAATCTGCCGAGTTGTCCACGTTGAAACCGGAGCAGACGGCCAGCCGGTGCGCTATAACTTCGAGTACATGGCCGAAATGCTGCTACCAGTCGCCCGCTGGACGATTGAACAGCAACGCCAGGAACAGGAGGCGCGAGCCAAGCGCCGACAGCTCAAACTGCTACCAGGCAGCAAGTCCGACAACCTGCGCGGATTTTCAGGGCGGCAGCTGGCATGGCACAGGCTGGAAGACTTGCGAACCATTGCCCTGCTGCGCGGTGGAGTCCAGGAAGGCGAGCGGATGCTACATCTTTTTTGGCGTTTAAACTTTTTGCTTTTGTCCGGCGCGACCCACAGCGGCCAGATGTACCACGAAGCCAAAGCCCTTGCCCGAGAGATAGCCCCCGAATGGGCGCACAACAGCAAAGAGCTGATGACCCTATACAGCAAGGCCAAAGCCTACGAAGCGGGCGAAAAAGTGAAGTTTGGCGGCAAGGAGTTTGCCCCCCTATACACCCCGAAAAACGACACCCTCATAAACTTGTTTGGCATTACCGACCAGGAGCAAAGGGAGCTGCGCACCATCATCAGCACGGACATGGCCGCAGAGCGTCACAGAGACCGCGACACAGCCCGTAGGCGAGCCGCTGGAGCGGTGGACAGGGAAACATACTTAGAAGCGGCAAAGGCCAAGCAGGCGCAAGCCCAGGAGCTTAGGGCGCAAGGCTTGAGCGTTAGAGCTATTGCCGCACAAATGGGCGTTTCTGTTGGTTCTGTATCGGGTTATTTGAAAGCGGCCGCAAGCGTTCACAGTCCCTGCGTATTACAGGCGGGAGCCTTGGAAAAAAAGAGTGTTCAAAGTCCCTGCGTATTACTAATGGCGTAGCCCACGCCCGCGCCGTAGGCGCTGCTTTTGAGTAGCCCCGCATTGTAAAAATGCGAGTAGCCGCAAGGGGGGTGGGTAACTTGCTTGCAAGTTATCCATGCCCCGCGCAGTGCCGGAACGGCACGGAGTTACTGCCAGCGTCCCAAGTCCGTCCGTATTACTAACAAGGTGTTTACATGACAAGAAGAAAATCATTTAGCCCGGAGCTGTTGGAAAAGCTGCGAGCAATGCCGGTGGCGGCTGCCCTCGATGCCCTGGGGCTGTACTGGAAAAAAGACCCGGACTTTACGCCGGTTAAAGATAAAAACACCGTCCGGCTAAATGTGGCCGTGGGTGGTGGTGCGGTTGAGCTACTGGCTACTGGCTGCAAGTGGTACGACACCAGGGCAGCGAAGGGCGGCGGCGGTGCAGTTGATTTAGCCATGCACCTGCTACGCCTGGACTTCGTGACAGCCGTTAAGCGGATGCAAACAAATGTTTAGTTTTTAGCCGCTAAAATTTAACGCCAAGAGAGAAGCCAGGCCGGTGGGTCTGGCTTTTTTTGTGCCTGGTAAAAACTGGCCGCGCAGGAGCGCACAGGCTGGCCGTTCTGGTGGTGGGTAATGCGATTGTGTGGCCTATGTGCAAAACCGCTGCAATGGCCGCTGTAGGCCGTTATTGAGCTGGCAAGCCAGCTATTTGAACGCCAAGAGGGAAGGGCGGGAGCTGGTGCGGTGGCGGCGGCAAAAATAATAAAAATAACCATTGCATAAGAATAATAATAAGATTATTATTATTCTTATTATTAAGGCAACCCGAACGAGGCGACCCCATGACTTACGAAGCTATCCCCGCAGAGCTTAAAGACCGCATCACAGCAGCAGCCCAGGAGCTTTACGAGCAAGCAGACTGCCAGCGATTCCCGACAGTGGACGCGGTGCGCCGTCATGCAAAAGCAGACATGAACAGCACCAGTGCAGTTATGCGCGAATGGCGCAAAGCACAGCAAGCCGCGCCGGTGGCCGTAGCCGTGGCCGTACCGGAAGCCGTAGCAGCAGCAAGCACGGCAGCACTGGCCGCAATCTGGCAACAAGCCCAGGAGCTAGCCAACGAATCACTAGCCGCCGCGCAAGCCGCATGGGAAGCCGAACGGCAGGAGCTGGACGCATTGCGTAAAGAGCTGGCCGAAGCATACGAAACCCAAGCGCAGGAGCTGGAGCAGGTGAAAGCCACAGCAGCGAACGCCAAAGAGTTGCACAAGATGGAAGCCGACCGCCTAACCGCTGATTTGTCTAGCTACCGTGACGACTTCCGGGACGCAGCAGCCCGCGCAGATAAAGCCGAGTTGCAAGCCCAGGCAGCCGATGCCGCCGCCCTTGATTTGCGCCTAGAGGTGGAACGCCTGCAATCCAGCACCGAAGGACTGACCAGCCAGCTGGCCGACAAAACGAACGCGCTAACCAAGGCACTGGCCGACCTGGACGAAGTGCGGGCGAAGCTATCAGCACAGACAGCAAAAGCAGAAGCCCAGGACGCAGCCGCCAAGCAGCAAATAGCCGACCTTAAAGCAACGGCAGGCGCAAGCCAGAAAGCCGCCCAGGAAGAAACGGCAGCAGCACGGCAGGCAGTGGAGGCAGCGAAGGCCGAGCGCGAAGCCGCAACCGTTGAAGCCGCCACCGCGACCGCACGACTTGCAGCCGCAGAGAAGCAAGCCGCCGACCTACTGGACAGACTGACCAAGGCGGCAGCCGCCGACAAAACCGACAAGAAAGGTAGCAAGCCATGACAGACGAAATCGAAGACCTGGACACCAAGCGGGCTAAAGCCATTGCAGCCGATGAAATGTATTCAAAGGCACGTTTACGCCAAGAGTTCAGAATGCGGCCACCGGCAGAGCTTGAGCCTGCAAACTCTTACAAAGGCCGGTTTGGTTGGGTGGAGCTGTACCGGATAGCGGATTGCGTACCCATGCGGAAAATGGGCGACCCCAGCCCAGCACAGTTAAAGGCGCGGCAGCGGTTGCCGCTGCTGGCAAAACTGAAAAGCGACCAGGGCAAGGTATCGGCAAAAGCAGGTAGCTGGCTGGAGCAGGAGCCGCTTTTTTTGGATACCGAAACCACCGGACTGGATGACCAGGCACAAATCATAGAAATAGCAATTTTGGATGCCAGCGGCCAGGTGCTGCTATGCCAGCGAATCAAGCCGACCGTTGAGATAGGGGAGGGAGCGCAAGACGTTCACGGAATCAGTGCCGCCGACCTGGAAGGTTGCCCCAGCTGGCCGGAGGTGGCCGGGGAGGTGCAGCGGATACTAGCCGGGCGAATGGTCGTTATTTTCAATGCGGACTATGACACCAGGCTATTGAACCAAACAGCCGCCGCACACGGTGATAACCTGGACTGGCTTGTAAGCTGCACGTTTCGTTGTGCTATGTATCTTGCCGCGAGCATGTACGGAGCAACAAACCAATACGGCACAATTTCGCTAATCAACGCCTGCATAGAGGCGGGCGTAAGCTGGAAAGGTGCAGCGCACAGCGCAGAAGCCGACACGCTGGCAACGCTTGACCTGGTAAAAACCATTGCCCAGTTCAACATAGACATACAAAAGCAAATCGAGCAGATATAGCCATGCCAAAAAACCTACAGCTAACGCCGGAAGAAGTGGAGGACTTGCGCCAAGAAATGCAGGCAGCCGGTGAATGGATACGCCAGGAGATAAAGCGAAGGAGTGCCCCTCAAGTGTCAATAGTGCGCCTACCGGAGCCAATCGAAACCCAGCCAGACCAGGAACAAAAAAGCCGGTAGCAGTTGCCACCGGCTTTAGTTTGACACTTGAGGGGCAAGCCCCGTTATTCGTTTGGTTTTTTGCGGAGGTTAGCCAGGAAAGACCAGGCGAAGATAAAGGGCAGCATAGGCAGCACCAGGACAAAGCCCAGCACACGAGCCAGGACAGTACCCAGCGGGCGCAGGTAGGACAGCGGTACACGCAGCACATCATGCAGCAGACCACCGGCCAGCCATGCCGGAGCCAGTACCACCAGCACCGCCGCAAAGGCGGCAGGAAACAGCCGCCTTAGAATCCAGGTGCCGATGGTAACGGCGATTGCCAGCCAGATAAAAAAAACCATTTTCAGCCCTCAGCTATGGTAAGGGTTTGGGTCAAATAGCCCGGCATATTCGCTATCTACCAGGTAGTTTATGCGCTCGACCAGGTACGGCCTTTCGCCCCTAACCAACAAGATTGGCCGTTCAGGGCCAAGCCTCATTACTTCGTCAGGTGTCAGCAGTTCGCGGCCAGTGAATTGCTGGCTTGTGCCGTGGCTGCTACCGCTATTCATGGAGCCACCGCCACCAGAAAAACCGCGCCCCGCATTCTTGCCGCTATTTTCGGTTTCAAACTCGATGGTGGCTTTACCCAGGCTATCGCTGATGTATTTTGCAGTGTCAAAATCATCTGTACCAAAGAAGGATTTAGCACTGTTTGCCAGGAAGGTTTGCCACTTTGGATAAGTGCCTTTCAGCTGGCTAAGGTCTTGGATAAAGACCCAGAAGGCCAGGCCATAACCGCGCAACAGTGAAACGGCATCCTCAATCTGTTTCATGTAACCCAGCTGGCCGAACTCATCCAGAATAAAGGCCACCCGGTGCGCCGGTTGCTCATTACTGGACGTGACCGAGGCAATCACCGTGCTGATAAAAAGGCGCAGGAAACGCGCATTAGGAGCAATGCGATTGGCAGGCATTACCAGGTAAACGGTCATGGCCTTGGCCTTGATTTCCGACAGGTCAAAGTCAGACCTAGATAGTGCGTCAGCTATGCGCGGGTCATCCAAGAAAGACGTATGACGGCGAGCAGTGGAAAGTACAGAGCCACGTTCTTTATCGGCCATGCCCATGAGTGTATTTGCAGCCCTTGCAGGAATACCAAAAGCAGCCATTTCATCCGAAGCCATGTAGCCCAGGACAGAATAAAATTCCTCTTCGTCCACGGTCAAAAGGCGGCGCAGTTCGCCCAGGTTGCGGCTTTCTTTGTCGTCCAGGCCAGCAACATAAAGCATTAAGCCCTGCAAAAAGTTTTTAGCCGATTCCTCAAAGTGTACGCCGTCCCCTTTGGGTTCACCGATTACCAGGGCATCCGCCAAAATGGCCGACTCACTGACACAATCAGGACTCCACACGTCCAGGCGGTCAAGCACGTTAAAAGCCGCGCCGGGTTCACCGTTTACAGCAAATGGGTCGATGGAATAAACCGAATGGCCGAGCGCACGGCGAGCGCGAGAAGTCACCGCCGCGTTTTCGCCTTTCACGTCCAGCACCAGGGCGGAGCCTGGATAGTCCAATAGGTTAGGAATCACCGCGCCGATGCCCTTACCGGAGCCAGTAGGCGCAACAGTCACAACGTGGCCGGTAAAGCGAAACCGGGCATCTAGCCCAGCCGGAGCGTCAGGCACTCGACCCAGGGCAAAACCGGCAGGCTTAGAAGGCGGTACAAGGTGGCCTTTCTCTTGGAGTTCAGACACCGTTCCCCAACGGGCGGAGCCGTGGGAACCGGCTTCATCAATAGCGCCGGTTTCCGGCTGGATACCGGCCACATTTTTTACAGGAACAGCAACGCCGCGCAGGTTATCAATCACCCCGCCAATGGTGCGCAAACGGCGAGCGGTAGAAGATTGGGAACCGATGGAATCAGCCAGCCAACCAAACACCCGGCCAGCGTTAAGATAGGTTGCCACTGTACCGCCAACAGTCAGGGCGAGAATTGCCCAGCCGGGTACTTGTGGGATAAAGACATAAATCAGCATCATGGCAACGGAAGTGGGCAGGAAGGACAGCCCAAGAGCCAGGGCAACGACTGTAGGGTTTTGACGGCGCTTAAAGGCGATATACGCACCACCAAAACAGACCACTATCAGATAGAAAAACCAAGCAGCCATAATGCCTTTAATGCGTTCACCAAAGCCGCCAACGTACCCCTCAAGCGTTGAGCCTTTTAGTTTTTCCATCCGCTCCTGGCCGCGCTGCTTTTGCAAGGCGGAATAGTCAGCGAGAACCTTTTGCTTTTCTAGCTCAACAATGCCCCGCGTCATCTCAATACCCCGCGTGACCGACTGCTGCACTACGTTGACGGCAGCCGATGCCGCAGCGGATGGCCTTTCACCGTCCAGCCCCTCAAGAATCCGGGCGTTAAAGCCGTCCAAATTGGCCGCAGATTGCAGGCCAGCATTCTGCAAAAAATAGCCCATATCGGTACGGTAAAGACTAATAACAGTCCCCGCACCGGTGGCCGTTTTATTCTCGATAGCCGCCGCCTCAAGCTCCTTTAGAATGGGCAAAGCAGCCGCCCATTTTTCGCGGAATTGTTGCCAGTCTCCTGCATTGGTTGCCATAGCCATTTGCTGCTGGCTATCGTCCAAAAACTGTAGTTGTGGCTCCCACGTTTTAGCCGCTAAATTGTGTGCTTCACAAGAGCGAGAAACCCAGCTATCTGGGTTTTCTGCATACTCGAATTTGTGAGCTTCAGTTGCCGGGTTACATTCTGGAAAAATGGAAGCGTTAGCGTTCACGGAGAACATAAAGCCCCAAATGAATATAGCCACAGTTGTGACCCATGCCCGGATAGCCATTTCTTCAAATCGGTCAATCATTTTATTACCCCTATGTCTGGTAAATAAAAAGGGCGGCTAAGGCCGGTTGCCGCCGTCCTTGTCGCTCATAAAAAGCGCGTCACCAGCCGCCCTAAACCGTGCTAATGCCTCGTCAGACTTTTGCCCCATAAGGGCATTTTTTGCTAACCACATTGCACCCAAAATCACCGCAGACGGATATTCATCTAGCCCAGCCTTTACAACAAGGCCGCCAAGCTGAATTTTCCGCCGGGTGTCCTCTTTTCTGGCGTTCATCCTAAGCCGTCCTAATTCGCGTTCAGTTCGAGCTAAATGCTGTCGAGTTTTGCGCAGCCTGCTGGCTTTCGCTTTTAGAAGAAAATTTTGAGGCGATAGCCTCAAACTCCTTTTTTAGTTCTGCATCGCTAATGTCCAAATCGCCCAGCCCAGCAGCAATGGCTAGCTTGCCAATTCGCTCCGCTGCACGGCGTTCGATTTCGGCAATCTCGGCCTTGATACGTTCCAGGTCTGCCAGCTTGCTGGCTTTACGTTCTGCTAATTTTCTGCGTGCCATATTTCGTACTCCTTAAAAATGGTTAAGACACGCACGAATGGTAACAAAAACGCAGGTGGTAGGGAAGGCACGGAGGTGATATAGTCACGAAGCGAACAGCGAAGGGCGCACTTACGGGTTGCTGCGCAACCCAAGTTCGGCAGGGGATACCCCTGCACCCCGTTTTAGCGGCTAAAACTCCAGAGGAACAAATGGCCATCTATCACTTCACAACCCACACGATGAGCAGAGCCAACGGCCATAGTGCCGTGGCCGCTGCTGCCTATCGTTCAGGGTCTAAATTGATAGATGAACGCACCGGGGAAGTTTTCGACTTCACCCGAAAAGGCGGCGTAATATCCGCCGAAATTGTCACGCCCGAAGGCGTACCAACTCCAGACCGTGCCGCCCTTTGGAATGCAGCCGAAGCCGCCGAGAAGCGCAAAGATTCAAGAGTGGCGCGGGAGTGGTTGGCAGCCTTGCCGCATGAGCTGGACGAAGCCGACCGAAAAGCACTAGCGCACGAAATGGCACAGGCCATTGCCGACCGCTACGGCGTGGCCGTTGATGTGTGCATACATGCCCCCGACAAGGGCGGCGATGACCGCAATTATCACGTTCACATGCTGGCAACTACTCGCGTCATTGAGCAGGACGGAAGCCTTGGAAAAAAGGCCGTTATTGAGCTGGCAAACAAGGACAGAAAAAAGGCAGGTATTGAAGGCACAAGCCAGGGCGATATTACCGAGCTGCGGGCGCAGTGGGCAGACCTTGCGAACCGAGCTTTAGAGCGGGCGGACGTTACCGCAAGAATCGACCACCGCAGCTATGCAGACCAGGGCATAGAGTTGACACCGACCAAGCACGTTGGCCGGGACGCAATGGCAATGGACAGGCGCGGACTGGAAGCCGACCGGATAGATATTCATAACGCAGACCGCCAAAAACAAGCGGCAGAAATTACCGCCCGCCCTGAAATCATCATAGAGAAAATCACGGCAACGCAGGCCGTTTTTACCAAGCGAGATATTGCCAAAGAATTAAACCGCTACATTGACGATGCCGACCAGTTCCAGGAGCTTTTAGTAAAGCTGGAGCAGTCCCCGCTATTGGTGGAAATGGAACCGGAGCAAGGCCGACACCTTGCCAAGTTCAGCACCCAAGAAATGATAGCCACCGAGCGGGCAATGGTGGACAGTGCCGAGCGCATGGCAGGCAGTGGCAGACATGGCGTATCTAGCGCAATCACTAATGCCGCTATTGGTGGCGTTAGCACGTTGTCAGCCGAGCAACAAAACGCAATCAGGCATGTGCTAAATGCTGGCAGCTTGTCGGTTGTTATCGGTGATGCCGGTACAGGTAAATCCTTTTCTATGAAGGTTGCCCGCGAGGCGTGGGAGGCTCAAGGTTTCAATGTTCGCGGTGCAGCTTTGGCAGGTAAAGCAGCGGACGAATTGCAGGAAGGCAGCGGCATAGATAGCCGAACGATTGCCAGCCTAGAATTTGCCTGGAAGAACGGAAAAGACAAGCTAACCAGCCGGGACGTTTTAGTAATTGATGAAGCTGGGATGATTGGGAGCCGTCAGCTTGGCCGGGTGCTGAAAGCAGCCGAGCAAGCAGGCGCAAAGGTTGTGCTGCTTGGTGATGATAAACAGCTTGCAGCAATCGAAGCGGGCGCGGCATTCCGTGGCGTAGTCCAGCACGTTGGCGCGGCAGAAATTACCGAAGTCAGACGCCAAAAAGAAGCGTGGGCAAGGGAAGCAGGTCAGCAGTTTGCCCGTGGTTCCGTGGCCGATGGTTTGGCCGCGTATGCCGAGCGAGGACATATTAAAGTTAGTAACTCCAGGGAAGAAGCAAGGGACGCACTGGCAGCGGCTTATGTCAGCGACCAGGGCAAAGGCAGCCAAATAGTTTTAGCGCACAGTAACAAGGACGTGCAGGCACTTAATGAGGCAATCCGGGAAGCTCGCAAAGCGCGTGGTGATTTGCAAGGCGGCGCGAAGTTTGAGAGCGAGAAAGGCGGTAGAGAATTTGCACCGGGCGACCGTATTGTTTTCTTGAAAAACGACAACGAGCTAAACGTCAAAAACGGCACACTTGGCACAGTTGAAAAAGCCATAGACGGCGGCTTATCGGTGCGCCTGGACAACGGCCAGACGCGCAACATCCGGGCAGAAAGTTATGGGGCGGTTGACCATGGTTATGCTGTAACGATTCACAAGGCGCAGGGCGTGACCGTTGACCGCGCTTATATGCTGGCAACGCCTGGAATGGACAGAAGTCTTACCTATGTAGGCATGACCCGCCACCGTGAAGAAGCCACCCTTTTTGCCGGTGCAGATGACTTTGCAGACAAGCGAGCTGGCCGACTGGTAGAGCATGGCGCAGCCCCCTATGAGAACCAACCGGGCAACCGTCAAAGCTACTTTGCAACACTCGAAAACGACAAGGGCGAGCAGCGCACTATTTGGGGCGTAGATTTACAGCGGGCGATAGAGGAAAGCGGCGCGAAGCGTGGCGACCGTATCAGCCTGGAACACGGCGGCAGCCAGACCGTTACCCTACCAGACGGCAAGCTAGCCGAGCGCAACACCTGGCACGTCAAAGGAGCGGACGAGCTGGCCGGTGCGAACCTGGCAAAAGTGCTAGGCCGTGAGCGACCGAAAGAAAGCACCTTAGACTTTGCCGACCGGCGCGGCTTTGATGGTGAAAGCGTACTGCAACGCTGGCTAAACCGTGGCCGTACCAAGGCGGCAGAAATTGCCGGAAAGGTACGCGATGCCTTGGGCATATCGACAAAAGACATTGCAGGCAAACCGCAGCCCGCCCAGGAGCCGAAGGAGCAACCGCAGCAGCAGCCGCAACAGGCGCAGCCAGTGCAGCAGCCAGAGGACGAAAAAGCCAGACGAGCGCGGGAGATTGCCGACAAGTTCCGGGCGAAGGTGGCACAGGAGCGCGGCGAACAGCAGGCGCAGAAAGTGGAGCAACCACAACCCGAACAGCAGGCCGACCAGCTGGCCGGATTCCGTGCCAGCGTAGAGCGAGCCGAGGCAGCCGGTGGCGGCCTTGCCCTCGATGTAGCCAAGGCACAGCTGGCAGTTGCCAAGGAGTACCAGGCAGCCGGTAAAGACCCGATGCACCACGTTGCAGCTATCTTGGAAGAAGGCCAGAAAAAAGCCTTTAGCGGCCTGCAATCAGGCAGCGAAGCGAAGGCCGAACCAGAGCAGCGCGGCGAAGCCATCCAGGTCAGCGAGAAAGACCGGAAGCAGGCCGAGGTACACGCCAAGATGGAAATTCAGAGATTCAAAGGGCTGGCCGTCAGGCGGCAAGGTGGTTTTGCTGGATACACCGACCGCAACCCAAGTGCCTGGCTGGCAGTACCGGAAGAAATGCGCGAGAAGGTGGAGCAGTACAACGCACTGCCAAAAGAGCGCCAAGCGGTAGCCCTGGAGAAGATGCGCCGTGAGCTGGTGGACAGGTACACCCGCGACCCGAAAGCAGCACACCGCGACCGCAACCAGGGCAGAGAACGGAGCGGCTTTAGCCGCTAATGGTTGAACACCAGGAGAAAAAGCAATGAGTACAGAACCGACCAACGAAGAACTAGCAAAAAGCTATGTAAACCAAATCGAGCAGGCGCAGGAGCGCAGGCAAGAGAAGAACCAGGAGCGACTAGACCGACACGGAGAGGCGGCAGCGATTGCAGCCAAAGACCCGGACTTTAGCGACTTCACAAGCCAGAAACTCGACCGTGACGAGATTACAAGCGGACAGGCCAAGAGCCTTGCCAAAGAGCTGAACAGCGACAACGAGCGCGGCGACAGCGTAAAGCAGGCCAAAGCAATGGAAATGGCGAAGCGTTTTAGAGAGAAGGCAGCACAAGACCGCCAAGCGGCGCGGACTTTTAGCCGCTAAAAGAGCGGCGCAAGGGCGGGCGGCAACCCACCCAAGCGCCTAACCACAAAAACCTGACATAGAGGTAATCATGGCTAAACATAATTTTACAGGCGAGAGCCACCAGGAGCCAGAACACCGCATAACGGTAGCGGGCGCAGTTGTGGCGATGCACTACGGCAATCGGCGCAAGGCGTACAAATTTGGGGCAGTTTTGGTTTTGTCCCTGGCCGCCCTGGCCGGTGCTGGCTGGATGATAAACGAGGCTTACAACCGCCATATAACCGTACTGAACGAAGGCAACAGCCTTGGCAAGCAAATGATTAAGCTGGGTATCATCCAGGAGGGCAAGTAGATGACCGTCAAAACCTTAAAGCGCACTGCCCTTGCGGCCTACATTCTGGCCGGTATTGGATTGACCACAGCGACCTATACCCTTGCCAGTGTCCAAACGAATCTAAACACCATCCGCGCACTGCAAACCGAAGTAGAAGACCAGGAAAAGACCGCACGACATAAGCGGGAGGAAACCGTAACTGCCCGCGCTGCTGCTGGCCTGGATACCCAGGCACTTGATGCCCGTCCCTACCCTACCGCGCCGGACTGGGCAGACATTGCCGCGCAGGTCATGCCCTCGATGGTCATGCTGTCAATTTTCCCCGAAGCCCAGGGAGACGGCAGCAAAAATAAAGCCTGGCTTGTTCCTGGCGTTAAGTCTGACTATGTATCTATCTGGCTAACCAAATACCGAGCCGGGCGACTGTATGGAAAGCGTGACGCGCAACGCGCATGGGAAACTAACGGCGCAGGGTTTTTTGTGGACGGCTCCACAGTGATGACCGCCGCGCATGTGGTGGAAGGTAGCGAAGCGGTGCGGGTGCAGCTGCATACCGGGGAATGGCGCACGGCCAAAGTTGACTACTTCAACGCAGCCAGCGACCTGGCGACCTTGAAAGTCGAAGGCGAGCCAGTGCAGCCAGTAGCCACAGCCAGCACCCTACCCCGCCAAGGTCATGGCGTGGCCGCTATCGGCGCACCGTCAGGCCGTGGGTTTTCTATAAGCACGGGCATTGTCAGCCGGTACGGCATGGACGGCGGACTTTATAAGGAGGCGGAAACCATGCAAATTGACGCGCCAATTTTCGGCGGCAATTCAGGCGGTGCAGTGGTAAACGCACATGTCGTTTTCAGAAGACGGCTGCACTGAACGTCAGAAGCCGACTGCACTATAGCAGCGGAGGGGTTGGATCCATCAGGCAACGACGGGCTGCTGCCGGCCATCAGCGGACGCAGGGAGGACTTTCCGCAACCGGCCGT
>JACDJA010002018.1_pt1 | contig 15446 bp, 11 predicted proteins | sample 7449241 | NCBI WGS metagenome assembly JACDJA01 (sample SAMN14253289, study PRJNA609438) | sludge metagenome | isolation source: initial anaerobic sludge | collected 2018-12-20 | reverse complement strand
TGCGCTTACGTGGGGCGGTAGCTCAGCTGGGAGAGCGTCGCGTTCGCAATGCGAAGGTCGGGAGTTCGATCCTCCTCCGCTCCACCACCGACCAACAAAGGACCTCCGCCGACCGCGGGGGTTTTTTGTTGCCCGCGAACTTCACGCGCGCACGAAATTGCGCCGGCAATTATCGTGACCGAGGGGGCATCTGCCGCCCCGATGCACCTTCCCGATAGCCGTGACATGGCCCCCAACTGGAAAACGGGTTGCCGCTCCATCCCGGCAGGTCATCCACATCGACTGCCGTCACGGGCGACGATGGCACCGCGATGCCGTACAGGAAACAATGTGCCAGTCCTGCATACAAGACGACCTCCTCACCTTGGCGTCCGGCGCGAAGAAACTCGAGGAAATCCTGCTGCTCAATCCACGCAGCATACTGCGGAGACTGACGGTCGGGTTTCGTGGCGAATTGCAAGATCGCCTTCGCGGTGGAACCTGGCGCAGAAAGTCCAGCGGTAGTCATCGGGGTTCTCTTGGCCATGCGCTCTCCCTGTGTCCCTTCACAGCAGTGCCGCTTCCAGCCGCCGTTTGCGTTGTTCCCAGTCCGGCATCACCTGCCCGAGCAGCTTGAAGAACCGAGCGTCGTGGTCGCGGTGCTTCGTGTGGCAAAGCTCGTGGGTCACCACGTACTCGATGCAGGGGCGGGGTGCGCGCACGAGGTTGACATTCAATGTCATGGTGCCGGCGCGCGACAGACTACCCCAGCGGGATTGCATGGCGCGCACGATCAGGCGCGGCGGCTCGACGCTCTTGAAGTGGAGCAGGCTCGCGTCCAGGATCTCAGCGAATACGGCTCGGGCGCGGTCTAGATACCAGCGGTGCAGCAATGCCTTGACGCGCTCCGGCTCGGGCTCGCCGGGCAGCGTGATCAGGAGCTGGCCGCGCGTCAGTTTCACGCTGGCTACCTCCCCCGGGACCAGCTTCAGTCGGTACTGCCGGCCGAGATAGAGATGCGATTCCCCGTTGACGTACTGCCTTGCCGGCGTGCGGGGTGGATCACGCCGCCGAACTTGGCTGCTCTGGTACAACCAGTCCCGGCTACACTCCACCTTGAACTACGTCAGCCCGATGCAGTTTGAGAAACACTGGCTGGCCGATTAGGCCAAACAAGCCAGCCCATGACCACGGTTATGGAATACGAAATTCAGGGGCAAGGTCAGTCCCATGCAGCGGTCGACATGAAAACAGGGGAGAGGTGACGTGAAGAAAAAGATTGCTTGTGTCGATTTGTTTTGCGGCGCGGGCGGGCTGACGCATGGCTTCATATTGGAGGGGCTGCCCGTCGTCGCGGGCATCGATCTCGATCCCGCCTGCCGCTTCCCCTACGAACAGAACAACGGCAAAGCCCGATTCCTCGAGCGTGACATCAGCATGGTGACGCCCGATGAGATCAAGGGCCTGTTCGGTGATGCCGATGTGACGATCTTGGCGGGCTGCGCGCCGTGCCAGCCTTTCTCGACCTACGCCCAGCGTTACGAACTCGATGGCAAGGATGGTAAGTGGGGCCTACTCTACCAGTTTGCGCGCCTCGCCGAAGGCACGATGCCCGACGTCATCACGATGGAGAACGTGCCAACCGTCGTCAAGCATGAGGTATTTCGTGACTTCGTCAATACGCTGAAGCGGCTCAGCTACGAGGTTTGGTACGACGTCGTCGACAGTTCCCACTACGGTGTCCCACAAATTCGGCGGCGAATGGTGTTATTGGCCTCCAGGCACGGCAGTATCGAGATGATCCCGCCAACCCACGAGAAACCGAAAACAGTGAAGCAAGCGATCGGTCGCTTGCGCCATCTCAGTGCCGGGGAGTCCGCTCCCAAAGACAGGCTGCACGTAACCTCGACGCTGTCCGAAACGAATCTCGCACGCATCAGAGTATCCAAACCCGGCGGCACTTGGCGCGACTGGCCGAAGAGCCTCGTCGCCGAATGCCATCGCGCCGACAGCGGTCGTACGTATCCGGGCGTGTACGGACGAATGGAGTGGGACAAGCCTGCCCCGACGATGACGACCCAATGCTACGGATTCGGCAATGGCCGCTTCGGCCACCCCGAGCAGGATCGAGCCATCTCCCTACGCGAAGCCGCGATCTTGCAGAGCTTCCCGCGCGACTACGCGTTCATCCCGAAGGGAGGCGAAGTCCACTTCAAGGTACTCGGTCGGCTGATCGGCAATGCCGTACCCGTCGATCTCGGCCGTGCCATCGCTCGCAGCATCGACAGGCACCTCGCGTCGGCTGCAGCGAAATGATGGACTGACGAGGACGATTGGATGCCCGGACTCGTGCCCTCATCATCCGATGCCAGTCGCCGCATGGCGCAGGTGAGGCAGACGGGCACGGATGCCGAGCTGGCCCTACGTCGGGAGATGTACCGCATCGGCCTGCGCTACCGGGTCGATTACGAGGTTCTGAAAAAGCCGCGCCGCGTCGCCGACGCCGCCTTCCCCGGTCGCAAGATCGCCGTCTTCGTCGATGGCTGCTTCTGGCACGGCTGCCCCGAGCACGCCACTTGGCCGAAACGGAATGCGGACTTCTGGCGGCAGAAGATCAAGGCCAATCGTCGGCGGGACGAGGATACGAACGCACGGCTCCAAGCCAACGGCTGGACGGCACTGCGATTCTGGTCGCACGAGTCGCCGATCCAAGCTGCCCAGACGGTCGCCCGTGTGGTTGCCAAGGCAACGGTGAAGCACCGCGCCCCATCACCCGGCCCGCATAAGAAGAACTGAAAAGGAAGATGGCCACTATATGGGCACCCATAACGAACGGCAATCTCACCAGTGAGGACTTCAGGACCGTCCTCACCGAATATGGCATCACCACGTCGATGAGCCGCCGTGCCAGATGCTGGGACAATGCTTGCAGTGAAACGTTGTTCGGCTCACTGAAAGTGGAGCGGCTGCACGGGCAGCGCTTCATTACCCGTCGTCACGCCAAGGACGAAATCCTCGCCTGGCTGCTCTGGTACAACCAGTCCCGGCTACACTCCACCTTGAACTACGTCAGCCCGATGCAGTTTGAGAAACACCGGCTGGCCGATCAAGCCAAACAAGCCAGTCCATGACCACGGTTATGGGATACGAAATTCAGGGGCAAGGTCAAACGGTCCCACGGTTTGAGACTCTGATCCACTAGATTTCGATAAGAGTGAGTATCTGCAAAAAAGGGGGGGATCGTGCCTTGGAATCCAGGACAACTCGTCCGCCATATCGATGATCCGGCCAAGATCGGCACGGTCACCGATCAGACGCGCGTGCGCGCATCCGGCACTCAGTATCGCGTGAACTGGAATGGGCGTCTGGACTGGCACTACGAGGAGGAGTTGGTCGCGGCCGATGCGGGTGGTGACGATCCTCTGGAACTGATTCGCGAGGGACGTTATGGACGGGTGGATGACCTACGCCAGTTGCTGACCCACATCCATCTAGCCGGGCGGCTGTCGAACGTCGTCTATGCAATGGGCCTGACTCAGACCGATTTCTACCCGCATCAATACAAGCCCCTGCTGACCCTGCTGGACTCACCCGTCAATGGCCTGCTGATTGCCGACGAAGTAGGTCTTGGCAAGACGATCGAGGCGGGCTTGATCTGGACGGAACTGCGCTCCCGCTACGACATGCGTCGCCTGCTCGTGGTGTGCCCAGCCATGCTGCGGGAGAAGTGGCGGTTCGAGCTTTCGTCACGCTTCGGGCTGGATGCGCGTGTCGTCGATGCGGATACGTTGCGGCAAGAACTGGATTCGATCGAGCATCGAGAGCGCGCATGGATTATCAGCTACCAGGGCATCCGCGTTCCGAGTGATTGGAATGTCACAGACGGTGACAAGCCTAGGCGCTCGGTTCGCGCCCGACTCGCTGACTTGCTCTACCAGCATGCCGATCAAGAGCCACTGTTGGACTTGGTAATCTTCGATGAAGCGCACTACATGCGCAACGAAGAAACGAGCGCATGGCGGACGGGCAGCTTGCTCAGGGATGTCAGCACGCACCAGTTGATGCTGTCGGCGACGCCGATCAATCTCGGTTCGGCTGATTTGTTCAATGTGTTGCGGCTGCTCGACCCAGATCATTTCGAGTATCCGGAGGATTTTCAAAACGTCATCCTCGCCAACCGTCCCGTGATCGCTGCGAGCGACGTCGTGCGTGACCCGACGAGCGATGCCGACCAGATCATGGTGGCGATCCGCGAAATCGAGTCGTCACGATGGTTCGAGCGATCCGAGCGCGTCGATCGCTTGATCAAGGAAGCCGGGTCGATCGAGAACTGGACGAACGACAGACGCATCGACATCGCTGCCAAACTCGAACGGCTCAACTTGTTGGCGCACATCGTCAGCCGAACGCGTAAACGGGACGTGCAGTCCGATCCCGTGTTTCGTGACGCTACGGTGTTCGAGGCGGAAATGTCGCCCCTAGAGCGGGAGCTGTATCAGGCGATCACCGAAGGAACGCGGGCCTATGCGCTGGCCAATGGCATTGAGCACGGGTTCTTGCTTTCCACGCCCCAGCGCATGGTTGCATCCAGCCCGGCAGCGTTGTTGCGCACTTGGCGCGATGACGGGCTCGATGCCGATGCCCTCGCGACGACGATGGACGAGATCGACGAAGACGAGGAAAAGTTGACCGAAAGAACGTCAGGTCTCAAACGCTGGCTGGCGAACCGAACGCTGCCCCAGTTCGGATTTGCTGACCTGAGCAGGAATGACTCGAAATTCGCCGAGCTTTCCAAGGCATTCAAGCGATTCATGGCCGAGGATCGCGATGCCAAGGCGATCGTATTCACCACCTTTCGCGGAACGGCACGCTATCTCGTCGAGCGGCTTTCCGCCACGGATGTGGAGGCAGGGTTGTTGATGGGCGGCGCGGAATTCGACAAGGAAGCCGTGGTATCCGCTTTCCGCGAGGATAGGAATTGTCGCGTCTTAGTCTGCACGGACGTCGCCGCCGAAGGTGTGGATTTGCAATTCTGCCGTCTCGTCGTCAACTACGACCTGCCGTGGAACCCGATGCGCATCGAACAGCGGATCGGGCGTATCGATCGTATCGGTCAAATGTCCAAGCGCATCTTGGTGTGGAACTTCGTCCACAAAGACACGATCGATGCGCTCATTCTCGGGCGACTGGCGCGGCGCATCGGTGTCTTCGAGAGCACGCTCGGAGGGACGGAAGAGATTCTCGGGCAAGTCAGAAAACTGAGTGACGTATTGCTGTCGAAGAATCTGACAGCCGCAGAAGAGGTTCGTTTGATCGAGCAGGCTGCACTGGCGATCGAGAATGCCAAGCGAAAGCAGGAGGAGCTGGAGCGAGAGGCGATCCAACTGGTGGCGCATGGCCAGCAATTGCTGGCGCAGATCGAAGCGGCACGTGGCGATGGAAAGATCATCACCCGTCACGACCTGATCCGCTACGTCGATGGATGCCTCAGAAACGTCGCCGGTTGCCGGATCAATGCGGCGCATGGTGATGCCGATACGTTCGACATCAGCCTGAGTCCCGACTTTGCTGCGGAGTTGGACGAGTTCGTGAGGCAGGAGAATCTGGTCGGGAAAACGGGTCTTGCTTCTGGTCAGACGAAACGTTGTCGCTTCACCGACAGGATCACCGACAAGCCCAAACTCGGCGAGGAAATCGTCCATCGCTTTCATCCGATCGTTCGTTTCCTGTCACGCAAGGTCGACGGGCAGGATGAGCACTTTCCACTCTACGCGGCCAGAGTCAGGACCGAAAGCATCGAGGCGGGCCGATATGCGCTGATGATCCGATTGGCGAGCTTTTCCGGTGTGAAGGAAGAAGAGCACCTCTTGGTCGCTGCCGTGCCCCTCGGTCGTGAGTCGTCCCTCGAGGAACGGATGGCAGAAGCATTGCTCGACTCGGTCAGGAAGTCTGGGGACGACTGGCCGACTGTGGCGGTCGACGTCCCTCCTGAGGCCGGGGTGGCCGCTGCAGAGCGAAGCGAAGAAATGCTGAGGGATCGCTACAAGGCGATCAAGGATGAAAAATGGCGCGAGAACCGGGACCGCGCCGACGTACTTTCCCAACTATTGGACGACCACATCCGCAAAAAGCGTGAAGGATTCGAGAAGCGGATCGACAGCCATGAAACCTATGCATCGCTGTATGGAAGTAGCCCGGACGGCAAGCGACGCAAGGGCTTGGTGAATGCGGAACGCAAGAAGATGGGGGATTTTCTGGCTCGGATGGAAACCCGTCGGGCGACGTTGGTACGCAAGAGTCAAGCCTTTTCGGCTGAAACGCGCGACATCTGCGTCTTATTCGTGGACGTGGTGGAGAAAGGGAGGGGCTCATGAAGGATTGGAAGGATCAACTGCGGGATCTCAAGAACGCGTTGCTTGGTTCTGGGCATGACAAGGAACGAGGTGATCCGTCACCCAAGATCGACTTCGAGCCACCACCGGCGTGGCTGGCTAACGGACGTTCAAGCCCGAAGAAGTCACTAGTCCAGAATCCCGTTGCGAAGCCAGCCACCCCAAAACCGGCTTCAATGCCTGTCGACAATCCGTCGGCACGCCCCATCGTACCACCACCGCTATTCCAACCTCACATTGAGGGCGGATGTTCTCTGAACATGCCGGAGTGGAGCAACGTCGGCAGATCGCTGCAACATCCCGAACATCAAGGCGAACGATCGCCGCCGATGACCGTCAGAGTGGGGGTCGATTTTGGAACTGCCTTCACGAAAGTGGCGATTCGAGCAGGTGTCGATCTGGTTCCCGTCGATTGGTCTGCCGTCACGGGGGACGATTCGGAGGCGGGGCGATACGTGGTCCCCGGTTTCATCGTTCGTGCACCAGATGGTGAGTTCTGCTGGCGGCGTCTCGCCGAGAGTGATATCCAAGGCAATCTCAAGCTCCCCGTCATTGAGAAGGCCGGGGTGAATGAGTGCCCGATAGCCACGGTGGCGTATCTTGCACTGGTCATCCGCTATGCGAGAGCGTTCTTGTACCGGAACGCAGAAATTGGACGCAAGCTTGTGGGGCGCTCACTGCGCTGGGAGCTGAATATCGGCTGCCCCACCGAGCCGCACGAGAACCCTAAGATCGTCGCTATGTTTCGGCGCATCGCTCGAACTGCTTGGTTCTTGGCAGCGGAGGATCAGCTTGCAAAGCAGAATGTGGTGGCTGCATGGGGTTTGGCCGATTGCGAAACAGACCTCGAAGCAGAACCGGGCGTCGTTCCTGAGTTCGTTGCCCAAATCGCCGGGTATCTGGGGTCCCCACAAGTGAAGGAAGGTCTGCACGCGCTGATCGACATCGGTGCGGCTACGCTGGACGTGGCGACATTCAAAATCGAGCGACAAGACGATGTGAAGGCTCTGCGGCCCATCCAAATATCGTTTTCTGCGGTTCGACAATTTGGAACGCACTTCTTGCGTTACAACCGCTACTCCATGCTTGGGCTCAATCCATCATGGAACGATGCGGCTCCGGTTGAATGCGCAGAAGAATTTGCGCAGCGGGAATCAATGCCTCTGGCAAAGGTCAAAGAGGCCGACGGGGCGTTTATGAAAAAAGTGGTCCATTGCATCAAACTGGTTGTCGATTGGAATCGAAACAACGTGCGAGGAGTAGCTGCCGATTTGCCTGATGCCGTCCACGGGTACATGAAAGGCAACGTATGGCGTGACGGTCTACCCGTGTTCATCACTGGTGGGGGTGCACGTTGCACTCTATACGGCCAAGCCGTCAGCAATGTGGAACGCGCAATCAAGTCGAGCTTGATACAACAATTCGGCGTAGCTCAGCAGTTTCGATTCATTGCGGTACGACCAACGTATGCCGGTGCTAGGGGCATAGAAGGAGTGGACCGGCTAACCGTGGCGCTGGGACTGACAGAAGATGTCGAGAATATCGCTCGTATCGTTCCGCATCGAGACATTGAACCAATCACTTACGGTACGAGGAAACGTGTGGATCACACCGATCTGTATGGAGACCGTTGATGAAAAATGATTCCGATGACGGCGTATCCAGCGTTCTCAACGCATGGATCGCCGTCGACCACGGTCTCGGCACCGATCGCAGGCTTACGCCCTACACCCTCATCTTGAAGGGCGACCATTCCCTGTATCAGGCCGTTGCCGAGGAAGATTGGGTACTGGTGCTGAACCCTGCTGGGCAGATCGTCCGCACCGGGCGCGTGCTGCGGCTTCGTTCCGATCTCGAAACCACAACGATCTTCTTCGACCGGCTTTCCGCCCCCGACGCTCCGCTGCCGGTCGCCAGTGCCTCGTTGGCTGCGCCGACGTCGGGAAGCGTCAGGCGCATCCAGTGGGACGAGTTCGTCGCGACCTTGTCCACGGCCTTGCATCAGACCATGGATCGCGTGCCACCGATCGAGGATCGGGCCTACATCCGCGAACTGCTGCAACTGGCCGTGGTGGACGACCTGCTCGGCCCGGCAGGTGGCCCGAACGAGCGCATCGTGGACATAAGCGTACGCGACCGCTATCTGGTCGGCAAGCTGGCACCACGCGAGAATGCCCAAGGTGGCATCGAAGGTCTGGAAGGCCCGCTGGCCGAGGAAGAAATCGAGGAACCCACCGACCCCATCGTGCCCGGCCAGCATGAACCTGGTGCCGAGTTCGGTACGGCGACCGGGCGGGTGGAACCCGAATCGGATGGCTCGGACGAGATCGACGCCGCCAGCAATCAATCGCTGGTGCCCAGCAGCTTCGGTATGACCTTCTGCGTGGACGGCGACGCCGAGCGCATTGAGGTCGAAGCACGTTGGGGAAGCTACGAGCGTGTGCCCAACAAAGAGCACGAACTCACCCGGTCCAATGGCCAGAAGGCCAAGGTCTGGCGGCGCATGCCGTGCGGCGGGAAACTGGTGCTGCCGCTCACCGAAGGCGTGATTCCCTATCAGGCTCCAGATGCCAATCGACCGGCGGTGCGGATACAAGGCTCCATTCGCGAAAAGAACGCCAACGGTGACCGCTTGGTGACGCTGTTTCTGATCAATGCGCAGGAAGAGCCCGATACCAATCGTGATACGGCGTGGCTGTTCCAACCGGAACTAATCGTGCGTGCGGACACGGAAGCAGCCGAGCGCGCCATCTTCCGCCGCCGTCCCGTACTGGACGCCGACGGAAACGACCCGGAGCGCGAATCGCTGGAAATGATCTACCGCAACCGCGTGGAGTTTGCGGTCGGCCATGGCGTCGCCGTCCATGCCGAGACGGCGGACGACGTTACATTGGCTACCGAGGTGCGCACCACGGTGTTGCCGCAATACGAGGTGCAGGTCACGGAGACGCCAGGACTCGGCCCCGCCGATCGTTCAGTGATGCAGGAGATGGTAAAGAGTGGTCTGCTCGACATGCAGCGACTCGCCACGCTGGAAGTTGATGAGTTGGTTGCCGCCCTGTGCGTACTGACGAAGGACTACGCTGCGTGGATCAAGGAGCAACGCGAGCGTATCGGCGAGGACGTGGTCGGCCATGACGCACAGGCCGCACAGGCGCTGGATCGGTGTCAGGAAATTCAATCGCGCTTGCAGCAGGGCATCGACACCCTGAAGAACGACGAAAAGGCGCTGACCGCTTTCCGCTTTGCTAACCGAGCGATGGCCATCCAGCGCGTGCGCAGCCTATACGCGCTCGAAGTGCGGCGCGGACGCGACGTGACCGTCGATCAGTTCGACCAGCCGAAGAACCGAAGCTGGCGTCCGTTCCAGTTGGCGTTTCTGCTGCTGTCGCTCCCATCGCTGGCCGATCCTATGCATCCGGACCGGGTGCAACAGATGGAAGCCCATGCTGATCTGCTGTGGTTCCCCACCGGTGGTGGCAAAACCGAAGCCTATCTAGGCGTGGCGGCATTCACGATGGCGATCCGCCGTCTGCAAGGCAAACTCGGCGGCTACGACGCCTCGCGCGGTCTGGCCGTGATCATGCGCTACACCCTGCGCCTGTTGACGTTGCAGCAGTTCCAGCGTGCCACCGCGCTGATCTGCACGATGGAGAAGCTTCGACGCGATGCGATCGTTCAAGGCGACGAGTCTCTCGGCAAGGAACCTTTCACCATCGGTCTATGGGTTGGCAACAAGGTGACGCCGGGCACGACCGAGGAAAGTCATTACGCCATTCAAGCCCTGCGTGATTCGGGGAAAAACAAGGCAGGACGTACGTCTCCGCTTCAGCTCACTAGTTGCCCTTGGTGTGGCTCCAGCATCGACCCTGGGAAGGACGTCGTGGTCGATAGGGAGCGCGGTAGAACGATCGTTTACTGCGGTGACAAGAAGAGCAGTTGTACGTTTTCTCGCGGCAGGTCGAGCGGCTCGCCATATCCCGGCATCCCGGTGCTGACGGTGGACGAGGAGATCTACCACCGCCCACCGACGATGATGATCGCCACCGTGGACAAATTCGCCATGATGGCGTGGCGTGGTCAGGTGCGCACGCTGTTCGGTCGCGTGAATCAGGAATGCGAGCGCCACGGTCTATTGTGGCCTGACTGCGATTGCACGGGCAATCACACTGCCGGAAAGGGTCTGCCTGCGGTCAAGGTCAAGAACGTCGCACCGATCCGCCCGCCTGATCTGATCATCCAAGACGAGTTTCACCTCATCAGCGGTCCGCTGGGCACGATGGTCGGGCTGTACGAATCCGCCGTCGATGAACTGTCTGGCTGGACGCTTGATGACAAGACGATCAAGCCCAAGATCGTCGCCTCCACCGCGACGGTACGCAAAGCCAAGGAACAGGTGAATAACGTATTCATGCGGCGCGTGGCGGTGTTCCCGCCGCACGGCTTGGACGTGGAAAACAACTACTTCTCGGTTCAGCGCCCGATCGAAGAGCGACCCGGACGGCGTTATCTCGGCGTGTGCTCGCCCGGCAGCTCTCGGCCTGCGATGCTGATCCGTGTCTATACCGCCTTTCTCACCGCCGCCCAAGCTCTGTTCGACTGCTTTGGCGAACCTGCCGATCCATACATGACGACGGTCGGCTATTTCAACTCGTTGCGCGAGCTGGGTGGGATGCGGCGTTTGGCTGAGGACGACGTGCAAACACGTTCCTACCGCGTGCAGATGAGCATGGTCGATCGGCCCGCACTCGCGCAGCGCAGCGTCAACAATATCCGCGAACTGACCTCGCGCGTGTCCAGTCAGGACATCCCGAAATACCTCGATGATCTAGAGGTCAAGTTCAAGGCCGCGTTCGATCCGGCTGCAAGGAAGTTCGTGACGAAATGGAACGAAGGAGATACCCGCGCGATCGACGTGGTGCTAGCGACCAACATGCTCTCGGTTGGTGTGGACGTGAACAGGCTGGGCTTGATGGCGGTCAACGGCCAACCCAAGGGTACGGCGGAATACATCCAGGCGACTAGCCGCGTGGGACGTTCCTTCCCCGGCTTGGTCTGCACGGTGCTCACGTGGGCGCGTCCGCGCGACCTTTCGCACTACGAGACCTTCGAGCATTACCACGCGACTTTCTACAAACACGTGGAAGCGCAGTCGGTGACGCCGTTCTCGCCGCGCGCGATGGATCGCGGCCTGACTGGCGCGCTGCTCTCCCTAATGCGTTTGGAGAACGACGCCTTCAGCCCGAACGTGGGTGCGGGTGAGCTGGACAAGTCCGACAAGTCCGAGATCACCGAAACGATCAATGTGCTGGTGAGGCGGGCTTGGAACGTCAGCGAAACGACCACCATCAAAAGTCTGGCTGAGCGTGAATTGAAAGAACGCGCGGATGAATGGGCGAAGGAAGTGAACGTCCCCGGTCGCACGCTGGCCTACGAGAAGCGTGGCGCGCAGGCGGCGACGATGGTTGGGCTGGTCAAGTCGCCGGGAATCCATGCGTGGGACAACTGGACGGTCCCGATGTCGATGCGTGAGGTGGAACCGGGCGTGCGCCTGATCATGAACACGGGACACATCTCGGACGACCACGGCTGGAAGCCGCGTCCAGTGCCGAAGGACGAGGACTGACCATGACGACAAATAGAATACCCGTTGGGGAAGTCCGACCCAGCCAACTGCTCTGGACATACGGGCCGGGGGCGCTGATCGACCTGCCGAACCTCTCGGTTGTGACACTGGGCATCGATCAGTGGGAGAAAGACCGGTGTCAGCCCATCGGTGAGCCGCGCCTGCTCGCGGCCGTTCGTAAGGTGCTCGGCGCACAGGTGGAGAACCTGCGCGTGCCACCGTTTCAGAAGAGCGAGCTCGTCGATCCGTGGTCGACGGAGGCAAACATCGGTGTTCCCGTGCGTCCGTTCCCGCGTTGGATGCGCTGCGTGAAGTGCGGGCTGCTTTCGCCCTTCGACGCGGGACTGTTCGAGATCAAGGATAACCGCTTCCGCCCGGAACGAACCCGCTTCGTTCACAAAGGATGCCGTGGCTCCAAGGGCGACCAACCCGCGAAGGATGCCGATGCCGTTCCGGCACGTTTCCTCTTGGCTTGCCGCGATGGTCACCTCGACGATTTTCCCTGGCATTACTTCGTACACAGTGGCAACAGCTCGTGCAAGGGAACGCTGCGCTTCTTCGAGAGCGGCGCTTCGTTGCAGACCGAGAACCTGTGGGTGAAGTGCGATACCTGCCGCGCGTCGCGCAGCATGGCCCACGCCTTCGGCAAGGCCGGAAAGGAAAACCTACCGCGCTGCCGAGGAAGGCATCCGCACCTCGATCATTTCGACGAGGAGTGCGACGAGGAAGCGCGAGCAGTGCTTCTGGGCTCGACGAACAGTTGGTTCCCGATCACCCTTTCGGCGCTCGCCATCCCGCAGGCCAAAGGCCCGCTCGGCCAGCTGATTCAGGACGGATGGGAGTTCTTCGACGATCTGGATTCCGAGGTCACCGTCGCGGTGACGGTGAAGGCGCTGAAAAAAGCCGGAGCCTTGCCAGGCATCGACAGGTACCCGGCATCGGACATCTGGGCAGCCATCGAAGCCCATCGCAACGGCGGCGGTCAGGATGCGGTCGGCGAAGCCGACATCAAGGGGCCGGAATGGGAAGTGCTGACGGCGACCAACCCGCCTGCCGACTACCCACACTTCATGAGCAACACGGTCGCCACACCTCCAAGTTTCGAGAACCGGGTCGCCAGAGTGCTGTTGTTGGAGAGGCTACGCGAAGTCAATGCGTTGCTTGGCTTCACCCGCGTAGAGGCTCCCGAAGAGTCGAGCGATCCAAGTGAGCGTCCGCAGATGGCGGGCATCGCGCACCGCAAACCGGACTGGGTACCCGCGAATCAGGTTCATGGTGAGGGCATCTTCATCCAGTTCGATGAAACGGCACTACACGCGTGGGAGGCGCAGGCTGGTGTCCAGCGCGTGGGCGGGATGCTCAAGGCTGGTCATGGCGGATGGCGCAATTCGCGCCACCTCAATCCGAACGAGGGCTATCCTGGCATTCGTTACGCCATGCTCCACACGCTATCGCACTTGCTCATCCGCGAACTGGCGCTGGAATGCGGCTACAACGCGGCGAGCATCCGCGAACGCATCTATGCCGACGTGTCGAGCGCGAACCCACAAGCTGGCATCCTGATCTACACGGCGGCAGCCGACTCCGATGGGACGCTGGGCGGTCTCGTCGATCTCGGCAAGCCGGAGAATTTGGGTCGATTGCTGCGGCAGGCGCTAAACCGGTCGAAGATTTGCTCATCCGATCCGCTCTGCTCTGAGCACGATCCGAGCAAAGATCGCTCGTTGCATGCGGCGGCCTGCCATGCGTGCAGTCTGGTCGCCGAGACCTCGTGCGAACGAGGTAACCGTTACCTCGACCGATCGTTGCTAGTGCAGACCCTCGACCGAGGGGATGCCGCGTTCTTCGCAGGGCTGTGACATGGAAAGACTGCTGGACGCCGTCACAGCCGTGGTCTGTCTCGTGTCGCCGGAGAAGGTGTAGGCGCTGGCGGGCGCGGTTCGAAAGATCGAGGACGTGAAGGCGAACGTCTTCCTGTCGGATGTCGTCGGCACGGCCACGGCCAAAGCCGTCGTCGAACGGCTCGTCGATGCGTGGCGGGCCACGTCGGTCGGTTCCGGCGAGCTGGCCTCAATGCTGCTCGTCGCCAGCCACGCGTTCGAAAACGTGTCGAAGCATCAGTCCACCGAACTCGTGTGGACGGGGCCGACGACACCCCTCGTCTCTGCCCGCCGAACCGAGCAGGCACTACTGCAAGTCATCAGCGCGGCCAAGCAGACTTTGTTCATCACCAGCTTCGTGGCCTACGACGTCTCGACTATCGTGAAGGCGCTGAACGACGCGAGCACGCGCGGCGTGAGCGTCTCAATGCTGCTCGAATCGTCGCAACATCACGGCGGCAGCATCTCGTTCGACGTGATCGGTAAGATGCGCGCGCTGGCTCCCCCTGCGAAGCTCAACGCTTGGCGCGAGCGATCGGCCCCGTTCGCAAACGGGCGGGTTCACGCCAAGGTCGCGGTCGCCGACGTCGACGTGTGCTCCATCACCAGCGCCAGCCTGACCAGCCACGCGATGGAGCAGAACATGGAGGCCGGTGTGCTCGTCACGGGCGGGCAAGTCCCGAGATTGCTACACGATCATTTGCGGGCGCTGATCGATACGAAGACGGTGTCTTCGGTCTGATGCCGTAGGAAGTGCGCGGCGGCGTCCAATTCGCCCTCGGATGCCCTCGTCGCGGACAATCCACGCCTGAGGTGGCCATGCCCGCATGGCAGGAAAGTGACCTTGCCCCCGAGAAAAGTGTCCCACACCCACACCCATCCAGAGCCAATCCCCACCAAAACGAAAAAAGCCCCCTAAGCGGATCAATCGCGGTGGCGTCTATCAAACAGTCACCTGAAAGCCTTGTCTTGCAACAACCTAAGAAGTTGCAAACGGAAAGATGCCCCCAAAAATGCCCCCAGTAAAACGAAGTCATCGCGCGTAGCACAGGAAATTAGCCACTGGCGTCGTCGCATCATGCCTTTGTCAACGGCGGCTACTGGTGCCCTTGGTACGCGAAGCATCCGCCGGAACGTGCAACGCCTGGGTGACTCGCCGCACAAGCTCACCGGCATCAAGGCCCAACACACGTTCCAGGTTCAGTAGCACGGTCAGGCTCGGCTGCCGGTGGCCGTTTTCCAACAGCGACACGAATACCGGGTCGATCTCGGCGCGCTCGGCCAGAACTTGCTGCGTCAGTTCCGCCGCGCCACGGGCCTTGCGCAGTTCGATTCCGAACTGCGTAGCAACGGATTTGGCGAGACGCTTTGCTGGCATCGCGCCAGCAGACTCGAATCGTTGCGGCCATTACATAAACTATAGTAAAAGTGGCTCTTCGTGGAAATGTGTGGGCGATTTACTTGCGGTGATCGCGGCGTAGGCCAAGCATAGCAAGGCTTGGCGGGCTTCAGCGGCGCCCTGAAATCTGGCACGCTTTGGCGATGACTACTCCCACGAAGCGCTCCCGG
>JACDJA010002016.1_pt1 | contig 15463 bp, 11 predicted proteins | sample 7449241 | NCBI WGS metagenome assembly JACDJA01 (sample SAMN14253289, study PRJNA609438) | sludge metagenome | isolation source: initial anaerobic sludge | collected 2018-12-20 | reverse complement strand
CGTACATTTTGACACCCCACTCAGCCTGAAAAGCAGGGCTGTACTGGACAGCTATGAACTGGTCTATGAAACCTACGGGGAGTTGAACCCGGAGCGATCCAATGCAATTCTGGTCTGTCACGCATTATCCGGCAACCACCATGTGGCTGGTGTTTACGCAGATAATCCCAAGAATACCGGATGGTGGAACAACATGATCGGTCCAGGAAAACCGATTGATACCCGGAAATTTTTTGTCATCGGCATTAATAATCTGGGTGGCTGCCATGGTTCTACCGGCCCCATCAGCATTAATAACAGAACCGGAAAACGCTACGGCCCGGATTTTCCGCTGGTCACAACAAGTGACTGGGCAAAAACCTATGTGCGTTTTGCTGACCAGTTCGGTATTGATTGTTTTGCTGCCATCATTGGGGGCAGTCTTGGGGGCATGTCGGCCATGCAACTGGCGCTTGATGCTCCGGAAAGAGTGCGCCATGTCGCGGTGATCGCCGCTTCTGCCAGATTAACGGCACAGAATATTGCTTTCAACGATGTGGCACGACAAGCGATTCTGACCGATCCGGATTTTCATGGCGGAGACTATTATTCCCATGGCACCCACCCGCGCAGAGGGCTTCGCCTGGCCCGTATGCTCGGTCATATCACCTATCTGTCGGATGATTCCATGGCCAGCAAATTTGGCCGCGAACTGCGTAATGGCTCGCTTGCATTCAATTATGACGTGGAGTTTCAGATTGAATCCTACCTGCATTATCAGGGAGATAAATTTGCCGATCTGTTCGATGCCAACACTTATCTGTTGATGACAAAAGCGCTGGATTATTTTGATCCGGCACAGGATTATGATGGCAACCTGAGTGCAGCGTTTGCGCGTGCACAAGCAGATTTCCTGGTACTCTCGTTCACCTCTGACTGGCGTTTTTCTCCGGAACGCTCACGCGAGATCGTCAAAGCACTGCTCGACAATAAACTGAATGTCAGCTATGCGGAAATACCTTCCACATACGGGCACGACTCTTTTCTCATGCAGGATGACTACTACCACCAGCTGGTGCGCGCCTACATGGATAACATCTCTATCTAGCAGAACCGGTTAACGGTTTCTTATTTGGACATGACAACAACTGAAATCAGCAGATCGGTCCTGACATTGCGGCCGGATTTCGCCACTATCGCAGCCTGGATCAAACCAGGATCCAGCGTGCTTGACTTGGGTTGCGGTGACGGGACGTTACTGCACTACCTCGGTAACAAGCTCGATGTACGCGGCTACGGCGTGGAAATCAGCGCTCACAATATTCTGGCGTGCATGCAAAAAGGAATCAATGTCATACACAGCGACCTTGAATCCGGCCTGTCCGGGTTTGAGAATGCATCGTTTGATTATGTCATCCTGTCGCAGACATTACAGGCGATGAAAAACACAGAAAATATCATTCAGGAGATATTGCGCGTTGGCAAGGAAGGTATCGTCTCTTTTCCCAACTTCGGTTACTGGAAAAACCGCTTGCAGGTTGCTGCCGGACACATGCCAGTTTCATCCAATCTGCCTTATCAATGGTATGACACCCCGAATATTCACCTTTGTACCTTGCACGATTTCGAGCAACTATGCCAGAAACACAAAGTGAACATCCTGGAAAGGCGGGTAATGAATCATGATAAAAAGGTCGCATTCTTTCCCAATCTCTTCGGTATTCTTGCGTTTTATCGCTTTGGCCACGCAGCGTAACTGGCAACTCAAATTGATGTGATGGAACAGGCAAGATGAGCGTTGCGATTTGCCAGCTACTTCAGCACGATAAAAGTCTATGCCCAGATCATCATGCACTCACCAGGCAGCACTGGCTGCCATGCCGGTACCAAAACAAGTCTATACATACTGCCCGGCTACGTAACCCGAGGACCAGGCCCATTGGAAGTTAAAACCACCCAGGTGACCGGTAACATCCACCACTTCGCCGATAAAGAACAGGCCAGATTGTTTGCTTGCCTCCATTGTCTGCGAAGACAACTCACGTGTATCTACCCCGCCCCGAGTCACTTCAGCCGTCCGATAACCTTCAGTACTAACCGGTTTGATATGCCAATCATTGACAGCACTAGCCAGCGCCGCAAGCCGGACATCGGACAAGTTGGCCAATGGCCCGCTATCATTCCGTTCATCACAAATACTTTGGGCAAGTCGCCTAGGCAAGATTTCCGCTAATACATTGTTGATATGCAGTCTGGGCTGATGTTGTTTTTGCACTTTTAAAAATGCCAACACATCCGTACTTGGTGCAAGATTGATCACAATCGGCTCTCCCTCCTCCCAATACGATGAGATTTGCAAAATGGAAGGCCCGCTCAACCCTCGGTGGGTGAAAAGCAATCCTTCAGCAAAAATCTGTTTCCCGAAACGCACATCCGCCTCGACCGAAAGCCCGCTCAATGCCTGACAACGTGCCAACAATGCTCCATCGAAAATCAACGGCACCAGCGCCGCGCGCGGCTGAATCACGCGCAATCCGAATTGTTTGGCAACCTCATAGCCAAAATGCGTCGCTCCAATCTTGGGAATCGAAAGGCCACCAGTCGCGATCACCAGCGAAGCACAAGTTTGCTCGCCCTGATTGGTTTTAAGCCAATAACCGCCCGCAACTGCTTCAATGGCACGCACCTGCACCGAGGTTTCCAGCTTCACACCTGCCTCATGCGCTTCCGCCAACAACATAGCGATAATCTGTTTGGCGGAATCATTGCAAAACAACTGCCCCAGCTTCTTTTCATGAAAAGCGATACCGTGCCTGCGCACCAGTGCAATGAAATCCTGCGGCGTATAGCGCCTAAATGCCGATTTGCAGAAATGCGGATTCTGAGAAAGGTAGCTTTGGGGCTGGGTATGCAGATTGGTAAAATTGCAGCGCCCACCACCAGAAATACGAATCTTCTCGGCGATCTTGGCGCTATGATCAATCAACCACACCTTGCGCCCTCGCTTGCCAGCCTCAATCGCACACATCAATCCGGCTGCGCCAGCACCGATGATAATCACATCAAAAGAATGAGCCATGATAGTTAAATCGGTGGGGATCAACCGTAAAAAAGAGAACCAAACAAACCGGGTATTCTACAAAAATTCAATCGAAAGAATAGTCAAAGAAATCCAGGCAGGACAACGACAGAACACCTGATACGATGTGGTTATTCCGCCTCTATACGTTAGTTATGTTGTGATTGAACAATGATTGGTACTGCCAAACGTTTACTTGGAATGAAAATGAAGCATGCCAGTTACTTCATCGCGATAAAAATCAATGCCCAGGCCCACTTGTGTCTACCTGTTCGTAGGCTATCCAAGGAATTTGGCTGCCACTACACTTTGATCTAAGTCTGGCGCCGTTTCAATATCATCCTAATCAGGCAACTACCACGGCTTCGGTATCGAGTGGTACTCCCTTGAATTCCAACGAAGCTCAAGCGTGTGGAGATGGAGCGTGACATATTTATTGGCAAAGGCTACGGCCTGGTTTGTAAACAACCATGATTAATTGAGAAAGTGTATCAATTGATCAAGACAAACTGGGGGCAATTGATTCAACCGGCGCCCACAGCGATGGATATTCGCCGCGATGCTCTTGTACCAGGCGAACAGATCATTCACGAACTCCAGGGGTAAATTTGGTCTGTCCAACTAAAACTCTCAAGTACTCCAATCAGGAAATGTAGCTGCTGTATCAGGGATACGATCTCAGAAAATAGATTATAAGTACCGTGGCAGTGCTTAAAAGAAGTGCTCTCGTTGCCGTTATCCTCTATGTTACTAATCCTGTACCGGAACTGTCATGCAAGCCACATACAATTCCTGGCTGGTTGGCTTGTCACTTGTGGTGGCCATGCTTGCCTCTTATACCGCTCTTGACCTATCGAGCCACATTTCTGCATTGACGCGTCCCAGGCTGCGTTATGTGTGGCTTGCCGGCGGCGCAGCAGCAATGGGCATTGGTATCTGGTCTATGCATTTCATTGGAATGCTCTCTTTTTTGCTGCCTACCCCACTCGGTTACGATTTCGCAACTACCGTCTATTCGCTGGTGATCGCCATACTGCTTTCCTATTCTGTGCTGTATGTGGTCACGCAAACAAAATTGACGATTTCTCGCCTCCTCATCGGCGGCACCCTGATGGGTTTGGGTATCTCCAGCATGCATTACACCGGCATGGCCGCTATGGAGATGCAACCTGCGATTCACTACGATCCGCTGCTGTTCGGTATCTCGGTTGTTATTGCCATTATTGCAGCCAATGCTGCACTGTGGATTGCTTACATTCTCAGCGATGCAGATCAAACCCATCTGATTGCTAAGCGTATCGGCGCAGCGTTCCTGATGGGTGTCGCGATTACCGGGATGCACTACACCGGCATGGCCGCCGCCTATTTTCCACCCGGATCAACTAGCGGCACAGCCAACGATATCGATTCGCAATGGCTCGCCACTACCATCATTTTGCTCACATTCCTGATCCTGATCATTACACTCACACTATCTCGCTACGATGCGAGGGCAAACTTTCTTACTGGCTCAGTATCCCGCCTCAACGACCAGATCGTCCGCATGGCAACATTTGATGCCTTGACGGATTTGCCAAACCGCTGGACGCTTATAGAGCGGATGGAACGTGCGATTGAAATTTCCAGGCGCGATGGGAATATGTTTGCCATCCTGTTTATGGATCTCGATGGATTCAAGATCATCAATGATTCTCTTGGGCATTCAGTTGGGGATGAAGTCCTGAAGGCGTTCGCGCTAAGGTTGCTGCATTGCGTGCGCGGCAGCGACACGGTCGCCCGGCTGGGAGGTGATGAATTTGTGGCACTGCTTGAAAATATCGCGACTACGGACGATGCCTCAGAAATGGCAGATAGCATACTCAGCCGCATGCGCCAAGGTCTATGGGCCAATAACCAGCCTCTACAGGTGATGCCAAGTATCGGAATTACATTATTTCCACAAGACGGCGATACCGTTGAAAAACTGCTGAAGAACGCGGATGCCGCGATGTACGAAGCAAAACGGGGTGGGCGCAGCACCTATCGATTTTTTGAGACGAGCATGAATGAAGCGGCCACTCGCGCGCTGCAGATTCAGCGTGTCTTGCACGAAGCACTCAAAGTTGGCTACTTTTCTCTGTATTTTCAGCCAAAATTCCGTGGCAGCAATAGTGAGCTAGTCGGTGCCGAGGCGCTACTCCGTCTGCGCCATCCAGAATTCGGACTTTTACCACCGATAGAGTTCATCCCGATCGCTGAACGTTCCGGGCAAATCATCCCAATAGGTTACTGGGTGGTGCGCGAAACTTGCCAACAACTACGCCGCTGGAAGGAAGACGGCTTGCCAGCAATCAAGGTGGCCATCAATCTGTCTCCCAGGCAACTGGAGCAACCGGATCTGATCACAACGATGCTGGATATCGTCCGATCTGAACAAATCCCATGCGAACAGATCATGTTTGAAATCACGGAAACCGTGGCGATGCAGGATGCACCCAAAACGACTGATATGATCCGTAAGTTCCAGGAAAACAACTTCGAGATTGCCATTGACGATTTCGGGACAGGTTATTCGAGCCTTGCCTACTTGCAACGCTTCCGTGCCAAGCAACTGAAGATAGATCGTTTTTTCACCAGTGGTATGGATGAGTACGGACATGAAGGCAGCGCCATCGTTTCTGCAATCATCAAACTTGCCCATACACTCGGAATGGATGTGGTAGCTGAGGGCGTCGAGACCGATTCGCAGCTCACGAAATTAAAAAGCATGATGTGCGATGAAGTACAGGGATTCCTGCTGGGCAAGCCTGTAACAGCAGACGAATTTAGTGAACTGCTACACCAGCATACATGTAATGACCTACATTTAAAGCTGACTCAACCAGCATTCAGCGCGATTTTGAGCCGGAAATAACTACAATTATCCATGCGCTAGAGCATGGGTTTTAGGAGATAAGATGCATATTTGGGTCGATGCGGATGCATGTCCAGTCGTGATTAAAGATATTTTATTTCGGGCAGCACAACGTTGGAAACGGCCTTTAACGTTGGTGGCGAATCAGATGTTGTATACACCACCTTCACTTTTGATTAGAGCGGTTCAAGTACCCCGTGGCTTTGATGTGGCGGATGATTATATTGTGCTACACGCGGGCGTTGGTGATTTGGTGGTTACGGGCGATATTCCACTGGCAGCACAGTTAATTGATAAAGAAGCCTTCGTGCTCAGCCATCGAGGAGAGCTTTTCAGCGTAGATAACATACGTGAACGATTATCGATACGCGATATGATGGAAGAATTGCGTAGTGCGGGGGTGGAAACGGGCGGACCTGCAGCGTTTAGTCAATCTGATCAGCGCGGATTTGCCAATGCATTGGATCGTTTGATGATGAAGCTGAGTCAAACAGCCTCTTAGATGTTTAGAACCTGTTTACGATCTTTTGAGTAGTAGTGCCAGGAAGGCCAGATGAATGAATTGCAAGCTGGTATGGTATGGAGTTTACGCTTGCGGTTTTTCCACAGCCGTCGATTCTTCTCCAGCCAGGCAAAACTGCACTCCACCACCCAACGCTTGGGGATAACGGTAGAGGTATGCAATTCACTGCGCTTGGCAATCTGTACTTGTATTGCACATGCTCGCCCAGGATTTCGTGCACACCTTGTGCAAAGGGCTGGCCCACATAGCCACTGTCGCACAGCATACTTTGGACCTGCTCCAAGCTTGGCTTGCAGTGTTCCAAGGTTCTTGCAACGCACCTTTGCGATCAGTCACTTCTGCTGTCGTCACCGCAATGGCATGCGGCAAGCCCTGGGTATCGACAGCGATAGACGCTTGATGCCCGATACCTTCTTGCCTGCGTCATAGCCCTTCTGGCCCGCCATGTCCGTGTTTCTCACACTCTGCGCGTCCACGATCAAGAACGTGCGGCAAGCGTTGCGCCCCCGTTTCTCGCGGGCCGCGCCAACCTGATTTTTTAATGCCTGCTCCAACACACTCACACCGTGCTGATCGGGCTCACTCCATTTGTGCCAATAAGGCATACACACGCTACCATTTGGGAAACTCACTGGGCAGGAATCTCCATTGGCAACCGGTGCGCAGTAGGTATAGCACCGCGCAGAACACCTCATATAGATCCACTGTCGTAGGCTTGGTACTGCGTCGCACGGCAGTATCCTGCCAAATAACCGTTTACACAAAAATTCTTACACTCTCGCGTTTGTGCGTGTCATTCAATGCTTCGTCAAATATACTACCGTTTACGGTTTACAGCAGGTTTGCATAATGGGTAGTTTAAGCAGTAATCTCCCTACATCGAAAAAAAAGAAAATAAAACATGGCACTCGATTCGGAATCATCTGCCAGTAACAGGCAAGGATCACGTAACGAACAGGACACAAACCCCCGCCTCACTGCTGCTTTATGCCTAACCGCCTTGGGTGTGGTCTACGGTGATATCGCTACCAGCCCTCTATATGCGTTTCGCGAAGCGCTGCACAATATGGCGCCCGACTCAAGAACGCCTGAAAGTATCCTGGGTATCCTGTCGTTGATTTTCTGGGCGCTGATCATCCTTGTTTCGATCAAGTATTTGCTAATTATTATGCGTGCGGATAACCACGGCGAAGGCGGCATTCTGGCTCTGCTGGCACTGTTGCGCCCCTGGCGCGGATCGCCACAACACCAGCGCAATATACTGATTGTCCTTGGATTGTTTGGTGCGGCGCTGCTCTATGGCGACGGCATGATCACACCAGCGATTTCGGTACTGAGCGCCATGGAAGGGCTGGAAGTGGCAGCACCACAACTGACATCTTACATAATCCCGGCAACCACCGTTATTCTGGTGCTGCTGTTTATGGTACAGAAGCGAGGTACCGCGCGCATCGGCAGAGTCTTCGGCCCGATCATGCTAGTGTGGTTTGTAGTAATCGCCTTGCTCGGATTGAATGGAATCATTCACCATCCACAGGTGTTGGTCGCGGTCAACCCCTATTATGGGATCAATTTCTTCACTGATAACGGCTGGAGCGCTTTCCGAGTTCTCGGTGGCGTGTTTCTCGCCCTAACCGGCGCCGAGGCTCTCTATGCAGATATGGGACATGTTGGGCGAGCGCCGATCCGGCTAATGTGGTTTGCCCTGGTACTGCCAGCCTTGTTACTTAATTATTTCGGGCAGGGGGCGCTACTATTGCTCGACCCACATGAGGCACAACCGTTTTTTCACCTAGCGCCGCCATCATTCCTATATTCCCTGGTAGGCCTGGCAACGCTCGCCACTATCATTGCCTCTCAGGCGATCATTTCAGGTGTATTCTCGCTGACCCGGCAGGCGATTCAGCTTGGGCAGAGCCCACGGCTGACATTGGTGCAAACCTCCTCGGAGGAAATCGGCCAGGTCTACGTGCCTGCGGCAAACTGGTTCATGATGATTGCTGCCGTATGGCTGGTACTGCACTTCCGCTCCTCGGATAACCTCGCGGGTGCCTTTGGTATCGCGGTATCAGGTACTATGGTGATCACTACCATTCTGGCATTTTTTGTGATGCGCGAACGCTGGCACTGGAACATCCTGACCGCAGTAGCAGTGACGGTGGGATTCCTGATAATTGACCTGGCCTTCTTCAGTTCAAATCTACTCAAGATCACGGATGGTGGCTGGTTCCCGCTGGCCATAGCCGTGTTCATATTTACCTTAATGATTACCTGGCAGCAGGGGCGCCAGCTTCTCATACAGAGAATACATAAGGAAACCGAGTCGTTCCAAGATTTTCTCCAACGTATCGTGACTGATCCTCCTGTGCGTGTGTCTGGTACGGCAGTTTTCCTTACTATCCACCAGCACGATACACCGCCGGCATTACTCTACCAGCTGATTCACAATAAGGCCTTGCACGAACAAGTGGTCCTGGTTACCGTAATTACCGAAGAGGTGCCGCGTGTACCGGCAGCAGAGCGCCTTGAAGTCATGGAGCTGTCTTCCGGTTTTCACCGCATCATTGTGCACTATGGATTCATGCAAAGTCCGAATGTTCCGGTGGCGCTGCGAGCATGTGAAACATTGGGATTGAAGATTGATCTCGACACCACGACCTATTATCTCAGCCGTGCCTCGTTGATCCCTACCGACGAACGCCCCGGAATGGCGCTCTGGCGAGATCGCCTGTTTGCATTTATGTCACGCAACAGCGCCTGGCCAACGGCGTTCTACCATCTGCCGCCAGAGCACGTGATCGAGCTCGGCATACAGGTCGAGCTGTAACACGGTATTATTTAGCGCAATGCATCCGCTCCAGACGATAAAGCAGCAGGTAGTTGAGGTAGTTGCGGGAATGGATCCAGGCAAGCAAATATGGCGATGTACAAGAGCCTCCATGCAGGTTCTGAGTCATCAGACAAATGCCGACAAGTTGGCTATACTCTGCGGCCCTAAAATACCAGCAACCCGGTCACAGCTATAATTACCCAAAATATTTGAACAAGGAGAATAGCGATGAGTGAAAGGTTTACTAAATCGGCTGCCCGTAATATTTTTTACGGCGGGACAGCTTTCTTCCTGCTACTTTTCATTGCACTTTCAATCCATACCCATCTATATATTGTCAACAGTTCGACTGATCAGGCAACACTCACGCCCTCTGTTGCGCAAGGAAAACAGGTATGGGAGCACAATGCCTGCATCAATTGCCATTCGCTACTGGGTGAAGGGGCTTATTTTGCTCCAGAACTGGGTAATGTTTGGGTCCGCTATGGCGGACGTGAGCATCCGGAGGGTGCAAGAATGGGATTAAAGGCCTGGATGAGAGCCCAGCCAACCGGTGTACCGGGACGTCGCCAGATGCCACAATTCAATTTAAGCGAACAGGAGCTGGATAACTTAATCGATTTTCTTGAGTGGGTCAGTCGTATTGATACACAAGCATGGCCTCCAAATACCGCAGGCTAACTCACCTGAACAACTATCATACGAAGGAAAATATCCATGAAATATTCGACCCAGAAACTTGCTTACCCCTATTTCATCGCCGCATTAGCGCTGTTCCTTGTACAGGTATTGGCCGGTGTCCTTGCCGGTTCCGTCTATACCTTGCCTAATTTACTGGCAGAAAGTTTGCCATTCCACATTATTCGGATGATTCACACCAATGCCCTGCTGATCTGGCTGCTGCTAGGTTACTTCGGGGCAGCTTATTTTCTGATTCCTGAAGAAAGCGAGCGAGATATCCATAGCCCGAAAATTGCCTGGTTGCAATTGTTTATCTTCGTCTTCGCTGCACTGGCTGCCGTGGTGAGTTACCTGATGGGGATACATGAAGGCCGGGAGTTTCTGGAACAGCCTTTATGGGTCAAAGTGTTGTTAGTCGTTGCGTTCCTGTTATTTCTGTACAACGTCTCTATGACAGTCCTCAAGGGACGAAAGACCGTTGTCTCCACAGTTCTGCTACTTGGCATGTGGGGGGCGGCACTGTTATTTCTATTTGCCTTCTATAATCCGGATAACCTCGCGCTGGACAAAATGTACTGGTGGTATGTCGTGCATCTCTGGGTGGAAGGCATATGGGAGTTAATCATGGCATCGATGCTTGCTTTTTTGTTAATCAAGATGACTGGCGTGGACCGTGAAGTCATCGAAAAATGGCTGTATGTAATTGTTGGTCTAGCGTTGTTCAGCGGATTGCTAGGCACCGGTCACCACTATTACTGGATTGGCACACCAAGCTATTGGCAATGGATCGGCAGTCTGTTCTCGATTCTGGAAGTGCTGCCCTTCTTCGCTATGGTGCTGTGGTGTTTCCACATGGTGTACCGCAGCGGACGTAATCATCCCAATAAGGCCGCCATGCTCTGGACTTTAGGCTGTCCGGTGATGGCTTTTTTCGGTGCCGGGGTATGGGGGCTAATGCACAGTTTCTCATTCATAAATTTTTACAGTCATGGTACGCAAATCACCGCTGCTCACGGACACATGGCATTTTATGGTGCCTACGTCATGCTCAATCTGGCTTTCTTCACCTATGCCCTGCCACAATTGCGCAGCGTGCAACCGTATAACCAGATTTTGAATATGTGGAGTTTCTGGGTGATGACTGCTTCCATGGCGTTCATGACCTTCACCCTGACGTTTGCCGGGGTACTGCAAACGCATTTACAACGGGTTATGGGACTGGGATTCATGGAAATTCAACAGCAACTGGATTTGTTCTACTGGATGCGATTGCTGTCCGGTATCGTCTTCGTTATCGGCGTAATCCTATACATTTACGCTGCGTTGGGGCCTGTCAAAAACCAGGTGTCACCCTCCCTGAACTTGCGGGCAGCCAACAAATGAAACAGTTGTTAGCCACTCCGGGAATATAGCTGTGACAGCTGCTACGGCAACAGATTTGCCATTTTATGTCCCGATCGGCAATGAATGTGAGTTGTTTGAAACTGCCTACCGGCAACGCTTGCCGCTGTTACTGAAAGGGCCAACCGGCTGTGGCAAAACCCGCTTTGTCACTCACATGGCTGCCCGACTACAGCGGCCGCTTTTTACGATCTCTTGCCATGATGATCTGACCGCAGCTGATCTGACTGGCCGTTTCCTGATCAAGGGTGGGGAAACAGTTTGGGTGGATGGACCGTTGACCCGCGCCATCCGCGAAGGCGGTATCTGTTATCTGGATGAAGTTGTAGAAGCACGCAAGGATGTAACAGTCGTACTGCATCCCCTGACAGATGATCGGCGCATGTTGCCGTTGGAACGTACTAATGAAGTATTGCAGGCACCAGATAGCTTCATGCTGGTCATCTCCTATAATCCCGGCTATCAGAACATTCTTAAATCACTCAAACCCAGTACACGGCAGCGGTTTATCGCCCTGTCCTTTGACTTCCCTCCACCGGAAATTGAGCTGGAAATTATCGCCAATGAAAGCGGCCTCGCAAGAGAACATTGCACTGCGCTGGTCAATCTAGCTACCCAACTGCGACTGCTGAAAGAAGTTGATCTGGAAGAAAGTGTTTCCACCCGGTTGCTGGTGTACTGCGCTACACTGATGGCGGCTGGGCTTGATCCCCTGCAGGCAGCACAAGCCGCATTGATCGAACCATTAAGCGATGAGCCGGAAGTGCAACAAGGTTTATTTGAACTGATCCACGCTACTTTCGGTTAAACACCATGTGGCAATGGCTGGAGCTGGAAGAACAAATCGGCCGTCTCTGGCACCGACTGGTTGGCCAGTCTGAAAGTAGTTACCCACACTATCCTTCAGCCGCCGTTTCGCTGGAATCCATTCATGCAGCGTTGCGCACATTTTTTCATGGTATGGGTGGTGATCACGGTCTGTTACTGACGGCCACAATGCTACAAACAGTACGAAATCGTCCAAGTTGGAAACAGCGCCTGGGTCATCACCAAGAAAAACTGCCGTTGGCGGTACTTGGCCCGGAACGATTATTACTGCCCGCCGAGATTTGCTTGTTCCCAGAAGCATCGCTCAATCGGCAACTCTACTTCTGGTTAGCCGCTTTTTTTGCTATGACAGGCAAGAAAACCCTGATTAGATCAACCAATGTCATTGCGACTGCGCACGCTACCGAGAATGAAGTGCAGCAGGCGTCAGCAAGTAGCGGTAAGCAATCCGGACATTTCGACGAAATAAGCCAGCATTGTCATCAATCCGCTTTTTCAAAGGATGATCCATTCCAGACTGATCTTTATTTTCTTCATTGTGCCTGGCAAACCAGTCTTGCTATTTGTCAACGCTATCTAGGCTTAAAAAAAACATATCAGACAATGTGCTCTCATTTACTTCAAACACGTCCACCCCGTTCACTACCGACACAAGAGCATATTGTAGAATCCATTGTACTTGCCCTGCTTGGACAACCGTGTACTGATCCGGCAGCAATCAATTTACTCGCACGCATCCAACAACCTGAACCGGATTTCAGTGATCTGCGCGCAGATAAAGGTTACCACCCGTTTCTGCCAGTGCCGTTATGGGGCATGATAGAAATAGATTCACCGTCGGGTACTACCCGAACATTGTCCGCTGATGAAGATCGGGTTGATCATTCTGTCAATCAGGAAGATCGGTGCAGTAGAAAAGCCCGACGGAGAAAATTTGACCAGAGCGAACGTAATGATCCCCTATTACTAAACCGTTTTGAGAAACTGATCACCTGGTCGGAAATGGTGAATGTCAACCGACCAGTAGAAGATGATAATGAAGCAGGCGCTCGAGAAGTAGCTGATTCAATGGAAGAGCTGGCCGTTACTACCCATCGACGGCGCGCCTCCACAGTATTGAAATTTGATCTTGATCTGGCACCGGAAGATACCGATCCAGCCAGCCTGCTTGCGAAACTAACTTACCCTGAATGGGATTATCGCCGCAAACAATATCACGCTGCCCATTGTCAGGTGCTGTGCCGAATCGCCAGTGAAACCGGAGAGCAATGGGAACCCAGTGACGGTGCCCGGCGGCAGTTTCGCCGGATTCGCCGTCAGTTCGAGGCATTACGCCCTCGTAGGGAAATTTTACGCGGCCAGCCGGATGGCGCGGAACTGGATTTGGATGCACTCGTACGCGCCCAGGCGGATCAGGCCGCTCATGGCATGGGTACAGATCGGCTCTATCTTGCTGCACGCGAACAAGCACGAGATCTGGCGGTCGCGGTGCTGGTAGATGTTTCTCTCTCCACAGACAGCTGGATTGGCGGGCGGCGGGTGCTGGATATCGAGAAAGAAGCACTGGTTGCACTGGCCACTGGCATTGCCGCTTGTCAGGATTGTTTTTCAATTCACACCTTTACCTCACGCCAGCGCCATTTTGTGCAAATGACGACTGTGAAAGATTTTAACGAACCTTTCAGCAGCCGGACATTGCGATGTATTGCAGCATTACGGCCAGGATACTACACCCGGATGGGCACAGCATTGCGCCATGTCAGCCAGTTACTGGCGCAACGACCAGAACGTCACCGCCTGATTCTGTTGCTGACTGATGGCAAACCCAACGATCTGGATCATTATGAAGGTCGCTACGGCGTTGAAGATACTCGCCAAGCGGTTATCGAAGCCCGGCGGCAAGGATTGCAATTGTTTGGCATCACCATCGACCATGAAGCACAAGCTTATTTTCCTTATCTGTTCGGCCGTGGTGGCTACGCCATCATCAATCGGCCGGAACGACTCATCAAAATTATTCCGGCACTCTATCGGCAACTGACTGGCTGACTGCCTGTTATTTCACGAATCATCTGACATAATCAGCAGGGTGTACGCAACACTGATGGTAAGAATACCGTCTTTGCAAACCCTTGAAGGGTAAAGTAATCTGGTAAGGCAATTTATAGGGAATAAACAAACAGTATGAGACAGGGTGCAGCAGCCTGCACCAATTCATTTGGCTGCTTCACCCTTTGTCAGAACAAGAGCTTATTTATCAACTCATGCGCGTCTACGTCGTGATGCACTCAATCCAATGAGGCCAATGCCAAACAGTGCCAGTGTCACTGGTTCAGGTACGGTATTATCGTCAATGGGCACATCGTTAATCGACACGCCAGCGATCGCAAAGGCAGAATCATAAGCAGTATCCAGCGCATTAGTAACACCAAATCCAAGTGAGTAGATTCCGGCTGTGGTAAATGTATAGCTCATCTGGACCCAGTCAGTGTAGCCACACCCCGTTGAATAGCAGGTACCCGAGGAGCTGCCGAGCGGTGAGAATGCTGGGCCACCGGAAATAATTTCAGTCGTGTTAGGTGAAAGCGTTACGCCATTACCCAAGCCCGGCAGGCTGAATCCCGGTACGGTATCGCCAGAAGGAGTCGTTCGCGCGGTAAACAGATAGGAATCAAATGCGCTTGAGTCCTGATATAAACCGGCCCATGCATATTCTGTATACTGAGCTCCATCAGAAGTAATGTAATTGAAATAAAAATTTAACGTATCACCTGCATTTACAGAAAACGTCCCCGTGTGTGCTGCAGAACCGTTGGTTTCTTGTCCAGTCGGACCGACTGGTAATGCGCCAGCACCACTAGGGCCATTATTTGTTGAAATCCACTGATAAGAATTAAAACCTGGCGCCAGCGTTACCACACCATCAACCGCGGTATTCGTTCCGCAATTACCAACACATGTCCAGCTGTCCGGCAGTGGAGCTGCTACTGCATTACCACCTAGTGACAACACTGCTATAGCACCCGTCAAACCAATGGCCACCCAACTCCTATTTTTCATAACTTCTTCCCCTCTGAATTATTGACAAAATTGTCATTCATTAATAAGCAAATTTCATGCCATAACAATAACTAATTTAATAACAACAATAAAAGACGAGATAATGGCAATGACATGTAAAAATTATCGACACACTTTTGGTGCTCTGCAAACTTTTTTTAATTTTTTACGGGATTTTCAACGAACTTT
>JACDJA010002014.1_pt1 | contig 15483 bp, 13 predicted proteins | sample 7449241 | NCBI WGS metagenome assembly JACDJA01 (sample SAMN14253289, study PRJNA609438) | sludge metagenome | isolation source: initial anaerobic sludge | collected 2018-12-20 | reverse complement strand
TTGCACGCCCCCGGCCGCATTGAAGAGATTGGCGAAATAACCGCCGACCTCACCCTGCCCTGGCTGCACACAGCAAAAGACGCCCTGGCCATCGCATCAGGCGTCTTAACGCACAAGGCACAAGCAAACTGGGAAATAACAGACACCATCGACGCCACCACCAAACCCAACTGGCACTGTGGCGACCCCATCGCCATCAACCACCCCTGGCTGCCAGCGGGCAACGCCCAAATCAAAGCACTGGATTTCGACCCGTATTCAGCGCGCCTTGGCATCACACTCACCATGCCAGCTGGCGAACGCCCGGCGGTCGAACTGCGCAGCCGATCAGCCGCCATCAAACCCGATGCTGCCGACCCGCTTAAAATCACCTATAAAAATGGCATGGCCACCTTTACCATTGCCGACGACACCGGCGCGCCCATTGCAGGCGCAGCCGTAACTTTAGACGGGCAAACAACCCGCCAAAGCGATCGCTATGGCGCGGTGCAGTTCAAAACCACCCGAGGCGAACATACCCTATCGGTCACAGCAGCAGGCTATGCCCCGTTTGAAATCACCGTTGAGGTATAAAACATGGCAAAAAAAATCATCCAGACCACACCCGATATTGGCGTCAAAATCAAACTTCAACGGCTGATGCCTGAAGTAGATACGGCACCAGCAGTTACATGTCCCTGCTCATTAAGCGGGCTTCAACTTATAAATTTTCCGGCGGACGAACGTTATGATCGACCAACGGTTGAATATATGCAGTGGTTCGATCCATTCGATATGTTTGTTTTCCCCGAGGGGAACTTTTTCAATACAGATATCGCATGGAGTTGGTCGTGGGATGGCGATGATTTAAGCCAATGGATAGACATCGAATTTGATGATCAGCTACCAGGTTTGTTAAGCGCACATGTTGATGCATGTTGCAGTGATGGAGGGGATAACTTCCAATCAACGCTGACGATCTCGGCCACGTGTTCTAATGGTTCATCAGCGTCGGTGAGCATCGACTTCCTGGTCCAGGGTTATTAGATATCATTTGAACATCTTCCCTATGGAATTTTCTTTCACTATTTAAAAATAAATTAAGCGCCAAATATCGCACGCCGCTACATCCGGCGGCGGAGTTTTGTTCGCCACTCGGTAATCAGGATCGTGAGTGCGACGTACACCGCAACCACGGTCAGCGTAATGGCCGCGAAGGTCCAGTCGAATTTGACGAACAGAATGCCAGCGACCAAACCGATCTCGATCAGGGTCGGCAAGATGGAAAACAGCACCATGCTCAACAGCGACGAAATGCCCTGCGCGCCCCGTTCAATATCGCGCGCCACGCCGCCGGTTTGTCGCTCCAGATGGAAACGCAGCGAAAGCGAGTGCAGGTAGCGGAACACATCCATGCCAACACGGCGAATCGCCCGCTGAGTGACCTTGGCAAACACGATATCTCGCAGATCGGCGAACATCGTGCTCGCCAGCCGCAGGGCGCCATAACCGAACAGCAAGGCCAACGGCACCACAAGCACAGCTTTGGGCTGATTGAGGTTATCGACGATATGCTTGAGCACGATCGGGATCGAGACGATGGCGAATTTCGCGCCGATCAGGAAGGAAAGCGCGATCAGCACCCGCCATTTGAACTCCCACAGATAGGGCAGCAGCAGTTTAAGCGTGCGCCAATCGGCTGGCCCCGCCGGACTATCGTTCGAACCGAAATGTCGCATTATTCATAATTTAGTTGTATTTTTTTGCCCGAAACGCCTGTCTAGTGCGCGCTAACAGTTTACGGCTAAAAAAGTCGGGCATACTGGTTTTCTACGTTTTCTTATTGGGGTACCTCGAAAAACCGTCACGGGCTGACGCCAGCTGCGCGATACGTTGCAATCGGGCAGCGGGCTGCCGCCAGCTTAATGCGCAGCAGGCGCAAGCCCGCGTTCAGTAGGTTTTTCGATGTATCCATTGGATATTTTCATCTCTGAGTCGGTGGCCATTGCCTGGCAGCATGAAGCACGCGCAGTATACGCACCAGGTTGCTGACCACGTCATAAATCAGGATGTAATTCTGGTGTACGACCAGTTCGCGGGTGCCAGGTACACGGCCACTTCTGCCCAAGTCGGGATGATCGAGCAGCAAGCCGGTTTTCTCTGAAAACAGTTCATCAAGGGCCAGCGCGGCGGCCGGTGCGTGCTGCGCGATGTGGTCGCGTATTTTTTTCCTGTCAGCGTGTGCTGGCCGTGTCCAGACCAGCTTCAAGATGTAGTGCTGGCCATCTTCCGGCGCATTTCAGCACGCCAGGCTTCGGCTTCGGCTTCCACTTCAGCAACCGGGATCACGTCGCCGGCATTGGCCGAATCCAAACCAACTTGCACCTGCTGACGGAACCATGCGTCATGCTCGACAGCTTCCTGCTGACGCACATACGCACGCATGAAGTCGCGCAGGAGTTGTGCCCCGGTGCGGTCACGGCTTTTGGCCGCCGTGGAAAATTCGGTTTTCAGTCTCTCATCAACTCGAAAAGTAAAGGTTGCGTCAGTCATGGCTTCGACCTCATGTGTTACATGTTAAGTGCATCGTAGCATGTGGATGACTGCTCTGAAACCATCTTGGAATGTCGCACAATTTGTGCGTAAGAGCCGAATTGTATCGTGGTGCTAATCAACCGAGTCAGGGCGTGCTCAGTCGCCCTGTTCACGCTCGACCCAATCGAACGAACGAGTTACCGCACGCTTCCAATAACGATAGTAGGTTTCACGTTGATCATCCGGCATTATGGGCGACCAGCTTTGATCTACCGACCAGTTGGCACGCAGGTCGTCGGTATTTTTCCAGTAACCGACGGCCAGACCGGCGGCATAGGCGGCACCCAAGGCCGTGGTCTCGGTGATCTTCGGGCGGACGACGGGCGCGGCGAGCATATCCGACTGGAATTGCATCAAAAGGTTGTTGCAGACCATGCCGCCATCCACTCTTAAGGTCTTGAGCTCGATACCGCTATCGGTCTGCATCGCCTCGACGACGTCGCGCACCTGAAAAGCGGCCGATTCCAGCGCGGCACGGGCGATATGTGCCCTGTTGGCGTAGCGTGTCAGCCCGACGATGACGCCACGTGCATCGTCCTTCCAGTAGGGCGCATACAGCCCGGAAAAGGCCGGCACGATGTAGACGCCGCCGTTATTTTCCACACTGGCCGCCAAGGGTTCGATGTCGGCAGACTTTTCGATCAGATTGAGGTTATCGCGCAGCCATTGCACCAGGGCGCCCGTAATTGCGATGGACCCTTCGAGCGCATAACACGGAGCTTCGTCACCAAATTGATAGGCGACGGTCGTCAGCAATCCCGCCTGCGAAGGCACAATCTTACTGCCGGTATTCATCAACAAAAATGAGCCGGTGCCGTAGGTGTTCTTGGCTTCTCCGGGCACAAAACAGGTTTGCCCGACCAAGGCGGCTTGTTGATCGCCCAGAATACCCGCGATCGGCGTGCCACGTAACGGCACGGTGGTTACTTCGCCATAGATTTGCGACGACGATACGATTTGAGGCAGGCAGGCTTTGGGAATGGCGAACGCTTCGAGTATGTCCTCATCCCACTGGCAGGTCGCAAGGTTCATCAACTGGGTGCGGCTGGCATTGGTGACATCGGTGATGTGCCGACCGCCTCGGACACCGCCGGTCAAGTGCCATATGAGCCAGGAATCCATCGTGCCGAACAGAATGTCACCGTTCTCGGCACGGATTCGCGCTTCGGGCAGTTGATCGAGCAGCCAGCGTAATTTCAACCCGGAGAAATAGGTGGTCAGCGGCAGACCGGTCTTGGCACGAAACCGATCCTTCCCGCCGGACTTGGCAAACGAGGACACCAAGGCATCGGTGCGGGTATCCATCCAGACCAGGGCATTGTGCAACGGCTTGCCGCTGGCCTTGTCCCACAGCACCGTGGTTTCTCGCTGATTGGTGATCCCGATGGCAGCAAGATCGCCTGCATTGAGGCCTTCCTTGGCAAGCGCCGCGCCGGTTACTTCGTTCACGTTATGCAGGATCTCGATCGGGTCGTGCTCCACCCAGCCGGGCTTGGGGTAGATCTGCCGATGTTCCTTCTGCGCCATGGATACAATCTGCCCGGCGCGGTCGAAGACGATAAACCGGGAGCTGGTCGTCCCCAGATCGATGGCGCCGATGTACTGGCTCATAAGCGATTACCGTTCATGGCAGGTCAGAGTCCGAACCCATCAGGCCATCGTGCCGGGACAAGCACTGTTTTCATGGGTATGCGCCAGCTCGCATTGAGCGGCGTAGGTTGCACTTTCGATCTGGATGGTCACATGATTGATATTGAATTCTTCGTGCAGCAGATGCTCTGCCTGACCAAGCAATTGATCGGGTGCGGCTGAGTCGGGCGCAAGAACCAGATGCGCTGTCAAACCGTAACGGGAAGTACTCAAGGCCCATACATGCAAATCATGCAACCCGGCCACACCGGGCAAGGCGAGCAGATGCTTGCGCACAGAAGCCAGGTCGATCTCTTTGGGTACACCATCGAACAACAGGTGCAGGGATTGCCGGAACAGTGACCACGTACCCCAGACAACCACGGCGGCGATCAGCAATGATATGAACGGGTCGAGCCAGAACCAGCCTGTACCCAAGATGATAAACGCGCCGATCACGACGCCCAGCGAAACCAGCGCATCGGCTGCCATGTGCAGGAAGGCGCCGCGAATATTAAGATCGTGTTTGCTACCGGCCAAAAACAGCCAGGCAGTGACGCTGTTGATCACAATGCCGATGGTTGCCACGACGATCACCGGCCATTCCTGCACTTCAGCAGGTACAGTAAAGCGTTGTATGGCTTCCACAGCCAGCCCGCCCATCAACAGCAACAACACGGCGGCATTGATGAAGCTCGCGAGTATCGAACCCCGCTGCCAACCGTAGGTATGCCGGTCATTCGCACGAATCCGCCCGGCCGCCAGCGCAGCCCAGGCCAACGCCAATCCGGCCACATCACCCAGATTGTGTCCGGCATCGGCGAGCAAGGCCAACGAATTGGCCTGCCAACCGTAAAACGCCTCAATCAGCACAAAAATCATATTGATCGCCATGCCGTATGCAAAGCGCCGATCGAAGTTCGTCGGAATAGGATGGTGATGCGCGTGGTCGTGGTCGTGACTCATTGTTGAATCCTTACCTGTATAGACTGGAACGTATTGACCGAACTTAATGATGTTAAAAGAATCCTCCACAAAGGAGGATTATTCAACAGAAACCCAAAGCCATGCGCTTGCAAGAATACGAAATAACTGGATTTCCCTGGGAGCCTCTGCATGAATCTTAAATCCCCCTCGTTCCCCCTTTTACAAAGGGGGAGGCACTCTCGTTCAAAAAAAGAACTGTCCCCCCCTTTGAAAAAGGGGGCCGGGGGGATTTGCCGAGTCATATTTGCTACCCGAAGGAACGCTGCTTTTGTTCAGAGGTTCCCTAGCCTGTATTGCGCATCCCCGAGGCAATGGCGTTGATCGAGCGCAAAAGCGGCAGCAACCACTTCTGCCGTTCGGCTTCCGGCTCGGAATCATCCCGGTAGCGTCGGAGCAATACGATCTGAATGTGGTTGAGCACGTCCAGATAAGGGTTTCGTCGCATCATCGAGGTACCGATGTACTCATCAATTTCAACCAGCGAGTCGACCCGGGCAACCCGCAACAATTCATCGAGCGTACGGTAGTACTCGGTGCTGATCTTTTCATATACCGGTAGCGCCTGAGCCTGATCGGCCACCAGACTGGCGTACTCACGCGCGATGGTCATTTCACCCTTGGTCAGCGAAAGCTGGGTATTGCGCAACATACTGTGGAAGAACGGCCACTCCTTGAACAGGGTGTGCAGCAATTCGGGCTGGTCCTTGTGATTTTGACGCCAGGTTTTCAGCGCCGAGCCGATACCGTACCACGCGGGCAGGGTGTGCCTTGATTGAGACCAGCCGAACACCCAGGGAATGGCGCGCACAGAGGCTTTCGATAAATCACCGACCTTGCGCGATGCCGGACGCGAACCGATATTCAACAAACCCAGTTCACGTACAGGCGTCGCTTCGAAAAAGTAATTAAAGAAGAACGGCGTTTCGTCGGTCAATTCCCGGTAGGCCTTCTCACCATAGGTAGCCAACTCGGCGACTACCTGCTCGTGCTCGGCCGGTGCCGGATGGTTCTCCATCACCAGATGCGCCGATGCCTTCATCAGGCCGGTCGCACCCATGGTGATCTCGTAGATGGCTGTTTCGGTATTACTGTACTTGGAGGAAAGCACCTCACCCTGTTCGGTAAATTTGATCTGGCCTTCGACCGTACCCGCCGGCAACGACAGGATCGACTCGTGGGTCGGTCCGCCGCCGCGTGCGACCGTACCGCCACGGCCATGGAACAGTCGGCATTCGATACCGTTCTTCTGGGTAATGGACAATACGCGTTTCTGCGCGTTGTACAGGCTCCAGACCGATGCCAGCGAACCGCCGTCCTTGCAGGAATCGGAATAGCCCAGCATCGCCTCCTGAAGATCACCGGAAACACGCAGCAATTCGCGGTAGACCGGATTCTCGAACAGTACGCCGAGTACATCTTCGATGTGCTGCAAATCTTCGATGGTTTCAAACAATGGCGAAATCTGAATATCGCAGAACCACTGGGATTTGCGCTTGCCGGCCAGGCCGGCCAACACGGCGAGGAACATGACTTCCATCACGTGGCTGGCTTCATGGGTCATCGAGATAACATACGTTCCGAAGCAATCGCGGCTGATGGCATCGATCAACTCGCGCTTGACCTTGAATACCTCAAGGGTTTCAGCAGACTCCGCCGACAGGGCCGCCATGTCGATGGCCTTGTGGCGGCTCTTGTTGATGAGTTGGGTAAGCAGCGCCATCCGGCCTGCTTCGTCCAGTGCCAGATAATCGGTCTTAGGCTGCAATTGCTTGAGAATATCCGCCACGGTTTGGGTGTGACGTGTTGATTCCTGACGGATATCCAGCCTGAACAAATGCCAACCGAAGGTTTCCGCCAGACGGATCAAGTCCTTGATCTCGCCATCGGCAAGCAATTGATCGCCCGTGGAGATCAAGGTGTCGCGAATCCGGTACAGGTCGCTCAGGAACTGATCCTTGTGTGCATAGGCATGAGCGGACAGCTTGATGGGCTTTTTGTCCAGCAGGGCCGTCACGTAATCGAGGTTGTGCTTCAGGCGCTGGCCGATGATGCGCAACTTGAGGCGGTAGGGTTCTTCGGTGAAATAGGTATCGCCCGAGTTTTCCGGTGAGGCCATGCCGAGTTCGATTGCATCCTGAAGCAGGCCCAATGCGTCCAGGTCGATTTCGGGGCACAGGCGGCAGGAATGGGTGAGTACCCGATCCATGCCCGCCAGTCGATCAAGGTATTCTTGCAGGATGGTCTGCGTCGCCGAGCAGACAGCGAAGGTGGTGACTTCATGCGTCACATACGGGTTGCCATCGCGGTCACCGCCGATCCACGAACCGAAGCGGAAAAGGCTCGGAACCGTCACGGGATTCGCCGGGTTCTTATCGTTGAAATTCACATCCACTGCACGCTCGAGGTAACGGTATGCCAAGGGAACGGCATCGAAAATCGACGTACTGAAGTAATACAATCCCAAACGGATTTCATCATGAACTTCCGGACGGGTTGTACGCACTTCGTTGGTTTTGAGCAGAGAGAGAATCACGGTCTTGACCTGCTGATGCAGGCGATCACGTTCGATACCCTGGGCATCCGGGCGGTCCATCTCGGCACACAGAAGAAAAATCTTGCGCTGCAGATCCATCACCGTACGACGTTTTGCTTCGGTGGGATGCGCGGTGAACACTGGCATGTAGACCAGACGATTGAGCAAGGTCTGCAAATCATCCGAGCTCATCCCCTGCTTGGAAAACTCACGCATGGTGTCGTAGAAGGAACCACGCCAAAGCCGCAGACCGAGACGGACCTGCTTGCGTCGCTGCTGATGCATGTAGTCTTCTTCGGCAATATTCACCAGGCTGAAGTAGAGGTTGTATGCCCGCACGACGGTGTTGAGCGTTTCCGGATCCAGTGTGCGCAGCAAAGTCATCAGCTTGGCATGCAATTTGGGACTGTGCTTCTGACGCAGTTTGATAAAACCGCGACGCAAGGTTTCAACCGTATCGAATACGTGATCGCCGGTTTGCTCCTTCAGCACTTCGCCCAGAAGGTTGCCGAAAAGGCGTACGCGCGCGCGCAGGGCTTTGTCGTTGTCTTTTGCATTTTTTTTCATTGCAACACTCGGTTCAGAATGGGTAAGGATTCAAAAAAGCTTTAATGCCGTCGCTGTGCTTCACATAACAGCGCAATGACTCGATCTTGTCATCAACTGGTCTTATATTTCTGGCCAGTATACCGTTTACGATCGGCTTTTTCTGAACTGACACGGACGAAGCCCGCCTAATTGAACAAATGTAAATGTGTACACTCACACATAGGCGTATCCAAAGCTTGCTGTTATTGTTAGTCAACTACTGCGCTATCCATTTCTTTCAGTGATAGCCATTCAAACGATGCTTCGGTTTCAAGGAGAAAAATCATGCGGTTAGGCATTTATGGTCTGGGGCGGATGGGGGCCAACATGGCTCGACGTCTATCACGCGGTGGCATCGAAGTCGTCGCCCACAATCGAAGTTCAGCGCCGATTGATGAACTGGTCGCCGAAGAGAATCTCATTACGGGAGCCTACTCGCTCAAGGAATTTGTCGATGCCCTGCCCGCCCCGCGCATCGTGTGGCTCATGCTGCCTTCCGGCAAGGTCACCGAAGATGCGATCACGCAGATTCTCCCCTTGCTGAATGAAGGCGATCTTTTGATCGATGGTGGCAACAGTTTTTATCAAGACACCATCGCTCGTGCCGCGCGCGTGCAAAAATCGGGTGTGCACTACATGGATGTGGGTACATCCGGTGGCGTTTGGGGGCTGCAAAACGGCTACAGCCTCATGTTCGGCGGGTCGGACGAAGCGGCAGCCCTGATCACCCCCGCCATCCGGGTGCTTGCGCCCGCACCGGATCAGGGTTGGGGACATGTCGGGCCTGTCGGCTCCGGCCATTACGTCAAGATGGTTCACAATGGAATCGAGTACGGCATGATGCAGGCTCTGGCCGAAGGCCTGGATCTGCTTCGCGCCAAAAAGGAATTCGATCTCGATCTGGCTCAAATCACCGAAATGTGGCGGTATGGCTCCGTCGTGCAGAGCTGGCTGCTTGATCTGACCGCCGAAGCGCTTGCGGAACAGGGTCAGGGGCTTGAACACATCGCGCCTGTCGTAGCAGACTCCGGCGAAGGTCGCTGGACAGCAAAAGAAGCCATTGATCTCGGCGTCAGTGCCCCGGTGATGACGCTGGCTCTGCAAATGCGCTTTGCCAGTCAGGATGCAGAAGGGTACGGCAATCGTCTGCTCTCGTTGATGCGCAACGCCTTCGGTGGCCATGCGATAACGAAGAAGTAATTCGTGCAAGCCATTGCACGTTCGTCCAACGGCACCGCTGTTTGATGCCCTACGAAAGGAGTCCCAACATGCCACCATCAAAACGATCGGCCCAACGGGATAAGTCACGCCAGGATCCGGTTACCATCGTCATTTTCGGCGCGACAGGCAATCTGGCACACAAGAAACTGATTCCGGCCCTCTACCAACTCGAATTGGCAGGCGAACTTCCACAGGGCAGCCGTATCGTCGGTTTCGGCCGCAGAGACTGGACGGATGAACATTGGCGCGATGAAGTGCAGGTTCTGCTCAGCGAGGATGAATCCGCCCCCAACCCGGCGCTCGAAAAATTACTGTCTCGACTGTATTTTCACAACGGTGATTATCAGACCGAGGATTCATTTACCTCGTTGGCACAACGACTGTTCAATGGCGAATTCCCCGCCTGCATCATGTTCTACTTCGCCGTCCCGCCGGATGCGTTCGGTCCCATCTGCCAGCATCTGGCAGCGGCCGAACTGGTCGATGAATCGAAAGGATGCCGCCGACTGGTCATCGAAAAACCCTTCGGCCACGACATTGAAAGCGCCCATGCGCTCGACTCCTTGCTGCACCGCCACTTCAGCGAGCAACAGATTTACCGGATCGACCACTACCTCGGCAAAGGCACCGTGCAGAACATCATGGTGATGCGCTTCGCCAACCTGCTGCTCGAGCCCTTGTGGAACCGCAATTTCATCGACCATGTACAGATCTCGCATGCCGAGACACTGGGTGTGGGCGGACGAGCCGGTTATTACGAATCCGCAGGTGCGCTTCGTGACATGGTGCAGAGCCATCTGATGCAAATGCTGGCCTTGATCGCGATGGAACCGCCGCCATCGATGGACCCGGAAGCCGTGCGGGATGAAAAGGTCAAGGTGCTTCGCAGCATTCGCCCCATTTCGCCGCGCGCCGTACACGCACAGGCGTTCCGCGCGCAATATCAACGTGGTGTGGTCAAGGGCGAAAACGAAATCGGCTATCTCGATGAAGATGGCGTCGCCCCCGACTCCATCACCGAGACCTACGCGGCAGTCAAACTCTACATCGACAATTGGCGATGGAAAGGCGTGCCGTTCTATTTGCGTACCGGCAAACGCCTGGCGCAGACCCACTCACAGATTTCGATTCGCTTCCGCGATCCGCCGCAGCAATTGTTTCGCGAGACGGCCATCACAAAAACAGAACCGAACTGGCTCCTGATCGGCATTCAGCCCCAGGAGAACGTCCGCTTCGAGTTACAGATCAAAACCGATGGGCTGGAAATGCGTACCCGTACCGTGCAGATGGATGCCAGTTACACCGCTCCGGAGCGTCAAAACCTCGATGCCTATGCGGCCCTGCTGCTGGACGTGATGCGTGGCGATCAAACCCTGTTTTTGCGCTACGATGAGGTGGCTTGGGCATGGCGTGTGGTCGACCCGATCCTTAAAATTTGGTCGGTCGAGCGGGACTACATCCACACCTACAAAGGCGGCACCTGGGGACCGAAAGAATCCGATCGATTATTCGATGACGATAGTCATCAGTGGCGAAATGATTTGTCCATTCCATCAAACTAGACAACACAGGCAAAAATGGAAATTGTGACTATCAGCCACTTATTGCAACTCAATTCAATCCAAAAAAATTCCAAACGATAGGTTATCAAAAGCATGAGCCGGCTAACTCGATCCCCCGCATGGCAAAAGTTGGTAGATCATGGTGAGCAGATGAAGTCTGTTCATCTGTCTGACCTCTTTACACAACACCCCGAGCGCGCGCAAACCTACGCTCAACAGGTCGCGGGGCTGCATGTTGATTACAGCAAACAGCGGATCACCAGCGACACGCTCGATCTGTTGCAGCAACTGGCTGCGGACTGTGGTGTTCTGGCTCGTCGTGACGCCATGTTTGCCGGTGAGAAAATCAATACCACAGAGAACCGGGCCGTACTGCACGTCGCCCTGCGCAACCGCAGCAATCGCCCGATTCTGGTCGATGGCGAGAATGTCATGCCGGAAGTCAATGAAGTATTAGGGCGCATGCGCCAGTTCACCGACTCGGTCCATGAGGGTCGCTGGCTGGGTTATTCCGGTGAGCGCATTACCGATGTGGTGAATATCGGCATCGGCGGCTCAGACCTCGGCCCGAGAATGGTGTGCGATGCCCTCGCCTCTCATGGCCTGCCGGGAATAAACGTTCATTTCGTCGCAAACATTGCCCCAAGCGAAATCGCCAGTCTGCTCAAAACACTGGACCCGGCACGCACACTATTTGTTGTCGCCTCCAAGACCTTCACAACCCAGGAAACGCTGACCAACGCCCACACGGCCCGCCGCTGGTTCCTCGACCATGCTCCGAACGAATCGGCCATCGAAAAACATTTCGTGGCCGTTTCGACCAACCATAAAGCGGTTTCGGCATTCGGCATCAATACCGACAACATGTTCGGCTTTTGGGACTGGGTTGGTGGGCGGTACTCCTTGTGGTCGGCCATCGGCCTGCCCATTGCGCTTTATATCGGTATGGATGGCTTCGAGCGCCTGCTCGAAGGCGCACACGCCACGGACGAGCATTTCCGCCAGGCGCCAGCTGAACAGAATCTGCCTTTGATCCTGGGTTTGATCGATGTTTGGAACAGCAACTTTCTCGGTGCAGAAACCCTGGCTGTATTGCCTTATGGCACGCGTCTTAGCAGGCTCCCCGCCTATCTTCAGCAGGCGAGCATGGAATCCAACGGCAAATCAGTCGATCTGGATGGACAACGCGTCGATTACGCAACAGGCCCCGTGGTGTGGGGCGGCGCGGGCACGAACGGTCAACATGCGTTCTACCAGCTTCTGCACCAAGGCACACGCCTGATTCCGACCGATTTCATCGCCTCCATTCGCACCCACTCGCCGATTGGTGAACAACAGGCCATGCTGCTCGCCAACATGCTGGCGCAAACCCGCGCCTTAATGCTCGGTCGTGGCCTTGATGCCGTTGTCGCAGAGATGAAGGCGGCTGGCATTGACAACGAAACGATTGCCCGTGTTTCACCGCACCGGGTATTCCTTGGCAACCAGCCAAGCTCTACCATCCTGTTCCCGCAGATGACACCGGAAGCCGTCGGCGCGCTGATCGCGCTGTACGAACATCGTATCTTCGTGGCAGGCGCCATCTGGCATATCGACTCATACGATCAATGGGGCGTGGAACTCGGCAAGCAGATGGCCGGCGAACTCTTGCCCGCCATCGGCAAAGTACCGGTAGCCGGTAGCTTCGACCCATCGACCGAAGCCTTGCTCAGCACCATTCATAAACACTGGGTTTGATTATCTGGGTTTGATTATTTGGATACCTTGGTTTGAACATCCTATTTATCGACTCGGCCACCGAAGCTTGCACGGCCGCGGTCTGGCATAACGGAACAGTTCTGAGCGCATTCGAACTGGCCCCCAAGGCGCATACACACCGCTTGCTACCGATGGCGGAGCAATTGCTCTGCGAAGCCGGCATTGATTACAACCAGCTCGATCTGATCGCCTATGGTCGCGGCCCCGGTTCGTTCACGGGCGTACGCATCGCCACCGCTTGCGCGCAGGGCATGGCCCTGGGGCTGGATATTCCCGTAATCGGGATTTCATCACTCGCCACTCTGGCACAAGCACAGAGGGAACAGGCGTTTCAGGCAGGTGGCGGCATCATTCACGCCGCGCTCGATGCTCGCATGGGTGAGATTTATTACGGCCGTTATCTGGTGGATGATGCGGGGGTTGTCACACCACTGGGCGAGGAACGCGTTATCTCACCCGAGTTGATTCTGTCGCAATTCGCCACAAACACGAACGAACGTGAATACGCAATCGGCTCCGGTTTTGCACGTTACCCTGCCCTGCTCAGGGCCCAAGCGTGGCAGAGTACTAGCCCGGATGCGTACCCTGATGCTCGCCATGCCATTGAACTCGCGGCAGCCACGCCCGAATCGCACTGGCAGGACCCCGCAGACGCTGCGCCCATCTATCTCCGGGATAACGTGGCGCAAGTCAAAGCTGCTGCTCCGGTCGCAGGTTAGGCGAGCAATCCTTAGGGCACCTCGAAAAACCTGCTGCGCGACCCGATTGCTGCGTTGGGCGGTGCTCGCTCCCTCGCCTATCTATTTGATATGTCTCGGTCGCTGCGCTCCGGCCGCCTTGCACTCGGACCGCTCGTGACGGTTTTTCGAGGTGCCCCTTATTCCTGAAAATCAAAAACCCGCCAAAATATGTTTGAGGCGGGTTCTGCCACATGGCCGATGTAATGCGCCCCTGCATGGATAGCCTGTCATGAAAAAACGACAGTACCGGCCTATTGCACAAAGCAACCCACCCGCAGGATGGTGCACAGGCACGTGCGTCATCAACGAAACGTGGCGCCATGGGTACGTGATTGTCTGTTCAACCGCGCCTGCGAGACCAAGCAGATCTCACCCCTGATCAATCGGCTTGACCGCTTCGATGGTGGCGGCGACAACATAGTCAGTCACGTTACGGCCAGGTGCCCAATCCTTGATAAACCCTTTTGACTCATCCTTCGGCTGGATGCGAATCTGCTCAAAACCGGCTTCGTGCATCATCGCTTCCAGGTCGCTGATCAGCGAAGCATTACCCATGCAACCGGCAATGAGATCGGCGTTCTGACGCATGTCTTCGGGTAGTTCGACGGTAGCGACAACATCCGAGATCGCCAGCCGCCCGCCCGGCTTGAGGACGCGGAACGCTTCAAGGAAAACCTGAGGCTTGTTCGGCGACAGATTGATCACGCAGTTGGAGATAATCACGTCGGCGGTCGCATCGGCAATCGGCAGGTGCTCAATCTCGCCGAGACGAAACTCCACGTTTTCATACTGCCCCTTCAGTGCGTTTGCGCGCGCCTTGGAAATCATATCCGGAGTCATGTCAACGCCGATCACATGGCCGCCACGCCCAACCTCGCGAGCAGCAAGGAAGCAGTCAAAGCCACCGCCTGAACCCAGATCGACCACGGTTTCACCCGATTTAAGTGCAGCGATGGCCTTCGGGTTGCCGCACCCAAGGCCCATGTCGGCCCCGGAGGGAACCAGATCCAGATCCGCCTGGCTGTAACCGAGGCGAGTGGAGATGAGGGTGTTGATCGCACCATCGTCGTTGGTGCCGCAGCAACTGGTGCCGACACCGCAGCCTTGGACCTCGGTATTTGCCTTCGCGACCTTGGCGTATGCCGCACGCACGCTCTGGCGGTGCGCATCGTGGTCGGTGGCAGATGCGCGCTTATCGGTATCTGTAAAAGCGCCACAGCAGGAAGCCTGTTCACTCATCGATTTCTCCTTGTCTGTTCGGTTGCTCAGGCAGCGCTTCAAAGAATGAAGCGAGTTGCGCGAGGGTTTGCGAAGCCACCCAACACTCAACCCGCTTGCCCTTGCGCGCCATCTGGACAAGACCGGCGCGATTGAGCTCTTTGAGGTGATGTGAGAGGGTTGAGATCGAAATATCAATATCTGCACCCAGCTGACCGACACTGTATCGAACCGCTTCCTCGGTGCTGCAGATGGTGCCGGGTGGGCAGCAACTGGCGAGGCGGCGGAACATGGCCAAGCGATGAGGATTGCTCAATGCCTTGAACTGCGTGGCGAAGAGCTCGATATCATTTCTATATTTCGACATGTATCGAATAGTAGATAAATCGTACCGGCAAAGTCAAGCAGCGTTCGCCGACGCCCCGTTGCCTTGCTTGCGGATCAATTGAGCGATGCTCAAGAAAATGTGCATCCTTTTGCACGCTGTTGCGTCTTCAGGTTACTAGTGTGCTGTTTCGCTCTTGGAGGTACTTTCAGAGTCCTCCGAATGCGTCAGGACAAGGCGCCGTGCGCAGGCAATGGCCAAACCCTTGGCAAGCTCGGCAACGCCGTCATGGCGCATTCGGAGGACTCCCTTCGGGCGAGCCGCTGGCCGATCATCTGCGGCGTTGGG
>JACDJA010002012.1_pt1 | contig 15497 bp, 9 predicted proteins | sample 7449241 | NCBI WGS metagenome assembly JACDJA01 (sample SAMN14253289, study PRJNA609438) | sludge metagenome | isolation source: initial anaerobic sludge | collected 2018-12-20 | reverse complement strand
GTAGCCAGGTACTCTATCCAGCTGAGCTACGGGCGCGTGAAAAAGCAAGCCTTGAATCATAGCGTTGTTTCGAAAATCGCGCAAGTAACCCTCGGCCAACCGCAACGACAAACGCAGCGGCCTCGCCCCCGCCATTCATTATTCTTGACTACCGGCCAGCCGCCTTCTATAGCCTGTTTCGGCCCGCATACCGTTGCAGAACCCGGGCTTCGTCGCCCCAGCGGCGCGCCGCGCGTCGGCCACCGCTCGCGCATTCCTAGGCCGCAACGCCCAGCATGCGCAGATAGGCGTCGGCAACGCCGCGCGCGAACTCGGTGGCGTCCGGCAGCTTGGACAGGATCGCGTCGTCGGTCGCGCAATGCACGCCGGCGTAGATCAGCAGCGCCATCATGCGCGGATTGTCGACGCGCCAGGCCCCGGCCGCCGCGCCGGCCCCCAGGATGCCCTGCAACTGCCGCACCACCAGATTCTCGGTATGGCCCTCGCGCGCATGATGATGCGGATGGGTGAAGACGATGTCATGGACGCGGTAGGTCCGCAGATACGTCGCCACATTGGCCAGGATCCAGGCGCGCAGGCGCCCGACCCAATCGTCCTCGGCGCAGGCCTCGACCGCACGCTCGAGCTGTTCGACGAACTCCCGCGCATAGCGTTGGCCCAGCGCCGCCAGCATCTCCTGCTTGGATGGGAAATACACATAGAACGTGCCCTTGGCCACGCCGGCCGCTTCAGTGATCTCGCTGATCGTCGTGGCCTCGACGCCTTTCTCCAGGAACAGCGCCTGCGCGGCGCCCATCAACTCGTCCAGGCGCACTTCGGGCGGCTTGGTGCGGGACGGCGCCGCCTTGCGCGCGGATCCGGCCGCGGCGTTTTCGGTCATTGCTTTCACTCTGATTTCACCCATGCCACAAGTCTAAGGGAATTTCGCGCGCGCGCGCGGACTAGGGCGGACGGCCGCGACATGCGAGAATCGGCCATTGATTCCGCGATGGCCATCCCTTGAAACACCTGCTTGTCGGCCTGGATAGGCTGGACGATTTCGACGACATCATCGACGTGCGCTCGCCGCTCGAGTTCGCCGACGACCATATCCCCGGCGCCCTGAACGCGCCGGTGTTCAACAACGAGGAACGCGCCCTGGTCGGCACGCGCTATCGCGAGTCGCCGTTCGAGGCCACCCGCCTGGGCGCCGCCATCGCCGCCCGCAACATCGCCCGCCACCTCGACACCACCTTCGCCGCGCGGCCGCAGGGCTGGCGTCCGTTGATCTATTGCTGGCGCGGCGGCAAGCGCTCCGGCTCGATGACGGTGATGTTCAACATGATCGGCTGGCGCGCGCGCCAGCTCGATGGCGGCTACAAGACCTATCGCCGCGCCACGCTCGAAACCCTGGACACGCTGCCGGCGGCGCTGCGCTTCGTGGTGCTGACTGGCCCCACCGGCAGCGGCAAGACCCGCCTGTTGAACGCCCTGGCGCAAGCGGGCGCGCAAACGCTCGACCTGGAAGCCCTGGCGGCGCATCGCGGCTCGCTGCTGGGTGCGCGGCCGGGCCAGGCGCAGCCGACGCAGAAGGGCTTCGATACGCGGCTGGCGGCACGGCTGCGAGAGTTCGATGCGCACCGCCCGGTCTTCGTCGAGGCCGAGAGCCGCAGGATCGGCGCGGTGGCCCTGCCCGCCCCGCTGCTCGAGGCGATGCATCGCGGCGCCTGCATCGCGGTGACGGCCAGCCGAGAAGACCGCGCCCTCTTCCTGCAGCAGGACTATGCGCAGTTGTTGGACGATCCCGAACGCTTCAAGTCCCTGTTGTTGCGCCTGGTCGGCCTGCACAGCCGCGACACGGTGGGCGGCTGGCTGCGCCTGGTCGACGAAGACCGCCGCGCCGACCTGGCGCGGGCCTTGATCGACACGCACTACGACCCCGCCTACACGCGCAGCAGCCAGGCGCACTTCACGCGGCTGGCGCAGGCGCTGCCGGTGGTGTTCCGGCCCAACGATACCGACGTGGTGGCCCAGGCGCAGGCATTGCTGGCCGCACTGGGCTAGCGCGCACCAGCACGACCCCTGCCCGCTCGCAACGCGCGGCGGCGCCGCACACCCAGCCTGGCGCCCCGCTGACCAGGCACCAGACCCACACCGTGGTATCGGGAATCTTCCGCGAAGTCCGCGCCAAAGCACGCCTGTCCGGCGCGGCACGTATGCGGCCGGGCGCCTGTTACGTTTCCTTCAAATCAATGCGGGCCATCTAAGAATCGTCTTATTTTTTTCCGCTGCGCCGAAACGCACCATGACAGCTACTGACACGTCATCGCCTTTGTCCGATACGCACTAGTACGCTTCAGCGCCCCCAGCTTCTTTCTGTCTGGTTATGTTCGATGTGTATGGGTATGCCAAGGCCAAGGGCCAAGGAACCCACCATGCACTGTTCGCTCAACCCCATCATGCTCGGGCTGCTGGCCATCGCCTTGCCGGCATTTGTCCATCCCGCGCAGGCCGCCGAACTCGGCCAGCAGGTCGTCAACGATCCGTCCGGCGCCACCCAGCTCACGCTCGGCAACGGCGACACCCTGACCCATTCCGGCAACGGCGCCGCGCTTGACGTATCGGTCGCGGGCAACAGCGCGCGCGGCGATGGCGTGACGATCACTGCGGGCTCGGCCAGCAGCCCCAACACCATTGGCGTGCGCGCCAGCGCCGGCGGTAGCGTGACGCTGACCGGCAGCGTCATCAAGACGGTCGGCGCCCACGCACTGACGGCCACCGGCAAGGGCAGCCTGATCACCGTCGGCGGCAGCGCCATTTCCACCCTGGGCATCTACTCGCATGGCGCCTATGCGCAGTCCGGCGGCCGCATCGACCTCGATGGCGGCAGCATCACCACCGCCGGCAGCGGCAGCCGCGGCCTGCAGGCGACGGGCGCAGGCTCGACCATCGTGGCCCACGACGTGACCATCAGCACCAATGCCTACAACGCCGCCGGCGCCGCCGCCGAAACGGGCGGCAGCGTCACCGTGCAGGACAGCAGAATCACCACCACCGGCAATTACAGCGATGGCGTCAGCGTCAGCGGCGCCAACGCCGTGGTGACCCTGCGCAACACCGCGGTCAACGCCGCCAATGGCATGGGCGCGCGCGTCGAAGGCGGCCGCTTCGAGATGGACGGCGGCAGCCTGACCGCGGGCGGCTCGGCGGTGATGCTCAGTTCCGGCAACGGCGCGCCGTCGGCCGCCACGATCCGCAATGCCACCCTCACCGCCACCGGCAGCTTCAACTACGGCATCAACATCAACGCCAAGGACACCTCGGCCGAGATCGAGAACGTCTCGATCTCGGCGCTGGGGCCCTCCGGCACTGGCGTCTGGCTGCCGTCCACCGGCACGCGTTTCTCGGCCACCGGCTTCGACATCACCTCGGCCCTGCTGGGCGTGGACAACCGGGCTGGCCAGGTCACACTGCTCGACGGCCGCATCAAGACCCGCGATGCCAGCGGTCACGGCCTGTACCTGTCGCGCGAATATGGCAGCTCGGCCACCATCAAGGCCACCCGGGTCACCATCGACACCGCCGGCAATGGCGCCGTCGGCGCCCTGGCGCGCATGGGCGGCGCCGCCATCGAGCTGGAAGACGTCACCATCAACACCCTTGGCGACACCGCCCATGGTCTGTTCGCCAGCGGCTCGGGCGCCAGCCTGTCGGCGCGCAGCTCCCGGGTCAATACCCGCGGCGCCAATGCCAACGGACTGGCCGTCAGCAACCGCGCGGCGGTCACGCTGGACAACACCAGCTTTGCCGTCACCGGCGCCAGCGCCAACGGCATCTGGAGCTACCTCACCAGCGCCGGCCTGAGCAACACCGTCACCTTGCGCAATGGCAGCCGCATCGACACCCAGGACGGCGCCGGCCTGCTCGCCTCGGGTGGCGGCCACACCTTCCTGATCTCGGACTCGGACATCACTGCGCGCGCCGGCGGCGACATCGACAGCGGCGTGCTACTGCATTCCCGCGCCGTCACGGTCACCAACGGCGGCGTGTCCACCGTCATCGAAAGCGAACAAGTCACGCTGGACGCGTCCAACGCCCGCCTCACCGGCGACGTGCTGGCCGACAGCGGCAGCGTCGACGTCTCGCTCAAGAACGGCTCGGTGCTGACCGGCGCCGTGGTGCAGCGGGGCACAGGCCGCGTCAACGGCCTGACAGTGGACAACGCCAGCACCTGGAACGTGCGTGGCGATTCCCGCCTGGGCACGCTGGCCAACGCCGGCACCGTGGCCTTCACGGCGCCGGCCGGCGCCAGCGGCTTCAAGACGCTGACCGTCAACAACTACGTCGGCGGCGGCACGCTGGTGATCAATACCCGCCTGGGCGACGACGCCTCGCCCACCGACAAGCTGGTCATCGATGGCGGCACCGCCTCGGGCAATACCGCGCTGCGCGTCGTCAACGCCGGCGGCAGCGGCGGCCAGACCACCTACGGGATACGCGTGGTCCAGACGATCAACGGCGGCACCACCACGGCCGACGCGTTCCACCTGGACAGCGGCTCCACCGGCTACCGCGCCAGCGCCGGCACCGTCTCGCTCAATGGCTACGACTACAGCCTGGTGCGCGGCGGCAACGGCGGCGTGGCGCCCGACTGGTACCTGACCTCGGACTACACCCCGCCCGTCAACCCGCCCGGCCCGGTGGACCCGACCGACCCGCCCGACCCCCGCGATCCGGCGCCGCCCGTGACCCCGCCCGATCCCATGCTGCCCGGCGGCGGCTTCAAGAACGTGTCGCCCGAAAGCGGCGCCTACGCCGGCAACCGCCTGGCCGCGACCCGCCTGTTCAACCACGGCCTGCATGACCGTGTACCGGCCGGCGACGAGGACGCCGCCGACGCGCGCCGCGGCCGCGGCCTGTGGGCCCGGGTGCAGGGCCGCCACGACAGCGGCCTGCGCATGTCGGAGGGCCGCGTCGAGGTCGACACCGACCGTTCAGTGCTGCAATTGGGCGGCGATCTGCTCAAGGCGCCGCTCGGCGGCGCGGGCGCCCTCTATGCCGGCCTGATGGGCGGTTACGGCGACGCGCGCAGCCGCGCGGTGTCCACCCTGATCCTGCCCGGCAGCGGCCAACGTACCCATGCCCGCGCCCGCGGCAAGGTCTCGGGCTATTCGGCCGGGCTCTACGGCACCTTCTACGCGAACGACGCCACCCGCCTGGGCGCCTACGCCGACACCTGGATCCAGTACGGCCGCTACACCAACCAGATCAGCAGCGAACTGGGCTCGGTACGCTATCGCTCCCACGTCTGGAGCGCCTCGCTGGAAGCAGGCTATGCCCTCAAGCCCTTCGCCGCCGGCTCGGCCCTGGACACCCTGGTGGTCGAACCGAACGCGCAGTTGCTCTACAGCCGCTATGACGCGCGCGATGCCACGCTGCAGGGCACCCGCATGGGTAGCGGCAACGACGGCGCCTGGCAGTCGCGCGTCGGCGTGCGGCTTTATCCGCAGGCCGCGCCCGCGGCCGCCGGCAAGCCCGCCGTGCGTCCCTTCCTGGCCGCCAACTGGCTGCATGACAGCGCCGACCCAGCGGTGCGCATGGGCAGCAATACGCTGCAGGCGCAACCGGCGCGCAACGCGTTCGAATTGAAGGTGGGCGCCGAGGGCCGCGTCGGCAAGTCGACGCAGGTATCGGGCCATGTCTTTGGCCTGACCGGCAGCGGCAGCCAGCACGGCTACGGCGGCATGATCAACGTCAGCTACCGCTGGTAAGGCAAGGCGCCGCGCCCCATGCCTGCCCCCGCCGTCCCGCCCGGCGCCACGCCGGCGCGGCCCGCCTCAGATCTCGGCCAACGTCCTGCGCAGCTCGGCCTGCAAGGCCGTGAGCAGGGTCTGGGCCGCATCGCTCAGGCCATCGGCGACCAGGCGCTCCTCGGCCTGTTCGGCCTGCTGGTACAGGTCCATCGCCTGCACCGCGGCGAAACCGCCGCGCATGCGGTGCAGCACCGCGCGCAGGTCGCGCAGGTCGGCGTCGGCATGGGCCTGCTCCAGGCGCGCCAGGTCCTGCGTCATGGTCTGCAGGAAGACGTCGCGATACTTGCCGACGATCGGCGGCGCGCCCCGCGCGGGCGCGTCATTGGCGGGGGCGGCGCTTTCCGGGCTGGCCGCCGGTGCGCCCGCGCCCCGATGTGCGCGCAGTTGGTTCCACAACAGGCTCAGCTTGATCGGCTTGACGAGCCAGTTGCTCATGCCCGCCGCCTTGCAGCGCGCCTCTTCGTCCTTGAGCGCATTGGCCGTGACGCCGATGATGGGCACCGTCACGCCCTGCGCGCGCAATGCGCCAGCCAGCTCGTAGCCGTTCATGCGCGGCATGTTGACGTCGGTCAGCACCACGTCGAAGGCGCCAATGTTCCATTGCGCCAGCGCCTCGGCGCCATCGGGGGCGAGCGTCACCTGGCAGCCCAGCTGTTCCAGCTGGTCGCACATCGTCACCTGGTTGATCGGGTTGTCCTCGGCCACCAGGATGCGCAGGTTCAACGGCGCGTAATGCCGCGAAACGGCTTCGCGCGCGGTATCGGTATCGCCGCAGGCCCAGCGCTCCAGCGCGAACCCGATGCTGGTGAGATAGTGCCGGTCGGCCCGGTACAGCGCGGTGCCATGCACGTCACGGCCGCCCGCCGACACCACCGGCCCCGGCCATTCGGTCGGCGCCGCCGCATCGCCGGCGATGTGTACATCGACCAGTACGCCGTCGCCGGCCTCGTCCCGCGTCAGGGTCGCCGGCGCGATGCTGGCCTGGGCTCCCCAATAGATCAGCCACTGGCAGATGTTCTCGCTGAGCTCCTTGCGCGCGCTGCGCACATAGACGCGCAGCCCCTCCAGCCGCGGCGACGGCCCGGGTGGCGGCTCGGCCGTGTCCAGCTCGATGGCGATCGAGAAACTGCTGCCCAGGCCCAATTCACTGGTCACTTGGATGGTACTCCCCATCAATTTCGCAAGACGGGCGCAGATCGACAGGCCGATGCCCGCCCCCCGCACCAGATGCGATCCGCTATCGATCTGATAGAACGGTTCGAACAGGCACGCCTGGTTTTCGGCGCTGATGCCGACGCCGCTGTCGACCACCTGGAAGTGCAGACGGGTGCGCGCGTCCGGCAGGGTCTCGGCGCGCACGCGCGCCACCACATGGCCGGAATCGGTGAACTTGATGGCGTTGTTGACCAGGTTGTTGAGGATCTGGCGGATGCGCCCGCCGTCGCCCACCACCCAGGCCGGCGTCGAGGTATCGATGCAGCTGTAGATGACCAGTCCTTTCTGCTCGGCCATGCCCGCATACGAGGCAATGCAGTTCTCGAGCAACTCGCGCGGATCGAAGCCGTCCATTTCAAGCGCCAGCTGGCCGGACTCGATCTTGGTGATGTCGAGGATGTCGCTGATCAGCTGTTGCAGGATCACCGAGGAATCCTGAATGCGATCGACATGGCGGCGCTGCTCGTCGTCCAGGTCGGTCAGGGACAACACTTCGAGCGTGCCCAGCACGCCATAGAGCGGCGTGCGGATCTCGTGGCTCATGGTCGCCAGGAACGTGGACTTGGCCTCGTTGGCGCGATCCGCCTGCTGCTTGGCCTGGGCCAACGTGTGCTCCATCTCGGCCCGCGCGCTGATGTCGGCGAAGGCACACAGCACCACGTCCTGCTTCTTGTAGCGGGTCGGCGCGAAGGCGACGAACAGCGGCCGCCCCTCATGGGTACGGAAGGTCTCGATGGTGCCTGGCCGGGTGGCGCCCAGCACCTGGCGCAACAGCTTGTTGGCCTCGGGCGAATCCTGGGGCTGCTCGCCCACGCCGAAGCCCAGCCACTGGCTCGCCAGCGCATTGCTGAACACCACCCGGCCTTCGAGGCGCGACAGCACGCACAGCGCCACCGGCGCCGTATCGAGCACGGTACGGTTGAATTCCTCGCTCTCCACCATGTCGAGGTGGGCGATCTCGGCCGGCTGGATCACCCGCCGGTTGTACCAGAGCAGGTAACCGGCGCCGGCCGCCAGCCCCACCGCGAGCATCAGCAGCACCGTCAACGGCAGCCACATGTTGGCGCGGAAGAAGCTGCCATAGTCGAGCTTGTAGTAACCGGTCCAGGCGCCGGTCTTGTCGACGATGCGCAACACCAGTCCGTCGCCGCCGAAATGAAAGCCGGCCGTCTCCACGCGCGGCGGCGCGCCGCTGCCGAACAGAATGGCGCCATCCCGATGCTGCAGCCAGAACTGGTCATACAGCGGCTGGTTCAGGATACGCTCGGAGATGCTGACACGGCCACGATTCAATAGCGACACTGCGTAGACATTGCGGCGATTGGCCTGTTCACCCTCGCGCGCGTTCAATGGCAGCATCACCGGCAGCATGCCGATGACGGAGTCCTGCAGGTCGGCGTCGCGCAGCCACGCCACCCGCGGCCCCTCGCTGCCAGAGCGATCCTCGGGATCGGCGCCGCCGGCGGCCTGCTGCACCGTCGCCACCACCGACAGGAACGTCTGCCGGGTCAGCGGCTCGTAGCCGGACGCGGTGGAAATCGCCGGCACGCTCAGGCTGACCTGCTGACTCGGGGAGATGACGAACAGCGGGGCTGCCGGATACACCGACGCCGCCCAGCGGGTGGAATAGAAATCCGACAGGTAGCCGCCGATGCCGGTGAAGATGCCGTTGCTCACGGGGCAGGTGTCGGGGCTCTGGCACAGCAGCGAGAACGGCATGGCGGCAATGGCGTGCTGGCCGTTGAAGAATGCCCACGAAGCGCGGTCGAATCCGCTCGTCTCGCTGACGGGCACGGGCGCCACCAGGCGCCGGCCGTCGGGACTCATGCCCTGCGCGTAAAGGCCCTGCAGCACACTCTCGTGAGCGTGGATATAGCCGACCAGAACGGAAAAGTCGACCCGCAGCTTTTCCTCTTCCTGTTGCAGGATGCGCTGGCCTCCCCAGTACAGCAGGCCGCCCAGCGCCAGCAGCAACGGCAAGGCCCCAAACAACGCGATGTTCAGGCGGCGGGATGCGCGGATGACCTTGATGAGCGGCGTATCCAGTTTCATAGATGCTTCTAGGGCCTGTTCACACGAAAGGGATCCCCGCACAGGCCCTGTTGCCCGTTGACCCCGCGCCGCCGTCCCGCCGCCGGCTCGCGCGGGACGGCGGGACGCGGCTCGCCATGGCGGGGTTCATTGGCCAGCAGCTCGTTGAACGCCGCCAGATCCACCGCCGCCGAAATCAGGAATCCCTGCACGCAGTCACAGCCGATGCGGCGCAGGAATTGCAGGTCTTCCATGGTCTCGACGCCCTCGGCCGTGACCTGCAGCCCCAACTGCCGCCCCAACTGCACCGATGCCACCAGCGCGGCCGCGCGAACCTCGTCGCGGGTGACGCCATGCACGAAGGCGCGGTCGATCTTCAGTTCGGTAAACGGCGTGGAGATGAGGCTGTACATCGAACTGTAGCCCTTGCCAAAATCGTCCTGTGACAGACCGAATCCCTTCAGCCGCAGCCGGCTCGCACCCATATAGTAATTGCCGGGCGTTACGGTCATGTCGTCTTCCAGGAGTTCGAATGTTACGTCCTCGGCGGGAATGCCGCCAAGGGCGACCTGCTCGTACAACTCGTCCGGCAACTGCGGCCGGTCCAGCAGGCTGACCGGCAGGTTGATCGAGACCGGCACGCGAAAGCCGCGTTGGCGCCAGGCGCGATAGGCCGTCAGGCTGTCCGCGAGCATGCGCGTCAACAACTCGTGGTCGAGACCGTACTGGCGCAACGTGCGCAGGAACGAGCCCGGCAGCATCAGGCCCAGGCCGCGGTGCTTCCAGCGCACCAGCGCCTCGGCGCCGACGATGGCGCCGGAGGCCAGCGACTTCTTGGGCTGGAACCAGGCCTGGATGCTGCCGTCGCGCAGCGCGGATTCGATGCTGTCGCGGTCCAGCAGGTGGCGGTTGTCGGCCGGGTCGGCCGATGCGCCGGCCGCCTGCGGCGGGACGCGCTGCTGCAGGCGTTCGGCCAGGCCGGCGATCTGCTCGCCGGTGACGGGCTTGACGAAGGCGCCCAGCATCGAAAAGCCGTTCTCCTTGGCCATCAGGCCGACGCTGTTGGCCATGCGGCGCGAACACGCGGTGACCACGGCCAGGATCGGCCGCAGGTTCAGGCGGGCCAGTTCGTGGATGAACTGGACCCCGTCCATGCCCGGCATGCTGATGTCCATTACCACCAGGTGGTGGCCCTCGGCGCGGATGCGGTCGAGCGCCTCGCTGGCGCTGTCGACCGTGTCCACCCGGCCAAAGCCCGCATGCTGCAGCAGGTCCCGCAAGTGCAGGCATTGCAGGGCGTGGTCGTCCAGGACCAGCACTTTGTAATCGGAAAGCTGTTTCACGTCATGTCCTTTGCGACGCCGCGCAGGGTCTGGGCCAGGACCATGAAAGGCAGGGGCTTGCACAGCACCTGGCTCATGCCCGCGGCCAGCCCGCGCTGGGCGATCTCGGCGGCCGAACTGGAGGTCAGGCCGATGATGGGACCGGCGTGGCCGCCGTCCCGCAAGGCCCGCGTCAGTTCATAACCATTGACGATGGGCATGTTCAGGTCGGTCAGGACCAGGTCGAACGGCTGCTCGCGCCACCGCTGCAATGCCTCGTCGCCGTTGTTGGCCAGGGTCGCGACGCAGCCCAGGTGTTCGAGCTGCTCGCGCAGGATCAGCTGGTTGATGACGTTGTCCTCGACCACCAGCACCCGCAGCCCGAGCGGCCGCTGCGGTGCGCCGTCCGCGCCCAGCGCGCCGCGCTCGACGCCGTCCTGCGCCATCTGCACCGCGCGGCAGATGCTGACGGGATTGAAGGCGCTGGCCGCGCCGCAGACGGCATTGGCCATGAAGGCGCCCTGCTGCGCGCCGGGGGGCAGCACCCGCACGCGCTGGCGCGTCCAGCGCGGCTCTGGCGTCGATGGCGGCCAGGTCTGCACCAGCACCGCCCCGTCCGGCTCGGCGCCGTCGGCCGCCTGGCGGTAGGGCAACGCGATCGCGCCGCAGGCGTCGAGCCAGCCACGCACGTTGTCGACGACCTCCGGCACCGCCCCGTCCACATATACCGGCAGCCGCCGCAGCGTCACCGGCGGGCCGGCGTCCGCTTCGCCGGTTTCCAGCGTCAGGCAGAACGAGATGCTGGTGCCCAAGCCTTCTTCGCTCACCACCGACAGCGAGCCCCCCATCAGGTCGGACAGGCGCCGGCAGATCGTCAGCCCCAGGCCAGTGCCGGCGATGTCGCTGACATGGCCCGCAGGGGCGCGGAAGTATGGCTCGAACAGCCGCGCGCGGTGGCTTTCGCAGATGCCCGGGCCGGTATCGGCCACCTGGAACCGCAAGTGCGCGCGGCCCGGGCCATCGGCCGTGGCGCTGGCCCGCAGCACCACCCGGCCGGCCTCGGTGAACTTGACGGCATTGCTGACCAGGTTGTTGAGGATCTGCAGGATGCGGATCGAATCGCCCAGCATCGTCTTCGGCATGCCGACCTCGGTGACCGCGTACACGTCGAGCCCCTTGGCGCGGGCACGCGCGGCGTAGTTCGCCATCACCTGTTCGGCCAGATCGGCCGGCGAGAACGCGCCGATGTCGAGCTCTTCGCGGCCGGCCTCGATACGCGACAGATCGAGCGTGCCGTTGATGGTGCGCAGCAGGGTCGAGGACGATTGCTGGATGGTGCCGAGATATTGCTGCTGCTGGTCGCTCAGGCCGGTCAACGCCAGCAGTTCGAGCGTGCCGAGGATGCCATAGAGCGGCGTGCGGATTTCATGGCTGATGGTGGCGAAGAACATCGCCTTGGATTCGCTGGCCCGGTCGGTCGCCTGTTTGGCCTGGCGCAGCGCGCGTTCGACGTTCTTCTGGGCAGTGATGCCGCTGATGCCGCACAGCACCACGTCCTCGGACTGGTAGGTGGTGGCGGCGAAGGCCACGTAGGCGCTGCGGCCATCGGCGAGCGTGTACTCCTGGCCTACGGTCCCGGCGTCCGCCCGCAACAGGGCCTGGCGCCAGTGGTCCTGCTCGCCCAGCCACTGGCGCGCGGCCGTGTTCGACAGCAGCAAGGCGCCATCGGCGCGCCGCAGCAGACACAGCCCGACCGGCGCCACGTCGACGATCTTGCGGTTCAGCGCCACGCTGTCGACCAGCGCCTCGTATTGGCGCCGCGCCGGCCGCACCAGCCGGTCGCGGATATGGCGCACCGCCAGCAGCACCAGCAGGATCAGCGCCATGGCCACGCCGCCCGCGGCCCAGAACGCGCCGGCGCCGTCTTCGAGCAGATCGCCGATGGGCACGTAATAGGCCAGCCGCCAGCCGGCCTCGCCAACCGACTTGACCAGCACCAGCGTCTGCGGCCACCAACCGTCGCCACGCAGGCGGAAGGAATCGCGCGACAGCAGGGCCGGCGTCTGGTCCACCCGCGATGGCAGGTGGCCGCCATGCAGGGCCATGACGCCATGGCCGTCGTACAACGCATAGCCGGCGCCGTCGCTGGCGCATTCCGCCTCGACCATGCTGCCCAGGCCGCCGACCTCCAGGCCGATCCAGGTGCGTTCCTCGCCGGCGACGTCGGCCGGGGTATAGAGGAACAACCGATTGGCCTCGTCCATGGGCGGGCGCAGCCAGACGATGGGCGTGCGGCCATCCGGCTCCGGCCGCGCGTTGCGCAGGCGCAAGGACTGGGCCAGCCAGCGGGCGGTTTCGAGGGACATGGGCGCGGCGCCGCCATCGGCGCGGATCGGCAGGCGCGTGACGACATCGTCGGAAGACGGCGCATAGACGATGTGGGCACGCAATTGCGCCACATTGGCGCGATCGCGCGGCGTGAGGACGAGGGCCCATTCGTAGGCACCGGCGGCGTCGACCAGCGGCGTCACGCTGATCTGGCCGGTGGCGCCGAAGGTCTTGGGCGTGCGCGCGACCGGCATGTGGTCGGTGTTGCGCACCGCCGAGGCCGCCACCGAGCGCAGCAGCGCCTCGCGCTGGTCGAAATACAGCTGGGCGTTATAGGCGCCGGCATTCATGCGGCGGCGGTATTTCGAGACCTCGCCGTTGAACGACCAATACGCGTAGAGCGCCGTTCCCACCAGGATGCATGCCGTGAGCGCCACGGCAAACATGTGCAGGAGAAGCATGGGCAGGCCTGGAGCCGCCGTCAACGCTTCCCGGGAACGGAGGTCTACGATCATCTGGCGATCATAGATTTCAGCTTGCGCGGCCGAACCAAGAATATTCTCAAAGCGCGGCAGGCCGATTCAGCCGCCTTACCGCGACCCCGGCGCCGCGAACACGCCTGGGGCATGCGCGGGCGCAAGTATGGCATCCGCGCCGCATGATCTTTGTGTCCTACCTTTGAGGCGTAGCGGTTCTACGTCGTCGTCTTTGGAAATATAGTCACGACAAAATCTTCGGCGGAGCTTTTCCCCATGCGTCCTCGCCTTCTATCCGTCGCCCGCCGGGCGGGCATTGCGATTCTCGTTTCCTGCCTGCTTTCGACACGGCCCGGCGCAGCGCAGGACGCGCCTGACGGATCATTGATAAGCACCCACGGCGCCAACGGCGGCCCCGCCTGTATGCTCTGTCACGGTGCTCACGGCGAAGGCAATCCAGTGGCCAACTTTCCGCGGTTGGCTGGCACTGGCGCCGCCTATCTGAAAGACCAGCTCGAGGCCATCGCCAACGGCTCTCGCCCGAGCCCGGTCATGACGGCCATCGCCAAGACCCTGGACCCGGCGCAACGCGAGGCCGTGGCGCAGTTCTACGCCGCGCTGCCCCTGCCCCTGGACACCGACCGGTTGGCCGCCACCGCGCTGCAGTCGCCCAAGCCCGACGAAGTCGGCGCCTGGCTCGCCATTCGCGGCGCCTGGGACAAAAACGTACCCGCCTGCAACCAGTGCCACGGCCCTGGCGGTATCGGTGTGGGCGCCCATTTCCCAAGCCTGGCGGGCCAGCCCGCCGCCTACATCGCGGAACAACTGCGCCTGTGGCGCGAAAACCGGCGTCCGCCGGGTCCGCTGGGTCTGATGGCGTCCGTCGCCACGCGCTTGACGGACGCGGAAATCAACGCGGTGTCCGCCTACTACGCCGGCCTGCCCAAGGCCGCCGACCAGTTTGCCGCAAACGCCGCGAAAGCCGAACCATGATCTCGCCATCCTCCCGCCTCCGTCCGCTACAGGCTGCCGTCCTTGCGCTATTTTTTCTGGGCGCCATCGTGCTGATCACCGCGATCCGGCGCGCGGGCCCGGCGTATCCGACAACGTCCCCTCCTCGACCGGCGGCCGATACGCCCGCAGTTCGAACGCCGGCCCTTCCCGCGGCGCCCACCGCGCGCACGGATACCCGCGCGGCTTTCGCGCCGCCAACAGCCGCTTCGCTGCCGGACACGGCATTCGGCAAGACCGTCCGCCAGGGCGAGCAGATTTTCCTGCATACGCCGCAGAAGGCCCCCCAGTTCGCCGGCAACAATCTGAATTGCGCCAGTTGCCATCTGGACGCTGGCCGTCGTCCTGACTCCGCGCCGATGTGGGCCGCCTACGTGCTGTACCCCGCGTATCGCGCCAAGAACGGCCACGTCAACACGCTCGCCGAACGATTGCAGGGCTGTTTCCGCTTCAGCATGAACGGCAAGCCACCCGCGGCTGATGATCCGGTCCTGATCGCCCTGCAGACATACATGTTCTGGCTCGCCGGCAACGCCCCCACCGGTGTGCCACTCAAGGGCCAGGGCTATCCCAAGCTGCCGCCGCCGCCACGGAAGGCCGACTACCTGCGCGGTAGCCAGGTCTACGCCCAGAACTGCGCCGTCTGCCACGGCGAACACGGCCAGGGCCAGAAGAACGGCGCGCATTGGGTGTTCCCGGCCCTGTGGGGGCCCGACTCCTTCAACTGGGGCGCCGGCATGCATCAGATAAAGAACGCCGCCGGGTTCATCAAGGTCAACATGCCATTGGGCCGTGGGGGTCTGTTAAGCGACCAGGAGGCCTGGGACGTGGCCTACTTCATGAATGCGCATGAACGCCCCCAAGATCCCCGCTACACCGAATCCGTGGCCAGGACTCGCGCCAAGTACCACGATTCCGAGGATTCGCTGTACGGCATCGAGATCAACGGCCACCTGCTCGGAAGCGCCGCGCCGCCGTCCGGCGGCAAGTTGGCGCAAGGCGCCGGGCGCTAAAACCGGAGGCGACGTCAAGCCGTACTGCCGCATGCGATACCAATCGATCTTCGCCCAGCCTCGGCGTCTGCCCGAGGCCGACCGCCAGCAGCGCCGGCACGCGCTGGTGCGTCTGTCGCTGGCGGTGGCGTACAACTCGTGGCGGCAGTCGCGCCACGATTGGTCGGACAGCCAGGCGCCCGGCGATGCGCTGGGGGCCGCGCCATGACCATCCTCTACCTGCTGCTGCCCTTGTCGCTGCTGTTCGTGCTGGCCATCGGCGTGTCGCTGTGGTGGGCGGTATTCAACGGCCAGTACGACGACACCGAT
>JACDJA010002011.1_pt1 | contig 15498 bp, 12 predicted proteins | sample 7449241 | NCBI WGS metagenome assembly JACDJA01 (sample SAMN14253289, study PRJNA609438) | sludge metagenome | isolation source: initial anaerobic sludge | collected 2018-12-20 | reverse complement strand
CTGATGCGGCGGCAGGCAGGTCCGCGCCCTTGGCGGTGTCGATCCAGACCTCGACGATGCCGCTGTCCAGGATGCGCCGGATGTCTGCCGGATCGCTGAGGGTGAACTTGCTGCGCCAGAAGGGATGATCCATCCACGAGCCGCATAGCCCGTGCAGGTGCATGCCCGGCTTCAGGTCGGCGGCTTTGATCTTCTTGAGCGTGCTGCGGGTCATCGTTGCGAAGTCTGTATTCTTGAAAACAATTGGACTGCCGTGGTGGCCGCGCCGCGTAGCAATGCGCCTGTCGCGAGACCCGAAAGCGCGTGGCGGAGCGGAAACGTTTCGAGTCGTCGTGTATTTACCCATCCATATCGGCGCTGGCGGGTTGAACTGAACCCGGATTGTCCTGGAAACCGCAGGTCGAGCTCCAGTCCGGCATGGCGGGTTGAAACCCGACCCGCATCCCGGCGAATTGCATGTGCGGGTGTTCCAACGGATTTCCTGGGCGGAGCCGGCGCGATCAGCGTGGACTCCGGATAGGCATTGTCTGCGCAGCGGGGTTGCTGTGCGAAAACCGCTTGTTGCGCGCGCGAGAAATGACCGGGGCCGCACGTGCGGCCCCGGTCCCCGGTCGTGCGTGAGATTCACTTCTTCGCCGTGCGCCGCAGCCGGTTCAGCAGGCGCCGCGCCAGCTCGCCGAAGAGCTCGGTCTGCGTCGGGTGCGGGAAAATGGCGCGGGCGACCTGGGTCAGCGTCATCTCGCCGGCGACCATCATCACGCCGGTGCCGATCAGGGTGTCGGTGTGGTCGGCGAGGAAGTGCACGCCGATGATGCGACCGGTCGCCTTGTCGGCGACGAGCTTGATCATGCCCTCGGTCTCGCCGGTGATCATCGCCTTGGCGTCGATGCTCATCGGCATTTTGGCCTCCACCGCGTCGATGCCCTTCGCCTTCGCCTGTGCGACGGAGAGGCCGACGAAGCCGGCCTGCGGGCGCGAGAAGGTGACCGCGCAATCGCGGTCCTGGTCATATTCGCCGCCGTGGCCGAGCAGGTTCGACGCCGCGACGCGGCCCTGCGTCGCGGCGGTGTGGGCGAGCATGTAGCCGCCGATGACGTCGCCGACCGCGAAGATGTGCGGCACGGCGGTCTGGCAGCGCGCGTTGACCTTGATCGCCGCGCCGTCGAGTTCGATGCCGACCTTGTCCAGATTCAGACGGCTGGTGTCGGGACGTTTGCCGGTGGCCATCAGCACGATGTCGCAGTCGAACACCGACTCGACGCCCTCCCTGTTGGCGTAACGCAGCTGCATCGCGCCGGGCTTGCCACTCGCTTCCTTGATGTCGGCGCCGGTGACGACGGTAATTTCCTTTTCCAGCAAGGTGATCAGGTGCTTGGCGATCTCCTCCTCGGTTTCGGCGAGGATGCGGTCGTGGCGCTCGAGCATCAAGACCTCGGTGCCGAAGTCGCGGAAGATCTGCGCCATCTCGACGCCGATCACGCCGCCGCCGACGATGCCGAGCTTCTTCGGCGGAGTGGTGAGGTTCCACACGGTGTCGGAGGTGACCACGCCGCCACTTGCCAGGTTTTCGCGCGCGCCGGGGATCGGCGGCACGAAGGCGGGGGCGCCGGTGGCGATCACCGCGGCGCCGAAACTCACCGTGTAGGGCTGGCCCTCGACCGGGGTGATCTTCAGCGTGTGGGCATCGACGAATTCGCCGAAACCTTCGCGCACGTCGATCTTCATCCCCTTGTCGGCCTTCAGCGCCATGTCGCCGCGGCTGGATTGCACCCAGCGGCGGTGCTTCTCGACCTGTTCCCAGTTGAGTTTCGGTGCGTTGGTGCCGTCGACGCCCATCTCCGCGTCGTGAGCGCGGTTGCGGATGCCGTCGGCCGCGGCGCGCCACGCCTTGGAGGGGATGCAGCCGCGCCACAGGCACTCGCCGCCGGGGAAGGGCTCGTTGTTCACCATCATGACCTTGACGCCATGTTCGGCGAGATCGCGCGCGCAATCCTCGCCGCCGGGGCCGCCGCCGACGACGACGACCTGCACGTCCCAGTTGCCTTCCGGGATGGGCGAGGCAGGGGCGCTGGTGGTCGCCGCTGCGCCACCGACGGTTTCAGCCGCCGCGCCGCCGGCCATCCACGCTTCGGGCGCCTCGATGGTCTGCTTCAGCGTGGTCAGGTACAGCGCCACGTCGGCGCCGTTCAGTACGCGGTGGTCGCCGGTGATGGTGAACGGCGTGCCCTGCGGGCCGTTGGCGGCGATCGCGAGGATCGCGGCGATGCCGGGGGTGGGAATCGCGGTGAAGTGCGACACGCCCAGCATGCCCATGTTGGAAATGGTGAAGGTCGGGTTGGCGTACTCGGCGGGGGCGAGCTTGCGTACCCGCGCGCGCTCGACCAGGCTCGTCCAGTCGCCCTGCAGCGCTTCCAGCGGCTTCTTCTCGATGCCATGCAGGATTGGTACGACCAGGCCACCGTCGTTCGACATCACTGCGACGCCGAAATCGTGGTTGGCGCGCTCGACCAGCTTGTCGACCGGCTGGTAGGCCCAGTTCATGCGCGGGAACTTCGCCATTGCGACCGAGCACGCCTTGGCGATGGCCACCGTCACCGAAACCTTGTTTGCCTTGGCGGTAGCGGTCAGTTTGGCGGTGTCGATGTTCACCGTGACATGGAAAGTCGGCAGTGTGAGCGACGCGGTCATCGCGTGGGAGACCGCCTTTTCCATCGAGGTCATGGCGCGGCCCTGGCCCGGCACGTCGACCTGCGGCAGCGAGTGCGCGACTTGCTGCATCGAGGGACGCGCGCGCGCCACGTCGGCGGCGACGATCACGCCGGCCGGCCCCGTGCCGGCGAGACCGGCGATGTTCACGCCGAGCTGCGCGGCGACCTTGCGCGCATAGGGCGAAGCCGGGCGGCCCGGCACGCGGGCGACCGGCGGCTGGCTGCCGCCGATGGCGACCGGCGCCGGCGCGGCCTTGGGCAGGGGGAGGGTGGGCTGCTTGTCGGCCGGGTGCGGCGCGACCTTGTGGGTGTCCTTGACCTTGTGCTCGGCGGACAGCGTCACGCCGGTGTCGTTGACCTTGGCCGCGTCGTCGACGATGAAGCCCATCGGATGGCCGACCTCGACCACGCTGCCGACGTCGGCGATGGGGCCGGAGAGGAAGCCTTCCTGGAACACCTCGACGTCCATGATCGCCTTGTCGGTCTCGACCGTGGCGACGATGTCGCCGCGCGTGATCGCGTCGCCGGGCTGCTTCTCCCAGGTGACGACCACGCCCTCGGTCATGGTGTCCGAGAGTTGCGGCATCACGACCGGCACGCCGGCGTGGTGCGGGATCATCTCCGTTTGCGCCTTCTCCGCGACCACTTCGCCGGCGCCGATGGCGACGTCGCCCGGGGTGTCGGAAATGTAGGCGAGCGCGGCGCCGACGGCGATGGTCGCACCGACGTCGGCCAGAGGCCCGGCCAGATAGCCGGCCTTGAATACTTCGACGTCCATGATGGCCTTGTCGGTCTCGACCGTGGCGACGATATCGCCGCGCTCGACGCGGTCACCCGGCTGCTTTTCCCAGGTGACGACCACGCCCTCGGTCATGGTGTCCGAGAGCTGGGGCATGGTAATCGCGTAGTGGTTCATAGGATTCAGGGTTCAGGATTCAGGGGTCAGGGAGGTGGGCGCAAGCTTCGCGGTTAGCGCGCTGTGCAGGCCGTGAAGCATCCTTCCGAGTTCATTGGTTTGTTCGAGCATGGTTCGTAAGTCGTCCGCCGGCACGCAACCGAGTCGGTGTGCCCGTTCGATTTGTGTCTCCACTTCGGCGAGCGATCCTTGCGCGATGCCGACGAAGCGCAGGTCATCGCGGGTTGTGCCGCGGGCGTGGCCTTCGGCGAGATTCGACGGAATCGAGACTGCCGCGCGTCGCAGCTGGCTAGTAAGTCCGTAGGTTTCATGACCTGGGAAAGGGGCCGTGATTCGGTACACGCTTTCGGCGAGTTGCATGGCTGACTGCCAGACCTTGAGGTCACGGTAGTTCTGCATCCCTGAGCCCTGAATCCCGACCCCTGATCCCTGCGCGCCTTAGGCGCGTCCAAACATCTTCAACACGGCCTTCACCACGTCCTCGTGATCCGGGATCGCCGCCTTTTCCAGCGTGTGGTTGTAGGGCTGCGGCACCAGCGCGGAGTGCACGCGCACTGGCGCGGCGTCGAGCTCGAAGAAGCATTCCTCGTTGATGATCGCCATCACCTCCGAGCCGACGCCGACCGGGGCCTCGTCCTCTTCGGCGATGACGGCGCGGTGGGTCTTGCTGACCGACGCCTTGATGCCGGCGCGGTCGAGCGGCGACAGCGCGTAGAGGTCGACGACCTCGGCCGAGATGCCGTACTGCTTGTCGAGGATTTCGGCGGCCTTCAGGCACCAGTGCACCGAGATGTTGTAGCCGAACAGGGTCACGTCGGTGCCGGTGCGGGCGACTTCCGAGCCTTCCAGCGGGTGGAAGAATTCGCCGTCGGGCACTTCGCCCTTCATGTTGTACATGAGCTCGTGTTCGTTGATGAACACCGGGTCGTCGCAGCGGATCGCCGACTTCAGGAGGCCATAGGCCTGCCTGGGGTTGGACGGGGTGACGACACGCAGGCCGGCGATCCCCATGAACACCTTCTCCATGCGGGCCGAGTGCTGCGCGCCGAGCTGGTGAGCAGCACCGCCCGCGGAGCGGAACACGCAGGGTGCGGCCAGCTGGCCACCCGACATGTAGCGCACCTTGGCTGCGGAGTTGAACATCTGGTCCATCGCCAGCCAGGCGAAGTTGACCGACATGATCTCGACGATCGGACGCACGCCGAGGAAGGACGCGCCGATCGCCAGGCCAGTGAAGCCGCCTTCGGAAATCGGGGTGTCCATCACGCGCAGCGGGCCGTATTTCTCGTACAGGCCCTTGGTCGCCTTGTAGGTGCCGCCGGCGACGCCGATGTCCTCGCCCATGCAGATGACCAGCGGGTCACGTGCCATTTCTTCGTCGTGGGCGCGCTGGATCGCTTCCCAGTACATGATTTGAGCCATTTCTGATTCCTTTAAGCGGCCTTGCCGGTGAGCCACGGGAGCTGGGTGTCACGGTCGGCGAGAACGTATTTCTCGAGATTCTCGACGCGCGGCTCGGGCGACTCCTCGGCGAACTTGATCACTTCGTTCTCGATGTAGGCGTCGGTTTCCTTCTCGATCGCCTCGTAGTCGGCCAGGGTCAGTGCGCCTTCCTTGATCAGGCGGTCGCGCAGGATGAAGAGGGGGTCACGCTGCTTCCACATTTCCTCCTCCTCGCGCGAGCGGTAACCGCGCGAGTCGGACATCGAGTGGCCGCGGTAGCGGTAGGTGAGAAGTTCGAGAAAGTAGGGGCCCTTGCCGGAACGCACGTGGTCGACCGCCTTGCGCGCGTGCTCGTAGACGACCTCGATGTCCTGGCCGTCGCACTCGTCGGCCGGGATGTTGTAGGCGGCGACACGCTTGTGCTGGTGCACCACGGCGGTGGAACGGTCGATTGCGGTGCCGATGCCGTAGAGGTTGTTTTCGCACACGAACAACACCGGCAGCTTCCACAGCGCCGCCATGTTCATGGTCTCGTGGAACACGCCCTGGTTGTTGGCGGCGTCGCCGAGGAAGCAGATCGCGATCTCGTCGCCGCCTTTCAACTGGATCGCCTTGGCCATGCCGGCGGCGAGCGGGAAGGGGCCGCCGACCAGCGCGTAGCCGCCCATGAAGCGGTGCGCGACGTCGAAGATGTGCATCGAGCCGCCGCGGCCCTTCGACGATCCGGTTTCCTTGCCGTACAGCTCGGCCATCACTTCCTTCGGATCGGCGCCGCACTTGATCGCATGGACGTGGTCGCGGTAGCCGGTGATCACGTAGTCGTGCCCGGGGCGCGCCGCCTCCATCACGCCGTTGCAGCAGGCCTCCTGGCCGGGATAGAGGTGCAGGAAGCCACCGATCTTGCGTTCGATGTAGGCCTGGTAGCAGCGCTCTTCAAAACGGCGGTGCAGCACCATTTCGCGCAGCACACGTTTCTTGTCTTCAATCTTCATTCGGTTACCCTTGTCGGATGGGGCGGAAAACGCGCTGAGAAAAAACTCAAACGCGCGATTATCCGGCAAACCCCGCCACCCATCAAGAAACGTGCCTTTCCCGAGGAAGCCGGATGTTGCCAAAACTGACTGAAAACAAAGCCGAAATAAGCGAGAAATTGCTCGAACAGGCAAGCCATGCCCTGCTCGTGCTGCCGCACGGCAAAGCCTTGCCCGACGTGCCCGGTGCCACCGCGCTGAAGGCCGCGCTGAAGCGGCGCAACCTCAAGGCCGACGAGTTGGCGAAGTCGCCGCTCGCGGTGCAGTTGCCCGGCGGTACGCTTGCCGCCGCGGTCATGCTGAAGCCCGAGGCTGCCACGTTCGAAACCCACGAAAGCCTGCGCAAGGCGCTCGCGCTGTTGAATGCGGAACACCCGCAGGCGCTCGCGCTGGCGGTGTTCGGTGATGCGGCCTTCAAGGCGCGCGCAGCGCAGGCCGCGGCGTATGTCGCACTGGTCAATGGCGTATCGCTGCCCGCGCGCAAATCCAAACCCGACGTGGTGCTTAAAACCATCGCCGTGCATGGGCACAAATCGGCGGATGGTCTGGCGTACGTGCAGGCGCTCGCCGAGGGCAACCTGCTCACCCGCAGTCTCACCGTGCAGGGGCCGGACGAACTCACGCCCGGCGCATATCGCAAGCGCATCCGCGCGCTGGCGAAACAATATGGCTGGCGCGTCGAGGAATACCCTTTCGACAAGCTGAAGAAGATGGGCGCCGGAGCCTTCTGCGCGGTGGCGCAGGGGTCGCCAGCGAAGGATGCGGCCATCGTGCGGATCGCATATCAGGGGCCCAGGAAGGGGCCAGGGGTCAGGCGTCAGGGGGCAGGGAGGAAAGTGGCCTTCGTCGGCAAGGGCATCTGCTTCGACACCGGCGGCCACAACTTGAAGCCGGCCAAATACATGCAGGGCATGCACGAGGACATGAACGGCTCCGCGGTCGTGCTTGGCATCCTCGCCGTGGCGTCGCGTCTCGGGTTGCCGGTCGCGCTCGACGGCTGGCTGGCGCTCGCCGAGAACCACATCAGCCCCACCGCTTATCGGCAGAACGAAGTGGTGAAGGCGCTGAACGGGACCACCATCGAGGTTGTCCATACCGATGCCGAGGGGCGCATGGTGCTCGCCGACACGCTGGCACTGGCCGCCAAAGCGAAGCCCGACATCATCGCCGACTTCGCCACGCTGACCGGCTCCATGCATTACGCGCTCGGCCGCCGCATGTCCGGCGTGTTCGCCAGCTCCAGCATGCTTGCGCACCAGGCCTCGCGCGCCGCCACCGCGAGCGGCGAGCGTATCGTCGTCTTCCCCTACCCGGAGGATTACGACACCAGCCTCGACTCCACGGTGGCCGACGTGAAGCAGTGCAGCATGGAAGGCGAAGCCGACCACATCCTCGCCACCCGCTTCCTGTCGCGCTTCGTCGGTGACACGCCCTGGCTGCACATGGATCTGTCTGGCCACAGCTGCAAGGGCGGGCTGGGGGCGGTGATGAGCGACGCCAATGGGTTCGGTGTGGCGTGGGCGATGGCCCTGCTGAGCGAGCTGAACGACGGGAACTGAGGCGCCGATGGCTGGCGTCGCGGAGCTGACTGTCGTTCATGTCGACGACAGCCTCTTGGTGCTGGACAAGCCGGCTGGCCTGCTCGCGGTGCCGGGGCGCGGCCCCGGCAAGGCCGACTGCCTTGCCGCGCGGGCGCAGGCGCACTATTCCGACGCACTCGTGGTGCACCGGCTCGACATGGACACTTCCGGATTGATGGCGATGGCGCGCGGTGTGGCCGCGCAGCGCGCACTCAGCCGAGCCTTCGCGATGCGCGCGGTGTGCAAGCGCTATCTCGCCGTCGTGGCGGGGCGGATCGAACCGCCGGCGGAGGAATGGGGCAGCATCGACCTGCCGCTGATCTGCGACTGGCCGAACCGGCCGCGCCAGATCGTCGATCACGCCATCGGCAAGCCGAGCCTGACGCGCTGGCGTGTGCTGGAACACGACGCCAGCCATGATGCGACGCGCGTCGAACTGGAGCCGGTCACCGGGCGTTCGCACCAGTTGCGGGTGCATCTGGCGGCACTCGGGCATCCCATTCTGGGCGACGCGCTGTACGCGCCGCCAGTGCAGCAGGCGCGTGCGCCGCGTCTTCTGCTGCACGCCTGGCGTCTGACGTTCGCGCATCCGGTCACGGGTGAAACGCTGGAATTCGAGCGCGCGGCGCCGTTCTGAGCGGCGGCCTGCGAAAAAAAGAAACGCCGGCGAACCGGCGTTTCAGGGTGTAAAGAATTCCGACGCGTGCGATCAGGCGACGGCCTGCGCGCGCTTCTGCCGCAGGCGCAGGCCGATGAGGCCGAGACCTGCGAGCAGCATGCCCCAGGTTTCGGGTTCGGGTACCGGAACCGTGACCGCGGCGACGGTGTACATGCCGCCGTTGATGCCGGTAGCGGCGCCGCCGATCTTCAGTGTGTAGTCGCCTGGGGCGAAGTAGGAACTTACCGGCAGGGTCAGGTGATCCGGGTCACCGGCGGAGACGAAGGTGGCGTAAAGGGCGTTGTTGCTGTCGTAAATGTTGGCCGACAGGCTATCGATGTTGGTGATGGTCAAGGTGAACGAGCCAAAATTCACGTCCAGGGGGATATCGGAAACCCCTGAGCCGGCATAAAGGTCGGTGAGGATCTTGAAGGTCAGGCTGTGGTCGATCGTTCCTGCGGACGTCACGGCGAAGGCGTCACCATAGGTAGTCCCGGCGCTGAACGAACCGAGATGCAGGGTGTCGGTGAGATTCAGGCTGTTCACTGCTGCGTGGGCGCCACCCGCGACCATCAGGCCGGCTGCCAGGACCAGTGTGTGCAATTTCATGTTGCTCCCCCGGATTAAGATTAATTTATCCTGTAATTAAAATACAGGCTTGCGACTACCAAAATCAATAAGCAAGACTCGTTCCATATTTGTATCTTGTTGTTTTATTTGTTTTATTTGAATTGGCATTTTTGGCCGGTAGGAAAGTGTAAAAAAATCCGACAAAACTACCGGCGGTTTCGGGCGGCTTATGCTCAGCGTGCCGACAGGTAACTCGGGAAAGCCCGCTTGTCGAGCAGGATTTCGATGAGGTTGATACCGCCGACGAGGTCGGCGCGCTCGAACATCGCGTCGAGATCGGCGGGGGTTTCGATGCGGTAATGCGGGACGCCGAACGACTGGGCGAGGAGGCCGAAGTCGGGGTTGCGGAAGTCGCAGTCGATGTAGCGCTCGCCGTAAAGCTGGAACTGGTTCTTGCGGATGAGCGACAGGGTCGCGTTGTTGATGACGACGACGTTGAGCGGAATGCCGTAGTTGACCGCGGTCATCATCTCCATGCCGCACATCTGGAAACCGCCATCACCGAGGATGGCGAAGGTGGGGCGGTCGGGTGCGTGGCACCGCGCTCCGATTGCCGCGGGGATGGCGTATCCCAGCGAGGAGATGCCGGTATTGGGGAAATAGCGGTTGTGGTCGGACACGTCGAAGTAGCTCTGCGCGAACACGATGTTGTCGTCGAACACCTGCGCGTCGCGCGGAAAGCGCCGGGCAAGCGCTTCGTAGAACAGGCGAATGAGGCGAAACTTCTCGTCGTCGACGGTGCCCGCGGCACTCCGGTGCGGCGGTGGTGCGGCGCGGTGTGCATTCAGGCGGTCGAGTGCCTTGGGCGGCATCGCCTCATCCTCCAGGATCGCATGGACGTGTTCGAGCGTGGTGCGGATGTCGCCGCAGATGGCGAGCTGCGGCTGGAACACGCGGCCGAGCTGCGCGGGATTGCGGTCGACCTGCGCGATGGTCTTGCCCTCGGACAGGCGGGCGTCCCACACGTGGCTGGTGCGCTCGTTGAAGCCGGCACCCAGCACGATCAGCAGGTCGGCCTGTTCGGTGATGTAGCGATAGGCGTCGCCGTTGGAGGTCACGCCCATACAGCCGAGCGACAGTGGCGAGCCTTCCGCCACCACGCCCTTGGCCTTGAGGCTGGTGGCGACCGGGACGTTGAAGCGCGTCGCAAGCGCGGCGACGGCCTCGCGTGCGCCGGAGGCGACGCAGCCGTAGCCGGCGATGATCACGGGATAGCGTGCCGAACGGAGCAGGCCGGCGAGGGTGTCGGCCGGACCGGTGGCGCGCGCGACGGCCTTGTGCGGAAAATGGACCTGTTCGAGCACGCCAGCGTCGACCGGCTCCTTCTGCACGTTGTAGGGGATCGACAGCAGCACCGGACCGGGCTCGTGGCCGAGCAGTGCCTGCGTCGCCTGGTTCAGTACCTGGCCGAGGTAGTCGGTGCGCTCGACCAGCCGGCGATAGCGCGTGATGCTGGAAAACAGCGTGGCCTGATCGATGGCGCCGCCTTCGCCCGAGCTTTCCTGCAGGCCGCCGCGGCCGAACAGATAGGTCGAGGTCTCGCCGGTGATCGCCAGCACCGGCAGGCGCTCGGCGTAGGCGTTGGCGATGCCGGTGACGAGGTTGGTCGCGCCGGGCCCGGCGGTGGCGATGCACGCCGACGGGCGGAGCGCCGCGCGCGCGTAGCCGCCCGCCATGAACGCCGCGCCCTGTTCGTGCTTCACCAGCACGCTCTTCACGCGTGAACCGTACAGGCTGTCGTAGATGGGCAGCACATGCGAGCCCGGCATGCCGAACAGGGTGTCGATCCCCAAGCGTTCGAGATACCGGACGATGAGTTCGCTGACGGAGAGGTTCATGGGCTCGGGTTGCAATCCGCGCTGCGCGGCTGCCGTCGTGGGCGGCCGCGCAGGCAAAAGGCGGATTTGAGCACAAGACGCGCCGCAGGAAAACCCGCGCGGCGCGGGGAAAAGACCGGGCTGCCCCGGCCCGTGCGCATCAGGCGTGCGCGAGGTGTTGCTCGATTTCCAGGAAGGTGCTCGCCACCTCGGTGGTCTGTACGACGATACCGAGCTGCTTGCATAGCTGCGACAGCGACAGCAGGCCGCGCACCATCTGCCGGCCTTCGGTCTGTTCGATCACCAGCGCGTGCTGCCGGCCGCGCGCCTTGAGGGCCTCCAGGACATGGCCGACGCGCGCGTGCGCGATGTCGTCGTAGTCGATCGCTTCCAGGTGCTCCACCGGTGTCATGATGTCGCCCACCAGCACCTCGTCGCGGCGGATGCCGCGGCTTTGCACCACCAGCAACGGTTTTTCGCTGTGCAGGTCGGTGCGTGTCACCAGCCCCGCCACACGATCCTGCGCATCCATCACGAACAGCAGGCGCACCTTGCGGCGCTGCATGCGCGCTTCCGCCTGCTGGATGGTGTCGCCGGGGGTGGCGATGAAAGCGGTGAGGCGCCGGAAGTCGGTCATCACGTCGAGCGCGGGATTGTCCAGGGTGACGCGATCAGGCAATACGCAGGCTGGCCGCACCAGGCCGGCGGTGCGGTCCAGGTTGCGGGAGGGCAGACGGGTATACGACTGACTCATGGCGTGTCTCCTTGCATCGGCGTTTCAAGGATCCCGCACGCGCGCTGCGCGGGGGATGCGTGGGGTAATGCTGTGCCCGGATCATCGGGCTGTCCATTCAAGAATTTTTACGTCGACATAAGGGAAGTTTGTCGGCGCATGATGAGTGGAAGCGCCTCGCCCGTGAACAGCGCGCGGGGCAAGGGTGGGCTACGCGGTCTGCTGCAACAGCTTCTGATACGCGGTCTCGAATAGGTCGACGCCGTCGCGTTGCAGGGTATGGCCGACCAGTTCGAGGTCGATGCCCAGGCGCGCGAGTTCGTCGAATACCGCCTGCGCTTCGGCGACGCCTTCTTCCACGCGCAGCGCGGGGCGGCCGTGCTCGCGCAGGGCGTCGAGGGTCTTGTCGGGCAGGGTGTTGATGGTCTCGCGGCCGATCAGCGGTTCGACGTAAAGCAGATCCTGGTAATCGGGATTCTTCACGCCGCTGCTCGCCCACAGCAGGAACTGCGGCGCGGCGCCCGCGCGTGCGAGTTCGGCGAACGCCACGCCGTGGAACAGTTGAAGGTAGCGCTGATAGGCGAGCTTGGCCATCGCCACCGCGGTGCGGCCGCGCAACGACAGCGCTTCCTGCGTGCCGATGGCGGTGAGCGACTTGTCGACGAGGGTGTCGACGCGCGACAGGAACAGACTCGCCACCGCCTTGCTGTGCCGCACGTCACCCCCGGCGGCAACACGCGCGGCGAGTCCGCGCAGGTAGGCCTCGAAGGTCGCCTGTGTCTGCTCCAGCGAGAACAGCAGCGTGATGTTGACGTTGAGGCCGTGCTGCGTCAGTGCCTCGAAGGCGCTCAGGCCTTCCGGCGTACCGGGGACCTTGATGAGGAGGTTGCGCCGGTCAACCCGTCCGGCAAGGCGCTGCGCCTCGGCCACCGTGTGGGTGGCGTCGTAGGCCCAGCGCGGGGCGACTTCGATGCTGACATAGCCGTCGCGCCCGCCGCTTGCCTGGTGGAGGGGCAGCAGCAGATCGCACGCGGCCTGCACGTCGGGGATGGCTAACGCCTCGTAGCGCCGTTCGGCATCCGGCTCGGCCGCTTTCAGGCGCGCGAGATCGTCCGCGTAATAAGGGCTGCTGGCGAATGCCTTCTCGAAGATCGATGGATTCGACGTCACGCCCGAGATCCCGTCCTCGGCGATCAGGCGGGCGAGCACGCCGTCACGGATGTGGCTACGCGAGAGATTGTCGAGCCACAGACTCTGGCCGAGGGTGGTGACGTGACGGGTGGGGTTCATGGGCGTTCCTCCTGACTGATTCTTGGTATCAGGATAGAACAAGCTGGCTGCGGTAAGTTCACGACATGCCCCGTGGGCCGGCGGCAGGGCCCGCCTGTGCTAGACTTCGACGCATTCACCGGCCTTCCCCCTGCGCACGCCCATGTCAGGCAGCACCCTCGGCAAACTGTTCTGTGTCACCGTGTTCGGCGAATCGCACGGACCCGCCATCGGTTGCGTGGTCGACGGCTGCCCGCCCGGTATGACGCTCGACGCCGCCGACATCCAGTTCGACCTGGACCGCCGCAAGCCGGGTACCTCGCGCCACGTCACCCAGCGGCGCGAATCCGACACGGTCGAAATTCTCTCCGGCCTGTACGAAGGGAAAACGACCGGCACGCCGATCGCGCTGCTGATCCGCAACGAAGACCAGCGCAGCAAGGACTACGGCAACATCGCCGACACCTTCCGTCCTGGCCACGCCGACTACACCTATACGCAGAAATACGGCTTTCGCGATCCGCGTGGCGGCGGGCGCTCGTCGGCCCGGCTGACCGCGCCCATCGTCGGCGCGGGCGGCATCGCCAAAAAGTGGCTGCAGGAAAAATACGGCATCGTGATCCGCGGCTACCTGAGCGCGCTGGGGCCGATCGACATCCCCTTCGAGTCGTGGGATGCGGTCGAGGCCAATGCCTTCTTCTCGCCCAGCGCCGCGATCGTGCCGCAGCTCGAGGACTACATGGATGCATTGCGCAAGTCCGGCGATTCTGTCGGCGCCCGGGTTACCGTGGTCGCCGAAAACGTGCCGCCCGGTTGGGGCGAGCCGCTCTATGACAAGCTCGACGCCGACCTCGCGCATGCGCTGATGGGCCTGAACGCCGTCAAGGGCGTCGAGATCGGCGACGGCATGCAGGCCGCGCGCCAGAAGGGCACCGAGCATCGCGACGAAATCACTCCGCAGGGCTTCCTTTCCAACCATGCCGGCGGCGTACTCGGCGGCCTCTCGTCCGGTCAGGCCATCGTCGCCCACGTCGCGATCAAGCCGACTTCGTCGATGCGCCTGCCCGGCCGTTCAGTCGACCGCAGCGGCCAGCCGATCGAGGTCGTCACCCACGGCCGTCACGACCCCTGCGTCGGCATCCGCGCCACCCCCATCGTCGAAGCGCTGACCGCGATCGTGCTGATGGACCATGCGCTGCGCCATCGCGCGCAGTGCGGCGACGTCGCGCGCGGCACACCGGTGGTACCGGCCGGGGACGGCTGAACGCGGCTGCCGCGGGCCCGGCGCGTATCGGCGTCAAAGCCCCTGCTCCGGAGGGGGCGACAGGGATCGACGCTGGTCTATAGTAAAAGCCGCTTCATTTCTGCAAGGAGCCGGCCATGAACGCACTGCATCGCATGGAACGCTTTCTCGACGCGCACATGATCCCTTTCGATCTCGTGGCGCATCCCCACAGCCAGACCAGCGCCGAGACCGCGCGTGCCGCCGGCGTGCCGCTTTCTCGCGTGGCGAAGGGGGTGCTGCTGGACGGGCGCGAGTGTCAGATGGTGGCAATGATACCCGCGGACCAGGAGGTGCATCTGGGCCGGCTGGGACACGATCACGGCATCGACTTCACGCTGGCCGACGAGGCGAGCGTCAGCCGCCTGTTCACCGAATGCGAGCCCGGCGTCATACCTGGCCTGCCCAACGTCTGGGGCGTGGAACTGGTGTGGGACGACGCGCTCATGGCTGAGCCCGAGCTTTACCTCGAGGCGGGTGACCACGAGCGTTTGCTGCGTATCGAGACGCGCTATCTGCGTGAATTCTTCGGCGACGCCCCGCACTGCCGCTTTACCCAGCCGCGCATGCGGCACTGAACCGGCTGCCTCGCCCCCCGGACGCCCGGCATTGCCGGGTTTTTTTTTGGGCTTTGTCTTGTAAAATATATAACAGTAATGTTATAGACGTAACATTAGTTTTGGAAACTCCTGTCGTGGACTATCTCGCGCTTGTCGTCAGCCTGCCCACCCGTGCGTCCAGCGGACGCATGCGGGTCTGGCGCGCCCTGAAAGCGCTTGGCTGCGCGACGCTGCGCGACGGTGTGTACCTGCTGCCGGACACGCCGGATCACGATGCGGCGCTGGGCGAGGTGGCCGACGAGGCGGCGAAGGTCGATGGCCACGCGGAAATCTATCGTCTGGTTGCGCGTGACGGTTTGCAGGCGGCGGCCTTGCAGGCGCTGTTCGAACGTAGCGAAGACTACGCGCATGTCGTCGGCGCGGCCCGGGCGCTGCGCGAGGAACTGGACGGCCTCGATCACGCGGTGGCGCAACGCCGCGAGCAGGCCTTGCGGCGTCGCTTCGATCAGATCGTCGGGGTGGATTTCTTCGTGGGCGAGGCGCAGCGGCAGGCGCTGGCGGAACTGGACACCCTGCATGTCGCGGTGGCCGGGATGCTGTCCCCGGACGAGCCCGGCCCGGCGCAGGCGGAGGTGTCGCGGCGCGACCGGGCGGACTATCGCGGCCGCACCTGGGCCACGCGGGCGCGCCCGTGGGTCGACCGCATGGCGAGCGCCTGGCTCATCCGCCGCTTCATCGATCCCGAGGCGCGTTTCGTGTGGCTGGCCTCGCCGGCCGATTGCCGCGAGGACTGGCTGGGCTTCGACTTCGACGGGGCGACGTTTACCCACGTCGGCGCCCGCGTCACCTTCGAGACGCTCATGGCGAGCTT
>JACDJA010002008.1_pt1 | contig 15517 bp, 11 predicted proteins | sample 7449241 | NCBI WGS metagenome assembly JACDJA01 (sample SAMN14253289, study PRJNA609438) | sludge metagenome | isolation source: initial anaerobic sludge | collected 2018-12-20 | reverse complement strand
GTAGTTCTTGGCCGCACCACCAAATTTCTTCGACAATATGGTGGTAATGGCCGCCGTCAAGGTGGTCTTGCCATGATCCACGTGTCCAATCGTCCCCACATTCACATGCGGCTTCGTACGTTCGAATTTTTCCTTAGACATGTCTTTACCCTCGTCCTAGATTACTGAATCACTTTTTGCTGATGACGGCTTCCGCCACATTCTTGGGCGCTTCGGAATAGTGCTTGAATTCCATGCTGTAGGTTGCACGGCCCTGGCTCATCGAACGCAGATCGGTGGAATAGCCGAACATTTCCGCCAGCGGCACTTCTGCCCTGATAGCCTTGCCACCGCCAGCCATGTCATCCATTCCCTGAATGATGCCGCGACGACGGTTGAGGTCACCCATCACATCGCCCATGTAATCTTCGGGTGTTTCAACCTCGACTGCCATCATGGGTTCAAGCAACACAGGGTTGGCCTTGCGCATGCCATCCTTGAAAGCCAGGATTGCCGCCATCTTGAAAGCCTGCTCGGATGAATCTACCTCGTGGTAGGAGCCATCAAACAAGGTTACTTTGACATCGACAACCGGAAAGCCAGCCAGGACGCCGTTGGGCATCGCTTCATTGAGGCCCTTTTCAACCGCTGGAATATATTCGCGAGGCACTGTGCCGCCTTTGATGGCATCCACGAACTCAAAACCCTTGCCCGCTTCGTTCGGCTCCATCTTGATCCATACGTGGCCATACTGACCTTTACCACCGGACTGCTTGACGTGCTTGCCTTCGACTTCAATTTGCTTGCGGATGGCTTCGCGATAAGCCACCTGTGGAGCACCCACGTTGGCCTCAACACCGAATTCTCGCTTCATGCGATCAACCAGAATTTCCAGGTGCAATTCACCCATGCCGGAAATGATGGTCTGGCCCGATTCTTCGTCGGTACGCACGCGGAAAGATGGGTCTTCCTGCGCCAGCCGTCCCAGCGCAATACCCATTTTTTCCTGGTCCGCCTTGGTTTTCGGCTCGACCGCCACATGAATCACGGGCTCGGGGAATACCATTCGCTCAAGAATAACGGGTTTATCCAGCGCGGAAAGCGTGTCGCCGGTCATGGCGTCCTTCAGGCCCACAGCAGCGGCGATATCGCCCGCGCGCACTTCCTTGATTTCTTCGCGCTGGTTGGCATGCATTTGAAGAATACGACCCAGACGCTCTTTTCTGCCTTTGACCGAGTTGTAGATGGTATCGCCGGAATTTACCACGCCGGAATAGACCCGGAAGAATGTCAGCTGGCCTACATAGGGATCAGTCATGATCTTGAAAGCCAAAGCAGCGAACGGCTCGTCATCAGAAGCTTTACGTTCGGTTGCCGTACCGTCTTCCAGTTCGCAGGGGGTCGGCGGGATGTCCGTTGGCGACGGCATATACTCAATCACCGCATCCAGCATCTTCTGCACGCCCTTGTTCTTGAAGGCGGTGCCACACAACATGGGTACAATCTCGCCCGCGATCGTGCGGGTGCGCAAACCCTTGTTGATGTCGGCCTCGGAAAGGTCGCCCTCTTCAAGATACTTGTTCATCATCTCTTCGGAAGACTCGGCGGCCGCCTCAACCATTTTCTCGCGCCATTCCTTGCAGGTTTCCACGAGGTCGGCGGGGATATCCTCATAGGAGAATTTCATCCCCATGGAGGCTTCGTCCCAGTAGATGGCTTTCATCTTGACAAGATCCACCACACCCTTGAAGTTTTCTTCCGCGCCAATAGGCACAACAACCGGAATCGGGTTGGCACGCAGACGGGACTTCATCTGATCGTAGACCTTGAAGAAGTTCGCGCCCGTGCGATCCATCTTGTTGACGAATGCCAGACGCGGCACGCCGTATTTATTGGCCTGACGCCACACCGTTTCAGACTGGGGCTGAACCCCGCCCACCGCACAATACACCATGCATGCGCCATCCAGCACACGCATGGATCGCTCTACTTCAATGGTGAAATCAACGTGCCCGGGAGTGTCGATAATGTTGATGCGATGCTCGGGATAGTTGTTCTCCATCCCTTTCCAGAAGCAAGTCGTCGCAGCGGAGGTAATGGTAATGCCGCGCTCACGTTCCTGCTCCATCCAGTCCATGGTGGCAGCACCGTCGTGCACTTCACCAATCTTGTGGGAAACACCCGTGTAATAAAGAATACGCTCGGTCGTGGTGGTCTTGCCCGCATCAATGTGCGCAGAAATTCCAATATTGCGATAGCGATCGATGGGGGTTGTACGTGCCATGGCTAATCAATTCCCCATCAGAAACGGAAATGCGAGAAGGCTTTGTTGGCTTCCGCCATACGATGCACTTCTTCTCGCTTCTTCATGGCGGCGCCACGGCCTTCAGCGGCGTCCATCAATTCCCCGGCCAGGCGGGCACCCATGGACTTTTCACCGCGTTTGCGGGCCGCATCCCGAACCCAGCGCATTGCAAGCGCGGTACGGCGTGAAGGGCGAACCTCAACAGGCACCTGATAGTTGGCACCGCCGACACGACGGCTTTTAACCTCGACTATCGGACGTACATTGTTCATGGCAGAGGAAAAAACCTCCAGGGGGTCTTTGCCGGACTTCTTGGTAATCTGATCGAATGCTCCATAAACAATACGCTCGGCGACAGATTTTTTGCCGCTGATCATGATGGCATTCATGAATTTGGAAACTTCCACATTGCCGAATTTCGGATCCGGCAGGATTTCACGTTTTTCTACTTCGCGACGACGGGGCATAACTTCAATCCTTAGAAATAATTCGCGCTAAATTCAGGCGGCTTTCGGCCACCACATTCATCAGGCAGCCTTCGGCCGCTTGGCACCGTATTTGGATCGTGACTGCTTGCGATCCTTCACGCCCGCCGTATCGAGCGAGCCTCGAACGGTGTGATACCGCACACCCGGCAAATCCTTTACCCGGCCACCCCGAATCAGGACAACCGAGTGCTCCTGCAGGTTATGGCCCTCACCACCGATATAGCTGATGACCTCAAAGCCATTGGTAAGGCGCACCTTGCACACTTTACGCAACGCGGAGTTTGGCTTCTTGGGCGTCGTGGTATAAACGCGGGTGCATACGCCGCGTTTCTGCGGGCAGGACTGCATGGCCGGCACCTTGCTTTTGGTAATGATTGCTTGGCGCGGTTTGCGGATCAGCTGGTTAATCGTTGGCATTTAAGCTTCCGTTCGTCAATGTCTCAAAACATCCATTAAAACAACCGGGACGGCCAGGGCCGTCCCGTAAAATTACTGCCTCTTTAGCAGGGCTCATGCTTCCGGCACATCTGCCGGAAAAAAGACGCATGATTCTAAATACCGCCCTATGTATTGTCAAGCAACCTCTTGGTTTTCCTGGGGTGCCTCTTCACCGCCTTCCAGCAAATGCAGAGCGCCAAGGTCTTCGCCCGCTGCCTGACGGCGTCGTGTATTGTGGTAGGCCAATCCCGTTCCCGCGGGAATGAGGCGGCCCACAATTACGTTTTCCTTGAGGCCGCGCAGCTCATCCTTTTTACCCATGATGGCTGCTTCGGTCAGCACGCGCGTGGTTTCCTGGAAAGAAGCGGCGGATATGAAGGAATCCGTGGACAGGGATGCCTTGGTAATACCCAGCAGAACAGGATCATAGGTAGCAGGCTGTTTGCCCGCTGCCGCCATCTCGTCGTTGAGTTCCAGAACTTCGGAACGCTCAACCTGCTCACCAGGGATCAGGCCGGTATCGCCCGGATCGGCCACGTTCACCCGGCGCAGCATTTGACGAACGATAACCTCGATGTGCTTGTCGTTTATCTTCACACCTTGCAGACGATACACATCCTGGACTTCATCCGTAATGTAGCGGGCAAGCGCCTCGATCCCCTGCAAACGCAGAATGTCTTGCGGATCAACCGGACCATCGACAATCATTTCGCCCTTCTGGACAACCTGGCCATCGTGGGCCATCACATGCTTGTCCTTGGGAATCAGGTATTCATGCGCCTGGCCATCAAAGTCAGTGATAACCAAGCGCTGCTTGCCCTTGGTGTCCTTGCCAAATGAGACCGTGCCCGTCACTTCAGCCAACACGCCGGCATCCTTGGGCGAGCGCGCCTCAAACAGCTCAGCTACACGCGGCAAACCCCCAGTAATATCGCGGGTCTTGGAGGTTTCCTGCGGGATGCGCGCCAGCACATCACCGACATTGACCTCCTGACCATCCTTGACCGTGATAATCGAGCCAATCTGGAAAGTGATGTTGACAAGGGTATCGGTGCCGGCAATTTTCACTTCCTTGCCGGATTCATCCAGTATCTTGACCTGCGGACGCAAGCCCTTTGCAGCCGCGCCCTTGCGGGTTTTGGGGTCAATAACCACCAGCGTGGACAATCCCGTTACGTCATCGATCTGCTTGGCAACCGTTACGCCATCTTCGACGTTTTCAAACCGCACGCGGCCCGTGTATTCGGTGATGATGGGACGTGTATGCGGATCCCACGTTGCCAGCACCGCGCCAGCCTTGATCTTGGCGCCATCGGTCACTGAAAGCGTCGCACCATAGGGAACCTTGTGGCGCTCGCGCTCACGGCCCGCATCATCGACAATAATGACCTCGCCCGAGCGGGAAATCGCAATCAGCTCCTGACGCGCGTTCGTCACATAGCGCATGGTGGAGGAATAGCGCGCCGTGCCGCTGGATTTGGCCTCCAGCTGACTGGCTGCCGCGGCACGCGAGGCCGCGCCACCGATATGGAATGTCCGCATGGTGAGCTGGGTGCCAGGCTCGCCAATCGACTGTGCAGCAATCACGCCCACCGCCTCGCCAACATTAACCATGTGTCCGCGACCAAGATCACGCCCATAGCACTTGCCGCACAGGCCAAAGCGCGTATCGCAGGTAAGTGGTGTACGCACCTTGACCTCGTCAATGCCTGCAGCATCAATGGCATCCACCAGATCTTCATTCAGCATCGTGCCGGCTTCGATCAGGGTTTCCTGAGTTTCCGGATGGACAATGTCCACTGCGGCAACCCGGCCCAGAATACGTTCGCGCAAGGGCTCAACCACTTCGCCGCCTTCGACCAGCGCCTTCAGCACCATGCCTTCCTTGGTACCGCAATCATCTTCGACCACAACCAGGTCCTGCGTCACGTCGACCAGACGGCGGGTCAGGTAGCCCGAGTTGGCAGTCTTCAACGCAGTATCCGCCAGACCCTTGCGCGCGCCGTGTGTGGAAATGAAGTATTGCAGCATGTTCAACCCCTCGCGGAAATTCGCGGTAATCGGGGTCTCGATAATGGAACCATCCGGCTTGGCCATCAGGCCGCGCATGCCGGCGAGCTGGCGGATCTGGGCTGCGGAGCCACGAGCGCCCGAGTCGGCCATCATGTAGATCGCATTGAAGGATTCCTGCGAAACTTCCTCGCCCTTGCGGTTTTTGATTTTCTCCGCGCCCAACTGGCCCATCATGGCCTTGGCTACGGCATCTCCTGCCCGGCCCCAGATATCGACCACCTTGTTGTAGCGCTCGCCTTGTGTCACCAGACCCGAGGTGTACTGCATCTCGATTTCCTTCACCTCAGTCTCGGCTGCTCCGATGATGCCGTCCTTCTCGACGGGTATCAGCATGTCCTTGATCGCAATGGACATGCCGGCACGCGTTGCATAGGTAAAACCTGTGTACATCAGCTTGTCGGCAAAAATAACCGTTTCACGCAGGCCGCAACGGCGGAAACTGGCGTTGATGAGCTTGGAGATTTCTTTTTTCTTAAGTGCTTTGTCCACATAGCTAAAGGGCAATCCGGTTGGCAGGATTTCGGACAGTAGCGCGCGGCCGACAGTGGTCTCGACTCGCTTGACGGTTTCCACACGCTCGCCCTCTACCAGGCTGGACTCCTTGATACGCACGGTGACGCGTGCATGAAGCTCCACCGCGCCGTTGTCATAGGCACGTTTGGCTTCGGCCACATCCGAATAGAAACTGCCCTCGCCCCTGGCATTGACCTTTTCACGCGTCATGTAATACAGGCCAAGCACGATGTCCTGTGATGGCACTATGATCGGTTCGCCGTTGGCGGGAGACAGCACATTGTTGGAAGCAAGCATAAGCGTACGTGCCTCCATCTGCGCTTCCAGCGAAAGCGGCACATGCACGGCCATCTGGTCGCCGTCAAAGTCGGCGTTGAACGCAGCACAAACCAGCGGATGAAGTTGAATGGCCTTGCCTTCGATCAGGATGGGTTCGAAGGCCTGGATGCCCAGACGGTGCAGCGTCGGCGCCCGGTTAAGCATGACCGGGTGTTCGCGGATCACTTCTTCGAGGATATCCCATACGATCGGTTCTTCGTCCTCGACCATCTTCTTGGCCGCCTTGATGGTAGTGGCAAGGCCCATCACTTCGAGACGGTTGAAAATGAAAGGCTTGAACAACTCGAGCGCCATTTTCTTCGGCAGCCCGCACTGATGCAGTTTGAGTTGTGGGCCCACCACGATAACGGAACGTCCGGAATAATCCACGCGCTTGCCGAGCAGGTTCTGGCGGAAGCGGCCGCTCTTGCCTTTGATCATGTCGGCCAGCGATTTCAGCGGACGCTTGTTAGCGCCAGTCATGGCTTTGCCGCGGCGGCCGTTGTCAAGCAGCGAATCAACCGACTCCTGCAACATGCGCTTTTCATTACGAACAATGATTTCCGGCGCCTTCAGTTCCAGCAGGCGCTTCAAACGGTTGTTCCGGTTTATCACGCGGCGATACAGATCATTCAGGTCGGAAGTGGCGAAACGACCGCCATCCAGCGGCACCAGCGGACGCAGTTCCGGCGGAAGCACCGGCAGTACTTCCAGCACCATCCAATCAGGTTTGATGCCTGAACGCTGGAACGCCTCAAGCACCTTCAGGCGCTTGGAAATCTTCTTGAGCTTGGTATCCGAAGTCGTTTTGGACAGGTCGGCACGCAGACGCTCGACTTCACCATTGAGATCGATGGCGCGCAGCAATTCGCGGACGCCTTCGGCGCCCATTGATGCCTTGAATTCGTCGCCATACTCTTCAAGCTTGGCAAGGTAATCATCTTCCGTGAGCAGTTGGCAGCGTGTCAGCGGCGTCATGCCGGGATCGGTCACGACATAGCCTTCGAAATAAAGCACGCGCTCGATATCCCTCAGCGTCATGTCGAGCACCATACCCAGACGTGATGGCAGCGATTTCAAAAACCAGATGTGCGCAACCGGGGAGGCCAATTCGATGTGGCCCATGCGCTCGCGCCGCACCTTGGACAGCGTGACTTCCACGCCGCATTTTTCGCAGATGACGCCGCGATGCTTTAGCCGCTTGTACTTGCCGCACAGGCATTCGTAATCTTTTACCGGGCCAAAAATCTTGGCGCAGAACAAGCCATCCCGCTCCGGCTTGAAAGTACGGTAGTTGATGGTCTCCGGCTTTTTGACTTCGCCGTATGACCATGCACGGATTTTCTCAGGTGAGGCGATGCCAATCTTGATGGCATCGAACTCTTCTTCCTGGGTGGCTTGTTTGAACAGTTCCAGCAGTGCTTTCATGGTTTGTCCTTCACCCTTAAATTAGAAACGTTCCAGATCGATATCGATGCCCAGCGAACGGATTTCCTTCACCAGAACATTGAAGGATTCCGGCATGCCGGCTTCGATCTTGTGGTCGCCCTTGACGATGTTTTCGTACACCTTGGTGCGTCCGGTCACGTCGTCAGACTTCACAGTCAGCATTTCCTGCAGCACATAGGCTGCACCATAGGCTTCCAGCGCCCACACTTCCATCTCGCCAAAACGCTGGCCGCCGAATTGCGCCTTGCCGCCAAGAGGCTGCTGCGTCACCAGACTGTATGGGCCTGTTGAACGGGCATGCATCTTGTCATCGACCAAGTGGTGCAGTTTCAGCACATGCATGATGCCGACGGTAACGTCGCGTTCGAATGCTTCGCCCGTCCTGCCGTCATACAGAGTGACCTGACCGCCTTCAGGCATGTCGGCCAGCTTGAGCATGTGGTAAATCTCTTCCTCCGATGCGCCGTCAAATACTGGCGTCGCAAAGGGCACACCCTTCTTCAGATTGTCAGCCAGCTCCAGGATCTGTTCGTCGCTCAGGTCTTCCAGTTTTTCCACGGCACCGCGGCTGTTGTAGACCTCTTTCAGGAAGGCACGCATGTCCTTGGCCTTGGTCTGGGCTTGCATCATGGTGTCGATTTTGTGGCCCAGCCCTCTTGCTGCCCACCCCAGGTGAGTTTCAAGAATCTGGCCCACGTTCATCCGCGAGGGCACGCCCAGCGGATTCAACACGATATCGACCGGCATGCCATTTGCCATGTGGGGCATGTCCTCGACCGGCACAATTTTTGAGACTACGCCCTTGTTGCCGTGACGCCCCGCCATCTTGTCACCGGGCTGCAAACGGCGCTTGACGGCCAGATAAACCTTGACCATCTTCTGCACACCGGGCGGCAGTTCGTCGCCAGCAGTCAGTTTCTTTTTCTTTTCCTCGAACATGGCATCGAATTCGATGCGCTTGGCTGCGAGGCTGTCCTTGATGGCTTCCATCTGGCGGCTGACTTCTTCGTCGGCGACGCGGATGTCGAACCAGTCATGCCCCGGCAGGGATTCCAGATACTCACGTGTGACCTTTGAACCCTTGGCCAGTTTCTTGGGCCCGCCATTAACGGTCTTGTTCAATAGCAGGCGACCCAGGCGCGAATAAGCGTCGGTTTCCACAATGCGCATGCGGTCAGCCATATCCTTCTTGTATTCATCCAGCTGGCTGTTGATGATGCTTTGCGCGCGCTTGTCGCGTTCAATGCCTTCGCGCGTAAAAACCTGTACATCGATCACCGTGCCGCTCATGCCAGAAGGTACACGCAGAGAAGTGTCCTTCACATCGGAGGCTTTCTCGCCAAAAATGGCGCGCAACAGTTTTTCTTCCGGGGTAAGCTGGGTTTCGCCTTTGGGCGTAACCTTGCCAACCAGCACGTCGGCCGCTTCAACTTCCGCACCAATGCTGATGATGCCGGACTCGTCCAGACGGGCTAGCTGGCGCTCGGGCAGATTGGAAATGTCACGTGTGATTTCCTCTGGGCCAAGCTTGGTATCTCGTGCCACGACGTTCAACTCTTCGATATGGATAGACGTGTAGCGATCTTCTGCTACCACTTTTTCCGAGATCAGGATCGAGTCCTCGAAGTTGTAGCCGTTCCAGGGCATGAACGCGACCAGCATGTTCTGACCCAGCGCCAGTTCGCCCATGTCTGTGGAAGCGCCATCGGCAATCACGTCGCCGCGCGCGATCTGGTCACCCACCTTCACCAGCGGGCGCTGGTTGATGTTGGTGTTCTGGTTGGAACGTGTGTATTTGATCAGCGAGTAGATATCCACACCCACTTCGCCTGCCTTGGCCTCATCATCATTGACGCGCACCACCATGCGGCTGGCATCGACATAATCGACGATACCGCCACGGTATGCAGTCACCACGGTACCCGAATCGATGGCGGCGGTGCGCTCGATACCGGTGCCCACCAGCGGCTTTTCCGGACGCAGGCAAGGCACTGCCTGGCGCTGCATGTTCGAACCCATCAAGGCGCGGTTGGCGTCGTCATGTTCCAGGAAGGGAATCAGCGATGCCGCCACGGACACAACCTGGGCTGGCGCCACGTCCATGTATTCGATGCGGTCCGGGCTGGACAGGGTAAATTCGTTCTTGTGACGGCAGGAAACCAGATCATCCTTGAACTTGTTCTTGGCATCCAGTTCTGCGTTGGCCTGCGCAATCACGTACTTGCTTTCCTCGATGGCCGACAGATATTCGATCTCGTCTGTCACCTTGCCATCAACCACTTTTCTATAGGGCGTTTCGATGAAGCCGTAGTTGTTCACGCGCGCAAACAGAGCAAGCGAGTTGATCAGGCCGATGTTCGGGCCTTCAGGCGTTTCAATCGGGCACACGCGGCCATAGTGGGTAGGATGCACGTCACGCACCTCAAAGCCCGCGCGCTCGCGCGTCAGGCCACCCGGGCCCAATGCCGATACCCGGCGCTTGTGGGTAATCTCGGACAGCGGGTTGGTCTGGTCCATGAACTGGGACAACTGGCTGGAACCAAAGAATTCCTTGATTGCGGCACTGACTGGTTTAGCGTTGATCAGGTCATGCGGCATGAGATTATCCGACTCGGCCTGGGACAGACGTTCCTTGACCGCACGCTCGACACGCACCAGCCCGGAACGGAACTGATTCTCGGCCAGTTCGCCCACTGAACGCACACGGCGGTTGCCAAGGTGATCGATGTCGTCGATTTCGCCACGGCCGTTACGCAACTCCACCAGAATGCGAATCACGGCAAGAATGTCTTCATTGCTCAGCGTACCGGTACCGGTCAGTTCATCCCGTCCAATCCGGCGATTGAATTTCATCCGGCCGACCGTCGAAAGGTCGTAGCGATCCTCGCTGAAGAACAGGTTCTCGAACAGCGCCTTGACCGCTTCTTCTGTTGGCGGCTCGCCCGGTCGCATCATGCGGTAGATTGCCACGCGCGCGGCGTACTGGTCGGGCGTTTCATCGATGCGCAGGGTTTGCGAGATGAATGCGCCCTGATCCAGATCATTGATATAAATTGTCTGGAACTTGCTTACCCCCGCTTCAGCGAATTGCAGCAACAGCGTATCGGTGATTTCGTCGTTGGCGCGCGCAATCAACTCGCCGGATTCCTTGTCGATCACGTCATGCGACAGCACGCGGCCGGTGACGAACTCGTTCGGAATCGCCCACATCTTGACGCCCGCTGCTTCCAGCTCGCGGACATGCTTGGCGGTGATGCGCTTGTCCTTGGGTACGACGACCTTGCCGTCCTTGCCATAAATATCAAATCGGGCGATTTCGCCCCGCAGACGATCAGGTACCAGCTCGAACTGCACACCCTGTGCGTTGACATGGAAAGTATCCTTGGTGAAGAAGGTGTCCAGAATCTGTTCCGGGTTGTAGCCCAGCGCCTTCAGCAGGATGGTGACCGGCATCTTCCGGCGGCGGTCAACACGGAAATACAGGTAGTCCTTTGGATCAAATTCAAAATCCAGCCAGGAACCGCGATAGGGAATGATGCGGGCGGAGAACAGCAGCTTGCCCGAACTATGCGTCTTGCCGCGATCATGCTCGAAAAAGACGCCAGGAGAGCGATGCAGCTGGGACACGATCACGCGCTCGGTGCCATTGATCACGAAGGAGCCGGTCGGGGTCATGAGCGGAATTTCACCCATGTACACTTCCTGTTCCTTGACTTCCTTGATGGTAGGCTTGGACGCTTCCTTATCCATGATCACCAGGCGCACCTTGGCGCGCAAGGGGGCGCAATAAGTCAACCCGCGCTGCTGACATTCCTTGATGTCAAACGCGGGCTCGCCCAAGTTGTAGTTGACGTATTCAAGGCGTGCATTTCCCGAGTGGCTGACAATCGGGAAAATCGAGGTGAAAGCGGCCTGAAGGCCTTCGTTCTTGCGGTCATCCTGCTGCGTATCCGCTTGCAGGAAGCTACGGAAGGACTCAAGTTGGGTTGACAGCAGAAAGGGAATTGGCAGCACGGTCTTGCGCTTTCCAAAACCTTTGCGAATGCGTTTCCTTTCGGTGAAGGTATAGCCCATGGAGTCTCCTTGGATAGGACAGGTTGACGGAGCGGTTCCGGTAACGGCAGATTTACCGCCATTGAATTAATCCCGGCACACGCAAAAAGCAATTAACCCGGACGCCAAGAATCATCCGGGTTTGCCGCTTGCGTGTGCCGTCTCCTCGGGCCGGCGACCCGTGGAGACGCGTGGTCTTATTTGACCTCGACTGAAGCGCCAGCTTCTTCGAGCTGCTTTTTCAGTGCGTCGGCATCGGCCTTGCTGATACCTTCCTTCACGGGCTTGGGAGCGCCGTCGACCAGATCCTTGGCTTCTTTCAGGCCCAGGCCGGTGGCAGCACGCACCACCTTGATGACTTCGACCTTCTTCTCGCCGGCGGAAGTCAGCACGACGGTGAATTCGGTCTTTTCTTCAGCGGCGGCAGCGCCACCCGCGGCAGGTGCAGCCGCCACTGCAACCGCGGCAGCGGCAGCGGACACGCCGAATTTTTCTTCCATTTCCTTGATCAACTCAGACAGCTCCAGCACGGTCATGCCGGCGATTGCGTCGAGGATTTCAGCTTTAGATGCAGCCATTTGTTACTCCTGTCAAATATGTGAATCGCGTAAAAATATCGTTCAAGCAGCCTGCTTTTGATCGCGCACAGCAGCCAGACCACGCACAAACTTGGTGGGTACCTCGTTGAGCGTGCGGACGAACTGGGTGATCGGCGCTTGCATGGTGCCAAGCAACTTGGCGAGCAGTTCTTCACGGCTGGGCATGTTGGCCAGATTCGCCACGTCGGCAGGCGACATGACAAAATTGGGCATGGCCCCACCCTTGATCACGAACAAGTCCTTGCCTTTGGCAAAATCGTTCATGACCTTGGCGGCAGCTACCGGATCCTTGGAAATGCCGTAGACAAGCGGCCCAACCATCTGGCTGGACAACCCTTCAAACGGCGTTCCCTGGACGGCGCGGCGCGCCAGGGTGTTTTTGATGACGCGGAAATACACGCCACTCTTGCGGGCATTAGCCCTGAGCGTGGTGATATCCGCTACACCCGTGCCGCGATACTCGGCCAGCACCACTGCCTGGGCATCCGTAATTTGCGCGGACACTTCGGCTACGACGGCCTTTTTCTCTTCCAGATTCAGACTCAAGGTCTTCTCCTTAAAAAGCGGGGCAGACAATCCACCCCACGGCTGGCGACCTTGACAGGAGATATTCCTGCTTTGGGACCGCCATCTGCGTAGGGTTCGGGTTTGAGGGATCAGGGATCAGGGATCAGGGATCAGAAAAATCCCTTTTCACCCATTCCCAAAACCCTTCGATTAAGCAACTGCATCAGGACTTAAGGTCTTTACTGATACCGACCTCTGATCCCTGATTCCTGTTACCCCTACGGTCTTGGACAACCCCGCTCCGCTGACACAAGCGCCAATGGAACAGGCCCAAAATTACTTATGCGTTCAGTGAAGTCTGGTCCACACGGATACCGGCACCCATGGTGCTGGAAATGGATAGACGCTTCATGTATACGCCTTTTGCCGCGGCTGGCTTGGCCTTGTTCAAGGCTTCGACCAACGCCAGCAGGTTAACTTTCAAATCATCGGGCGTAAAAGACGCCCGGCCAATGGTGCAGTGGACGATACCCGCCTTGTCGGTGCGGTATTGCACCTGGCCGGCTTTGGCATTCTTCACGGCTTCGGCCACATTTGGTGTCACCGTACCCACCTTGGGGTTGGGCATCAGTCCACGCGGGCCCAGAATCTGGCCCAGCTGTCCGACAATGCGCATCGCATCCGGTGTGGCGATCACCACATCGAAATCCATCTTGCCCGCCTTGACGTCCGCGGCGAGATCATCGAAACCGACAATGTCGGCACCCGCCGCCTTGGCGGCATCGACATTGGCGCCCTGGGCAAACACGGCCACTCGAACGGTCTTACCCGTACCTTTGGGCAGCACGACGGAGCCCCTGACCATCTGGTCGGATTTTCGGGCATCAATGCCAAGATTTACCGCCACATCGACCGATTCGTCGAACTTGGCAGTGGCTGTTTCCTTGACCAGTTGCAGCGCTTCCTGAACCGGGTAAATCTTGCTGCGATCGATTTTCTGTTTGATGGCCTGAAGGCGTTTGGAAAGTTTGGCCATGGTTAAATCTCCGAATCCACGCCCATGGAACGGGCGGTGCCTGCAATCGTACGCACGGCTGCATCCATATCGGCAGCGGTCAGATCGGGCATTTTCAATTTTGCGATTTCTTCAAGCTGCGCACGGGAAATCTTGCCGACCTTATCGGTATGAGGCCTTGCAGAGCCTTTTCCAAGCTTGATCGACTTCTTGATCAACACCGTCGCAGGCGGTGTCTTCATAATGAATGTGAAGCTCTTGTCCGCGTAAGCGGTAATCACCACCGGAATGGGCAAACCGGGTTCCATACTCTGGGTTTGAGCATTGAAGGACTTGCAGAATTCCATTATGTTCAGACCCTTTTGACCGAGGGCCGGGCCGATAGGCGGCGATGGGTTCGCCTTGCCTGCCGGCACTTGCAGTTTGATATAGCCTATTACTTTCTTTGCCATGATGGCTCCTGTTTCAGGTTGAGTACTAGCGCGTTTTCACTTTCATTACTCACGCTCCTCGTAAAGCCCCCAGTCCCTAGGGGCAAAGGTCAGGCCTTTTCGACCTGGCCAAACTCCAGTTCGACCGGCGTGGCGCGGCCAAAAATCAGCACGGACACACGCAACTTGCTCTTGTCGTAATTCACTTCTTCCACAGTGCCGTTGAAGTCGTTGAACGGGCCATCGATGACACGCACCGACTGCCCCACCTCAAACAGCACCTTGGGCTTGGGTTTCTCCACGCCCTCTTTCATCTGGTTCATGATGGCATCCACCTCTTTTTCAGAGATGGGGGTAGGCTTCATGGCCGCGCCACCCACGAACCCCGTAACCTTGGGCGTACTCTTCACCAGATGCCAGGTGTCATCCGTCATGTCCATCTGCACCAGCACATAGCCTGGGAAGAACTTGCGCTCGGACATGGCTTTCTTGCCACCCTTCATTTCCACCACTTCTTCAACTGGCACCAGAATCTCGCCAAACTGATCCTTCATGCCAGCGCGTTCGATCCGCTCCGCCAGAGCGCGCGCCACGCTCTTTTCAAAGCCGGAGTAGGCATGGACTACGTACCAACGCATGCTCATCAGTTACCCTGACCCAGTGCAAGCCCGACAACCCACAACAGACTTGAATCCACAACCCACAAAAAGACGGCCATCACGAACACAAATACCAGCACCACACCCGTGGTCTGTATGGTTTCCTTGCGTGTCGGCCACACCACCTTGCGCGCTTCATCACGCGACTCACCGGCAAAGGCAAAAAAGGCTTTGCCCGGCTCGGTAAAATAAGTCACCACAGCACCCGCAACCAGGCCCCCGAACACCATCAGCACCCTGACCAGCGTCGGCAAATCCGGCAGCAGGTAAAACCCTGCGATCCCGGCCACTACTAGCAGGGCCGCTATCAACAGCTTTATTTTGTCAAGCATTCCACTGCGCCTTGAAGTCGTTGATGGCCCATTTCCATGCTGGCAGGCCAGGAGGGTCTCGAACCCCCAACCTTCGGTTTTGGAGACCGACGCTCTGCCAATTGAGCTACTGGCCTAATCTTTTTGTCGAGAGTTCAGAGTCGAGAGCCGAGAGAAAAAATGCGACTCACCAATCCCTTCAATTCTCCCGACTCGCTACTCTCGTCTTTCTACAGCCTTACTCAATAACCTTAGCCACGACGCCGGCGCCGACGGTACGGCCACCTTCGCGGATGGCGAATCGCAGGCCTTCGTCCATGGCAATGGGCTGAATCAGCGCAACGGTGATGCTGATGTTGTCGCCCGGCATCACCATCTC
>JACDJA010002007.1_pt1 | contig 15521 bp, 13 predicted proteins | sample 7449241 | NCBI WGS metagenome assembly JACDJA01 (sample SAMN14253289, study PRJNA609438) | sludge metagenome | isolation source: initial anaerobic sludge | collected 2018-12-20 | reverse complement strand
GCGCTGGAACCCGGCGCGGGCAACGCCGACCAACCCGTTTCCCACGGTGGCGAAGAGTTTGTGTTGTGTCTGGAGGGGGCCTTTGACTACTGCGTCGACGACCGTCCCTATCATCTTGAAGCGGGTTATAGCCTGATCTTCGAGGCGGTGCGGCCGCACTATTTCCACAATCCGACCGATCGACCGGCCCGCTTCCTGTTGGTCTTCCAGGCCGGCGGCGGGGGCGCGCTGGCACGACGGCTTCACGTTGAAGCCGGTCACGAGTCACTCCCGGGGGCAACCGAGTAATTTCGACCCTCATACCCGTCAGGGAAGGTGTCCATGAAGCAGGGGAGTTTTCCATTTCGGCCCATCGCGGGCATCCTGATAATCATAATTTTGGCGACGGCCGCCTGTGGGGGCGCCGTGGAACCGGCTGCGGGCGACATCGCGCCAACCGGCACGGCCGGCGACGTGCCCGCGGGCGTTTTGCAGGCCCGCGAGGCCGTGCTCGACTTCCTGCGCCAGGGGGCCAACGAATGCGTCCCGCCGGAGCAAGCCGGCTGGACGCTCGATGACGTACCCAACCCGCCGGACGGCTACGACGTGTGGCGCTTCCTGTCCGGAGGTTGCACCATGACGATCACCGCCGCCCGGGAACCGGCGGCCGAGCCGAATTATCATGTGGCTCTGGGCGACGGCCCGACCGGCTTTTGCTGGCAGGCGGTGGTGGACGGCCGCGGCCAAATTCTTCTGACCGGCAACGCCGCCCAAAGCGACCCGACGCTGGGCAACCCGGCCCAAAACTATTGCGAGCAGCAGGGATACACATTCGAGGTAGTCACGCTCGGCATGGGGCAGATGTGCGGCATGTGCTTTTTCGACGACGGCCGCGCCTGCAACGCCTGGGCGTTCTTCCACGGCGCGTGCACGCCGGAGAACGCGCCATAGCTCGCCTGCCCTTCAAACAGACGATCTTCCAAGACCTGTCAGGTCTTACACACCCGTCAGGCGACGGATGGCCGTCACGACCGCCGCCGGGGTCTTGTGGCGGGCGGTCGGGTTCAACCAGACAACAACTTCGTCGGGCCGCGGCAGCGCAATCCCGCTGAGCCGCGTAAATTGACGCAGGAAATCGGCCGCGCTCTCGAAGCCGCGACGGGTGAAGATTGCTTCGTCCTTGCGCTCGGCCGACCGCCGCAGTGCCGCCGTCACGCGGTCCAGATCGATCTCCGACAGCTCTCCCTCGGCCGCCAGCCACAGCAAATTGACCATGCCCGGCGGCATCTGCCCCACCTTGTCGCACAGCACGGCCGCCAGCCGCCCGTCGCAGGTCGCCTCATCCTCGTCCGGCTCGGCGCGAAAGCGGCGCACCTCGACGTTGAACAAGGTGTGGTCGCGAAAGGTGACGGTGAAATCCGGCCCGCGCCGGCGGGCGGCGGCGTACTTCTCATACTCCAGGGCGAACCGGTCGTCGCGCAGCAGCCGGGCCGCGACATCCAGTTCGGCGCGCAAGTCTCTCATGCCGCCATCGTCGCGGGCGTTGCGCAGCTTGGCCCGAATCTTGCTCCGGTACGTCGCGGCGAAGGCCCGAAAACGGCGCGACTCGCGCGTCCACTCCGCAAACTCGGCATAGAGCGTGGGGTCGCGGCCGTCGAAGATGGCGGCCGGCAGGTCGTCGTGGGAGGCCATGACCCGACGCGCCTACTCGATCTGACTGATCACCCGGCCGACGCTGACGAACGACACGCCCTGATTGCCGGTGGCGTTGAGCATCAGCGCCTCGACCACCGGCTCATAGACCGGCTCCTCGGCCACCCACTCGACGATGAAGTTCGTGCCCACCCCCGCGCCGCGCACCGGGTCCACGACAAACCCGGTCGAGGCCAACGGCCCCAGTTGCCGCGGCTCGGGCAGATATTCGCGCACCAGCTGCCCGTCGCTGCTGTAGTAGCGCACCGAGGTCAGCACGATCGGCCGCGTCAGGTCGGTGTTATGGACGGCCAGCGTGACGGTCAGCTCCAGCGTGCGGCCGCCGCTCGTGAAGGGCACTTCCGAATAGGCCGGGACGTAGATCGTCTGGCCCGAGACGATATCGAGGTCCTGCACGGCGACGGGTGTCATCTCCGCCTCCGGCGCGGCGACGTTCGTTGCGGCGTTCGGCGCGCTGTTGCAGGCCGCCGGCAGCGCCATCAACGCCGGCAACACCCAGCCCCACACCCATCGCTTGCCGTCGGTCATGAATCTCTCTCCGCTGTGGAATTGTACGCAGAGCTTAGCGCAAAGAGTCGAAGGCGCAAGAAAGACTCGTGCTTCGATTTTCTATAAGTCCTTCTACCTATTGACATCTTCCCGCGTTTGACTAAACTAATACGTATTACTAATTCCATTTAGTTACGCTGCCGCAGTTTTCAAGAGGAAGTCTGTCCATGGTTGAGGATTCCAGGTCGTCCCGCCGCCCGTCCATGAGCGATGTCGCCCGTCTGGCGGGCGTCTCACAGACGACCGTGTCGTTCATCCTCAACGACACCCCCGGCAGCAACATTCCCCTGGAGACCCGCGAGCGCGTGCTGGCCGCCGTCCGCGAACTGGACTACCGCCCCAACGTCAGCGCCCGCAACCTGCGCACCCAATCGACCAACCTCATCGGCTACGGCTTCGACGACCCCGCGGGCGTTACTTCCCAACCCATCCTCGACCGCTTCATCCATTCGGCAATCCTCAGTCTGGAAGCGGCCGGCTACCACCTGCTGACCTTCGTGGCCGAAGAGCGCACCGACACGACGACCTATCTGGAGCTATATCGACGCGGCCAGGTGGCCGGATTCGTGCTGGCCAACACCAACGACAACGACCCGCGCATCGCCCGACTGCTCGAGGAGAACATCCCGTTCGCCAGCTTCGGCCGCTCCGACGACGCCTGGTCGTTCCCCTGGGTCGACGTGGACGGTATCAGCGGCATGGAGCAGATCGCGATGCATCTGACGGCCGCCGGCCACCGTCGCATTGGCCTCATCACCTGGCCCGAAGGCTCCAAAGCCGGTTCCCATCGCGAGGCAGGATACACCGCCGGGCTGGCCGCGGCCGGCATCGCGCCCGATCCGGCATGGGTCTTCCGGGGTGAGAATCTCGTCCAGACCGGCGCGGAGGGCATGACCGCGTTGCTGGCGCTGCCGCCGGAGCACCGCCCCACGGCCGTGGCCTGCGTCAGCGATCTGATCGCCGTCGGCGCGCTCAACACGGCCGCCGCCGCCGGGCAGGTCGTCGGCCGCGATATGGCCGTCACCGGCTACGACGACAGCGCCATGGCCCAATACCTGCACCCGTCCCTCACGTCCGTCCGACAACCCATCGCCGACGTAGGACACGCCATCGTCCGCCTGCTGCTGAACCGGTTGCGCCCCGAGCCGGCCGCGCCGGAGGGCGTTTTGCTGCGCCCCTCGCTGGTCATCCGCCGGTCCAGCGACTTTGCACTGCATTCCGTCACAACGGAGTACGCACGATGAACGTCGCCGATCCGCTCCGGGCCGTCATCTTCGACCTCGACGGCGTCATCACCGACACGGCCGAGTACCACTACCTGGCCTGGCAACGGCTGGCCGACGAAGAGGGGCTGCCGTTCGACCGCGAGACCAACGAGCACTGCCGGGGCGTCAGCCGCCGCGAGTCGCTGCTCATCGTCCTCGGCGGCCGCCCGGAAAGCGAGGAGCGGATGCAGGCTTTCATGGCCCGCAAGCAGGGGTATTACGAGGCCCTGCTCGACCGCGTCAGCCCGGCCGACCTGTTGCCCGGCGTGGCCGGCCTGCTCGACCAACTCGACGAGGCGGGCATCCCCTGCGGCATCGCCTCGGCCAGCAAGAACGCCCGCGCCGTCTGCGAGCGACTGGGCATCGCCGGACGGTTGGGCATCCTGGCCGACGGCTACAGCGTGGAGCGGCCGAAGCCGTTCCCCGACCTGTTCCGCTTCGCCGCCGCCGGGCTGGGCGTGCCCGCCGCCCGCTGCCTGGTGGTCGAGGACGCCGCCGCGGGCATCGAGGCGGCGCTGGCGGCGGGCATGGCCGCCCTGGCCCTCGGCCCGGCCGAGCGATTCGCCGGCCCGGCCGCCCGCGGCCACTTCGCCCGACGCGACGACCTGCGCGGCGCGATGCTCGATGAGTTGCGCGCCGCCGCCGCTCCCGAACAAGGCTACGTCGTGACCCAGGACGGCTTCGACCCGGCGGCCGGCCCCGCCGACCATCGCCACATGGAGACCGTCTTCACAATGGGCAACGGCCGCTTTGCCTCGCGCGGCACGTTCGAGGAAGGCTTCCCCGGCGAATCGGCCCTGACGTTCGCCCACGGCGTTTGGGACGACACGCCCGTCGTCTTCACCGAACTGGTCAACCTGCCCAACTGGCTGCACCTGAGCGTGCGCATCGACGGCGATGAGTTCCGCCTTGACCGGGGCGAAGTGCTCGACTTTCGCCGCCGCACCGACCTGCGGCGCGGCATCCTGCAACGCGCGGTCACGTGGCGCGCGCCCGGCGGCAAGGTCGTCGACCTGCTGTTCGAGCGCTTCCATGCTTACTACCGCGAGCACACGGGAGCCATCCGGGTGCTGGTGACGGCCGTCAGCCACCCGTGCGCCGTGACGGTCCGCGCGGGCATCGACGGCCACGTCGCCAACGAGGATTTGCTGCACCTGCGACCGATGGAGCAGGGCCGGGGGCATGACCATGCCGTCTGGCTGACGGCCGAGACGCGCCACACACGGCGGCGCGTGGCCGTGGCCGTTTCGCTGGCGGCCGAGTCGTCATCCCGCAACGTGGCCCCGCCCGCGGTCGAGGAGTGCCCCGGCTTCCCCGCGCTGCGCGTCGCCGCCGACCTGGCCCCCGGCCAAACGATGCAGATCGACAAGCCGGCCGCCATCCTGACCGACCGCGACGCGCCGGCCGGAGCGAACCTGGCCGAAGCGGCAATGGCCGAGCTGAACGGCCTGAGTTATGACCGCGCGCGAGCCGACCACGTGGCCGCCTGGGCGCGCGTCTGGGAACGCGGCGACGTGATCATCGAGGGCGACGACGAAGCCCAGCTGGCGCTGCGGTTCAACCTGTTCCAGCTGCTGGTGGCCGCGCCGCAGACGGACGACCGGGTGAGTATCGGGGCCAAGACCCTGAGCGGCTACGGCTATCGCGGTCACGTCTTCTGGGACACCGAGATCTTCATACTCCCCTACCTCATCCATACCTACCCCCACACGGCGCGCAACATGCTCATGTACCGCTACCACTGCCTGCCGGGCGCGCGGCGCAAGGCGGCCGGCAACGGCTACGCGGGGGCGCAGTTCCCCTGGGAAAGCGCCGAGACGGGCGACGAGGTGACGCCGCGCTGGGTGCCCCACTTCTCCGACCCGACGCGCCTCGTGCGCATCTGGACGGGGGACATCCAGATCCACATCACCGCCGACGTCGCCTACGCCGCCATGCAGTACTGGCGCGTCACCGGCGACGACGTGTTCATGCGCGACTACGGCGCGGAGATGATCCTTGACGGGGCGCGCTTCTGGGCCACCCGCGCCGAGCCGGAGACGGACGAAAGCGGCCGCGTCACCTACGCCATCCGCGACGTCATCGGCCCCGACGAATATCACGAGCACGTCGACAACAACAGCTTCACCAATTACATGTGCCGCTGGCAATTGCAAACAGCGGTGGACGTCTACGACTGGTTGCGAAGCAATCATCCCGCCGCGGTCGACGAGCTGCGCGGCCGGCTGCAACTCACCGACGACGAATTCGTTCACTGGCAAGACGTGATCCGGCACATTCGCTTCCTCCAAAACCCGGATACGGGCGTGATCAGCCAGTTCGAGGGATTCTTCGACCGCGAGCCGGTCGATCCGGAGCTATTCCGCAGCGCCGACCGCTCACTGCAGGTGGTATTCGGCATCGAGGGCGCCAACGAGCGCCAGGTGCTGAAGCAGGCCGACGTGATCATGCTGCTCTGCCTTTTCCGCGACGAATTCGACGAACGCACGTGGCAGGTCAACTACGACACCTACATGCCCATCACCGACTTGCGCTTTGGCTCCTCGCTCGGCCCGTCGTTCCACGCCTGGGCCGCGTGCGAGGTGGGTCGCCCCGACGAGGCGTACACCCATTTCATGCTGGCCGCCCGCGCCGACCTGCGCAACCCGCGCGGCAACGCGGGCGACGGCATCCACGCCGCGTCCACCGGCGGCGTGTGGCAGGCGGCCGTTTTCGGCTTCGCCGGGCTGCGCCACACGGCCAACGGACCCACTCTGCGGCCCCGCCTGCCCCGCCATTGGCGGCGGCTGGCATTCACCTATGAATACCACGGCCAAACCCGGCACATCGACATCCGGCGGGATGAAGGAGGTGAGTATCGAGTATCACAAAGCCAAGGGTAGAAGAAACCGGGTTTCCCGGAGGAAACCCGGTTTCTAAAGAAAGAGATGCCGCGTAACCGGCCGGTCAAAGCAATGGTTACGCGACACCGGCGAGGCGTGCGCCCCGGCGGGCGAGATTCTAGCACACAAACAATCTCTCCGCCGTCATTCGCGCACCAAAGAACCATCATACATTTCAAGGAGAAGAGACATGTCCAGAAAATGGTTTGCGCTGGTTGCCCTGCTGATCATCGCCATGCTGGCGGTGGCCTGCGGCGGCGGCGGAACAACCCAACCCGAGCCGACAGCCGCGACGAGCGGCGAAGAGGCGGCCCCCGAGCCGACCGAGGAAATGGCAGAGGCGCCTACCGAAGAGATGGCCGAAGAACCCACCGAGGCCCCCACCGAAGAAATGGCCGAGGCCCCCACCGAGGCCCCGGCCGAAACGACCGGAACCATGATCGAGATGTCGTTGATGGGCTGGTCCAGCTCCGACGCGGAGAACGTCCGCCTGCAGGAGATGGTCGATACCTTCAACGCCGCCAACCCCGATCTGCATGTCACGCTCAACCAGGTGCCCGACTACGACACCGCGCTCCAGACGGCCATCGCCGGCGGCTCGCCGCCCGACGTCTTCTACATCGACAGCTTCAGGCTGCCCGACTACGTGGCCGCCGGGGCGCTGATGCCCATCGGCGACCAGATGGATGACGTCGACGACTTCTACCCCAGCCTGAAGGCGGCCTTCACCATCGACGGCACGTTCTACTGCCCGCCCAAGGACTTCAGCACCCTGGGGCTGCAATATAACACCGACATGTTCGACGCCGCCGGGCTGGAATACCCGACGGCCGACTGGACGTGGGACGATCTGCGTTCCGCGGCCGAGCAATTGACCGACGCCGACGCGGGCGTCTATGGCATGACCATCGGCCCCGACTTCGCGCGCATGATCGCCTACATCTATCAGGCCGGTGGAACCGTGACCAACGAGGACTTCACGGCCATGACCCTCGACACGCCCGAAGCGCTGGAGGCGGCCGAGTTCTACATCGGTCTGGTCACCGACGGCTTCGCCGCCGCGCCGGCCGACCTTGACAGCGGCTGGCCGGGCGAAGCGTTCGGCAAGGGACAGGCGGCCATGACCATCGAAGGCAACTGGATCGCCTCGTACCTGACCGACCAGTTCCCCGATCTCAACTGGGCCGTCACCGAGATGCCGGCCGGGCCGGGCGGCGACGCGACAATGGCCTTCACCGTCTGCTACGGCGTGGCCGCCGACGCGCCCAACCCCGAAGCGTCGATCCGGCTGGCCAACTGGCTGACCGGCGCCGACGGGATGGCGCAATGGACGGGCCTCGGCCTGGCCATGCCCACCCGCCAGAGCCTGAGCGAGGGCTGGCTGGCCGAGTATCCCGATCTGGAGCCGTTCCTGGCCGGGGCCGCCTATGCCCATCCGTGGCAATTCCGGCCCGGCTTCCAGGACGTGCTGGACACCATCAACGCCGGGCTGCAGACGGCCTTCACCGGCGGCGCCACCGCCGACACCGTCCTCAGCGAGGCCCAGGAAGTGGGCAATGAGGTGTTGAGCAGTCAGTAAGTTGACTTAAAGGCCTGACAGGCCGGCGAGTGGTTCACAATTCGGCGCGACCCATTGTGTAATCGCCGGCCTGTCAGGTCTGACGCTGCGGGAGGAAACCATCATGGCCGCCATGTCCGGCATCAAGGGCGAAGATCGCGAACGGGCAATAGCCGGTTGGGCCTTCATGAGTCCGACGATCATCATCTTCACCGTCTTCATCGTCATCCCCATCTTCTTTGCCGCCTACATCAGCCTGACCGACTGGAACGGCATCAGCCCGCCGCGGGACGCCACGTTCATCGGCTTCAGGAATTACCGGGCGATCCTGTTCGAGGACGGCATTCGGCAGAGCGACTTCTTCAAGGCCCTCAAGAACACGACCTATTTCGCCCTCGGCGTGGTGCCGGCGCAAACGATTATCGCCCTGCTGCTGGCCGTCGTCGTCAATCAGGCCTGGCTGCGCTTCAAGGGCTTCTTCCGCACGACCTACTACTTCCCGTCCATCACCTCATCCATCGCCATCAGCCTGATGTTCCTCTTCTTCTACCAGCGCGGCGGGCTGATCAACCAGGTCCTGTCGATTATCACCTTCGGCCGCTGGGAACCGGTGGCCTGGATGGCCGACCCGCGCGGCCTGTTCCACATCATGCTGGAGGCCGTGGGCATCACCATCCGCACCGCTCCCGACTGGGTCAAGACCGAGGTGCTGGGCCTCACTATCTGGGACTGGATCAGCGGGCCGAGCGTGGCCCTGATGGCGATCATGATCATGAACACGTGGACGACCATCGGCACGATGATGGTCATCTTCCTGGCCGCGCTGCAAAGCGTGCCCGGCTACGTCTATGAGGCGGCGCAGATCGACGGCGCGTCGGCGTGGCGGCAGTTCCGCAGCATCACCGTGCCCCTGCTGCGGCCGACGCTCTTCTTCGTCATCACCCTCGGCCTCATCGGCACCTATCAGGTGTTCGACCAGATCTACGTGATGAGCAGCGGCGGCCCGGCCAAGACGACACTGACCGTGGCCTATCTCGTCTACCGCAACGGCTTCACCAACAGCGACATGGGGCTGGCCGCGGCCATCGCCGTCCTGCTGTTCCTCATCATCTTCAGCCTGACCATGATCCAGCGCCGCATCACCGACAGCGAAAGCGATCTTTAGGAGGGCGATATGACCACACTCACCTCATCAACCACCACAACCCGCGGCCAGCGCACCTGGGTTCGGCCGCTGAAGGCCGTTTTGTCCTATGGACTGCTGCTCCTGCTGGCGGCCATGTTCATCTACCCGTTCCTGCTGGCCATCGGCACCAGCTTCAAGACCATGCCGGAGATCGCCGCCAACCCGTCGCGACTCATCCCCGAAACGTTCACGCTGGAGGGCTACCAGCGGCTGTTCACCTTCGACGTCGGCCGCTGGACATTCAACAGCGCGCTCGTGGCCGTGGCCATCACCCTGGGCAACGTGCTCTTCGCCAGTCTGGCCGGCTACGCCCTGGCGCGCATCCCCTTCCCCGGCAGCCGCACCGCCTTCCTGGCCATTCTGGGCACCATGATGATCCCCGGCATTGTGCTCATCATCCCCATGTTCATCGTGCTCAAGACGCTGGGGATGATCAACAGCTACTCAGGCCTGATCGTGCCCAAGCTGACGGCCGCGTTCGGCATCTTCCTGATGAAACAGTTCTTCGAGTCGGTGCCGAAGGAGCTGGAAGAAGCGGCCCGCATGGACGGCGCAACCCCCTTCCAGACCTTCTTTCGCGTGGTGCTGCCCACCGCTCGCCCGGCGCTGGTGGCGCTGGTCATCTTCAGCTTCCAGGGGGCATGGAATGACTTCATGCACCCGCTGATCGTCGTCACCACGGCCAAGCAGCTGTGGACGCTGCCCCTGGGGCTGGCTCTGCTGCGCGGCGGCATGGGGCAAAACCTGCTGTGGAATTCGCTGCTGGCCGGATCGATGCTGACGACGCTGCCGATGGCGATCATCTTCTTCGTCTTCCAGCGCTATTTCATCGAGGGGATTAGCTATAGCGGAATCAAAGGATAGAGGATAAATGACGAGTGACGAATGACGAATGACGAATGAAGACCTGACGAATGAAGACCTGACAGGTGGGTGCACATACGACCCGGTCAAACCAACACCTCGTCGCGCCCACCTGTCAGGTCTCACTCTTGCCGTGGTCTGTGGTCCGTCGTCTGCGGTCTCCTCTGACGCCATGAACCCAACTCCCATCCTCACCCACGCCACGCGCCGCTGCTGGGACGAGTGGATCTCGGTCGTCCTGGTCAGCACGCTGTGGCTGGCGGCGCAGGTATTCGTCGTCACCGGGCCGCCGGCCACCGCCGCGCTCTTCGCCGCCGCCCGCAACACCCGCGACGGCGTCTATTGGGGCGCGGCCGACCTGTGGCGCGACTTCCGGGCGTTGTTCATCCCGGCCTGGAAGTGGGGGCTGCTCAATGCCCTCGTCGTCGGTCCGGCGCTCTATAACCTGTCGGTCTACTGGAATGTGCCCGGCGCGTGGCAATGGCTGCGGCCGGTGTGGTTGCTGGGGCTGCTGGTCTGGCTGGGGCTGAATCTGTTCTACTGGCCGTTGTGGCTCGCGGCCGAAGACAAGTCGCTGCGCAATACCTGGGCCAATTGCGCCCGTTTCTGGCTGTTGAATCCGGGCGCGGCGCTCGTCCTGTTCGCCGTCTGCCTGGCTGTCGGGCTGCTGCTCATGCCTTTTGCCTTGCCCATCGTGCTGGGGGTGGTGTTCTGGATCGCCCTGGTGGCCGAGACGGCCGTGCGGCGGAGTCTGGAAGAGACGGCGACGGATACCCACGGGTGAGACGGGTTGGTGTACCGGCGACGGATTTCAACCCGCCGGCGCTTCCATTTGCACAGGTTCCAACACGCCGGGGGAATTGAATCGGCGGAAATATCTGCACTTTTTAGGGATAGCCGGCCGGAATCAGCGTCAGCGGATCGATATTCATCCCCAGCCGTTTGTCGTAGACGTTGAGATGGGTGTGATAGCCGCAGTCGCGCCCGGCGCAGAGATTGCCCGCCCAGTCGAGCGTATAGCCGATGTTGCTCTCCGTGCCGATGGCCTGCCCCGCGCCGACCGTCTCCCCCAGGACGGGCGAGTAGGCCCCGTGCAGGTAGAGCACGACGTAATAGTCGTTCTCGATCTGGATGAACGTATTGCCCCATTGATCGTAGCCCAGGCCGGTGACGTAACCGTTGATGATTGATTTGATGATCATGCCGTTTCCGGCGGCGATGTCGATGGCGGCGTGGCCGTAGGATTGGCCATGGACGCCTTGCGTGAGGATATAGGCGTCGTAGGGCATGGCGATCTGCTCGTTCCAGGCGGCGTCGGGGGTGGGAGCAGTCTGATCGGGCGGCGGCGTGGGCAGCGTGCCGGGCACGGGAGTCTGCACCGCCACCGGCGTGCCCAGTTCGTTGACGGTCGCCAGCGAGGGATCGCCCTCACCCGCCCAACCGCGCACGATGTTGACCGCGAACAGCATCAGGATTGCTACCCCGACCAGCGTCATTGCGTCAATTCGAATTCGCATGGTTTTACTCGTGTCGCCGGGCTGACGGCCCGGCAACTCCCATATAATAGAACATTTGTGCGAAATGTCAATCAGTAATAATGCTTGTTGCCTCGCGTCCCCTCGAGTACAATCCGGGCATCTTCACTTCCTTGAGCCATATCACCATTCGTCAGGAGCGACGTATGTTTCGACGGACCCATCCCGAACCGGCCGAGAGCATCGACATGCTGCGGTCGAAAAACCTGAAGAAATTCACCGACGTCTACACCGCCGACGGCGAACGCATCGGCGTCACCCTGCGCTTCGTCCATCGCCCCATCGAGGACGTCGACATCGAGTTGCGTTTCTACCGCTCCTATCTGATCGTCCAGAGCATCCTGCTCGGCGGGCCGGCCTTCGTACCCACGGTCTACATCGGGGAATACAACCCGTCCGCCAACCGCCTCGATCTGTCCGTGTCGCTCGAACACCTGGAAGAAAACTTGTGGAACCGCGAGCCTGATTTCGTGGCCCGCGGGTTGGGCGTGTATGAGGAGTTGGCGGAGTAGGGGAAGTGGGGAGTGGATAGTGGGGAGTGGGCAGTGGATAGTGGGGAGTGGGCAGTGGTCAGTAGATCAGTAGGTCAGTCCACTGATTACTGATCCACTGATCTACTGATCCACTGATCACCGCTCTTCCCCATACGGGTCTTTCGGATCGCGGTCGGCCGACAGGGAGCGGGCCGAGCGCTGTGTCATCGCCTCGATGGCGTCGGCCAGATGCTCGTCGGTGATGTTGTAATCCCCCCGGGTCGTGCGCAACCGGTGCGCCTCCAGCAGCACTTCGGCGTGGCTGAATCCCACCGGCGGTTCGAACTTGTAGTTCGCCAGCTCGATCAGGAACCCCAACGGATCGCGGAAATAGATGGAATACATGAAGCCGCGATCCACCTCGCCGCTATTGGCAATGCCCCGCTCCGCCAGTCGCTCTTTCACCTGTGTATAGACGGCGCGCGAGACATTGAAGGCGATGTGATGCACCGCGCCGATCACTTCCGGCGTCGGCCGCCCGCGCGGTTTGCGGTCCTCCCGCGTGAAGACGGTGATCAGCCGCCCGTCGCCGGGGTCGAAATAGAGATGATTATCTTCCGGCACGTCCAGATTGGGCTGCTCGAAGATAAACGGCATCCCCAGCACGCCCTCCCAAAAGTCGATTGACGTCTGCCGGTCCGCGCCGATCAGCGTGATGTGATGGACTCCCTGCGTCTGTAGCTTTCTCATATCTCATTCTCCCGGAGCGATGTCTCCTGATTATAGGACAATTCACGTCTTATATGTATTCACTCGGATGAATAGCCATTTAGTCCTGCTACTTTGATACACAGCACTTATCCGGTACAATTGTCGCATCAGGCGGGACGATATGCACAGATGCCTATGCAATCCGGATTATTGAAGCCGGGAACGCTCTTCTATCGTGTCTTCCACGATAGCCCGGTGGGAATGGTCATCACGACAATCACCGACGGGCGATTTGTCGACGCCAACGCCGCATTCGCGGAACTGTTGGGCTATTCGCGCGACGAGTTGCTGGCGGACGAGGTGGTGCTGCTGGCCTCGCACGACGCCGCCGAGCGCGAGATGGTACTCGACGTCATGCGCCGCAACCCCCGGCTGGGCGACATTCCGATTGCCCTCAATGACCGCGCGGGTAAATCACACACCTGCATCGCCTCCGTTCAGATGGAAACAATCGACGATGAGTCGTACTTTGTCATCATGATGCAAGACCTCTCGGAGCACGAAACGGCCCGGCGCGCGCTCGAAGAATCGGAGAGCCGCTTCCGCCTCTTCTTCCGCAGCATTCCCCTGCCCGTGCTGGTCTACGACGACACCTTCCGTATCCGCGACGTGAACCCGGCCGCCTGTCGGGTATACGGCTACACCCTCAATGAATTCGCCACCCTCTCGATAAGCGATATCATGCCGGCCGAGGATTGGGATACATTCCAGCAGGCGGCGCAGACCGCACCCGACGCGTTGTCCTGCTCCGCCGTTTGCCGCCATCGGCTGAAGGACGGCAGCATCATCCAGGTCAACATCACCCGTTACACGCCGGCAATCGATGACCGGTTCCTCACCTTCGCCACCGTGCAGGACATCACCGACCGGTTGGCCGCGCAATCGACGCTGGAAGCAAGCGAGCAACACTTCCGCATTCTGGCCGACATGTCGGCCGACGCCATCTGGGAATGGGACCCGGAGACCGACGACGTGGGGTGGAGCGGCGGGCTGGCCACGCTCTTCGGCTACGATCAACCCGACCGGACATATGACTGGTGGCTCGAGCATGTTCACCCCGACGAGCGCGACGCCGTCAACCGGACCGTCGCCGATACGCTGCTGTCGGGCAAGTCTCACATGACAGTCGAGTATCGCTTCCGGCGCGCCGACGGCAGCTACGCCAACGTGCTCGATCGCGGTCAGCTCATAAGTGACGATCGGGGCCGGCCCATCCGGTTCGTCGGCGCGATGATCGATATCACCAAGCAATTGCAGGTGGCCGAGGTGGCCGCCCGCGCCGCGCTGGAAGAGCGCCGGCGCCTGGCCGTCGATCTCCATGAGTCGGTCTCGCAACTGCTCTACAGCATCAGCCTGATGGCCGAGGCGGCGCGACGGCGAGTCGCAAGCGGCGATGAAGACATCAGCGCCGACTACATCGGCCGTCTGGGCGATCTGAGCATCCACGCGTTGCGGCAATTGCGCCTGCTGGTCTATGAATTGCGCCCCAGCCTGCTGGAGCAGGAAGGCCTGGCCGGCGCGCTGCGCCATCGCCTGCAAGCCGTGGAGCGGCGCGCGGGCATCAGAACCCAACTGCGCGACCATTGCCACGCCACCCTGCCCGCCGAGCTGCAGAACGAGCTGTTTCGCGTGGCCCAGGAATCGCTGAACTTCATCCTGCGTCACGCCGCCGCCACCGCCACCGCGATCAGCCTCAGCTGTCCGCCGGGGGTCGTCACCCTGGAGATCGAACACGACGGGGCCGCGCGCTGGGGTGACGCATCCGAGGACCCCAACGGCCCGGCCGCAATCCGACGGCAGGTGGCGGCGCTGGGCGGCGAACTGGTTTTCAGCGCCCTGCCCGCCGGAGGGGCCGTCATCCACGTCCGCGTGCCGGTGACGGCCGCTGTGCCGGAGGCGGCATATCCATGAACGACCGCGCCACGCCATCGGCGGCCGCTCCGCCCGATCATTTCGCGCCGGGCGTGCTCTTTGCGCGCATCTTCCGCGGAAGCCCGACGGCAATGGCCGTCACCGCGCCGGAAAGCGGCCTCTACGTGGACGTCAACGACGCCTATGCCCGGCTGCTGGGCACGACGCGCGAGCAGTTGATCGGCCGCCCGAACCGCGACGTGCCGCTTCATGCGCGGGCGGGCCATGACTCTCCCGGGCAAACCTGCACGCTGACGACGCCCGCCGGCAAAACGCGCCACGTCATCGCCTCCACCCATCTCGAATCGTGGCAGGGCGAACAGTACCACATTACCCTGGTGCAGGACCTGACCGCCATCTACACTACGCAGGATGCCCTGCACGCGGCCGAGTCGCGACTCCGCCTGTTCTTCAGCAATCTCCCCCTGCCCGTTCTCGTGTTCGACGTCGAATCGCTGCGCATTCTCGACGCCAACAATGCCGCGATTACGCTCTACGGCTATTCGCGCGAAGAGCTGTCGGCGATGACGATGCTCGACATTCGCCCGCCCGAACTGGAGCAATCGTTCCTCGGCGTCCTGCACAGCCTGCCGGAAACGGTCAGTTCGGTGGGAACCTGGAAGCACCGCCGGAAAGACGGCCGGATCATCGACGTGGAGATCGTGACCTACGGCATGGAACTCGACGGCCACCGCGCCCGCCTCAGCGTGTTGCAGGATGTGACCGAGCAGCTGGCCCTGCAGGACGGCTTGCGCGCGAACCAGGAGCGCCTGCGCTTTCTGGCCGAGATCATCAACGACATCACCTGGGATTTCGACGTGATCGCCGACACCAT
>JACDJA010002004.1_pt1 | contig 15526 bp, 11 predicted proteins | sample 7449241 | NCBI WGS metagenome assembly JACDJA01 (sample SAMN14253289, study PRJNA609438) | sludge metagenome | isolation source: initial anaerobic sludge | collected 2018-12-20 | reverse complement strand
TAGAAATAAGAGGCATTTAGCATTGTAAAATATATACAAAAAGAGAGGTTTTACTATGGGCGATGAGTTTGACAATCTGGAAGAGTACGAGAAGCAAGAGCTTCTTAAAAAGCTAATTTGTGCGCTTGCTACATAATATCGTAAATAACCTGTAGTAGTAAAAACGTTATAATCTAACATAGAATATAACGTTTGTCGCCATAGCGTCATTCAAAAGCAGAAAACTGGAAATGAAAACCTTATAAAGTTATATATTTTATAAGGTTTTCATTTTTTAATGCACTGCTATGGAGTTTCTAATCTGTAGTGTATATTATTGGATTTTAGATTTTTGCCAGAACTGACATTTATTTTTTTATTTTAGCGCGACGGTCAGCAACAGCATCATCCAATATTGAACCATCCAAAAATTCCTCTATCCACTCAGCTTCATCTACGTTATCTTTTATTGCCTCCACCACTTTATCTATGTCGAACATATTTTTAGCTGCATCCAATGCTCTTAAATAAACTGGTATTATAAAGTCTTCGCTTAGGCAGTCCTTTATTAAAATATTGGCTGCATCCAATATACTATGCATATTTTCAGTATCATTGAGTCGCTTCACAACATTTTCCAGCCTGTCGGGTTCAATATATAAATTCTCCAGTACCACAATTGCCTCATCTAGCGACGCATCTAAAGTCAATATTTTTCCATTAGCATTGATTGACATCTAAATCCTTCCTTTTCTATGATTGGCCATAGCAAATATTTCTATTTGAAAACCTTGTCCATATAATACCCAATTAACATTCGGTCTTTTTTTAATGAGTTTAATTATACTTTTTGATAGCAAGGCAGAAAACTGCAACTTCCAATTATGACTTTTGGGTATATAGGTTTGTTCGTTTACAGCGCTTTATTCAAAATCTCATGTAAAACCTCTTTGGTATATACTTCTGACAATCTAAAATGCTTGGCATTTTTGTAAGCATTCTCCACAATAGCATCAAAATCATCTTCTTTAATCAAGAGTTGTGAAAGCTTGGTTGGTGTACCGACTTTGTTGAACCATGACTCCAATGCCTCTATTCCTTCTATAGCACTTGAAAGTCCAAATAATTTTTGCGCAAAACGTTTGAACTGTCCTTCGTTTTGCGAAACATACCATCTCATCCATGCTAACATAACGACCGAAAGACCCGCACCGTGTGGTACATTGAAAAGTGCGGAAAGCGTATGCTCGATCATATGGTTTGGATAACTGTATCCCTCTACTCCAAGATATGTCGTGCCATTTAGTGCCTGAGTTGCTGCCCATGCAAACTCTCCACGTGCATTATAGTCGTCCTGATCTGCCAGTAGAATTTCAGTGGTTTTTATAACTGTTGTAATGTTCGCTTCAATATAAGCAGCAATAATATCTGGATGTGACGAGGCAGTAAAGTACCCCTCGATAGAATGGGCAATAATGTCTGCTGCAGAATAGACTAGGTATTCCTTAGAGACCGACTTTTGAAGTTCTGGATTGATGATAGATATCATTGGATACAGATGTGGTGAAGCAATAGAGTATTTTTGCTTCGTTGCTTCATTCGTGACCACGGCGAAAGTGTTCATTTCACTTCCAGTCGCCGCAAGGGTGATAATGTCAAATACCGGCAGTGCCTTTTCAATAATACTTTTTCCAATAAAAAAGTCCCATACATCGCCCTCATAAAGACTACCAGCTGCTATTGCCTTTGAGCTGTCCAGTACAGAACCACCACCGACACTGAGTATAGCTTCAACACTGTGTTCTTTCGCCAGATTGATCGCCTCGTAGACCTTTGAGAGTACCGGGTTACTGACGATCCCTCCCAGCTCAACAAATTCGATACCATTTGCTTCAAGACTGTTTACAACGATCTCGAACAGACCGTCTCTTTTAATACGATCACTCCCAAAGGTAAGAAGTACCTTTTTGATATTCTTTGCAGAGATATACTTGCCGATATCTTTTTCTTTGTCTCTGCCAAACTCTATTCTTGTCGGATTTTGATAGCTGAAATTGACCATTTCTAATCTCCTTCTTAATATAAAACTTATTATAGCCCGTTTCCTACAAAACTCTGCAGAATAATAATACATAAAGATTGCCTAAAACCATTGTCTTGCATTTCTGTAGTACAGGCCTCTTTACCTATGGTATGTTTTTTAACTCTTTTTAATTAACAAGGTCTGTAGGGGACACAAGCCTTGCAACTTCAGGATCATATCGATATTGATCTATGGTGCCATCTTTTATCTTCTCTATCACTTGTTCAATCACCTCCAAAGGTACTAAAAACCACTCTCTCGGTTTAACTGGTACATCAAAACGATCTTTCAACTCTAGGTCCAATCGGGCACCCTCAAAAAACCTATGTAGTAGCTTTTCGAGCTTTGTCTGATTGATATTCGCCAACTTGAAGGTAGTAACGATTTCGACATCTGCAAGCAGATACGTTGCGTCTTTCTTGGCATTGGCAATGCGTTGCTTTACATTGCTTCCTGTAACACCGATCTTATGAATAACCGAACGATGTTCCGCAATAAATGGATTATCAGATTGGCTTCTGAGCACATAGATATACCCAGTTTGCAAGTCATCTTCATCTTCGATATCAGAAAACAGTCCTGAGTCTGTCCTAACAATACGGCGGCTCGTTTTGTCTTTATTTAAAGCTCTCTGAAGAGATCGTAGTAGTAGGCCACTCTCGGCGCCATTATCAAATATTACTCTTAATCGTCGTTCTGCATGTCCATGTTTATTGATATACTTTTCACCCATTTCCGCCACTAACACCTTCTGTCCATCAAGGATAAACATATCTCCAGTATTGACGGTTGCATCGTCTTTAAATTTTACGGTTTGTCGGCTACCTTGTCCCAACTCACTTTGAGCGATTTCAAAAGCAGGCTTAAAGACATTGAAATCTTCGCAAAGCGCCCGCTGAGCTATCTCTTCGGCTACTTTTATCTCCTGCCGAGACCGTACATGGGTGAGTTTGGTGATGTCATTCTCATGACTCTCGTCTATACCCAGAGCAGCCAATAGTGCTTCATCGGAAATATCTCCTTCCTGTGAGAAAGAGGAGTCCTCTTTGGCAACTAATAGTCCATGTGAATCCAAGGGCTCTAATAGTTCACGACATTCCTCAGACTCACGCAGACGATCCAGCCGTACCGCGTAAAGGCGTTCGAAAATATCACGATCTTCCCCATGTTGAGGCGTTCTGCCTTGCTCCTCTGCAAAACGTTCAATTTCTTCAAAACCTGCAATGATGCGTTCTTCTTTGGCAGAGTATTGTTTGGTTCGCTCAGGCGCCGTATCGACACCCAAAGCATCTAATAACTCAAGGTCTTCATTTGTAATCTGTTTAGCCATCATTACCTTCCTTGGCTTTGCGCTGTAAGAATGCGATGCCCTCCGCCATACGCTTTTCCCATGGGTCTATCGCTGTCAGGGATGGCAATCGACCCTTTTCGTTTTTGAACTGTAGTGCACGTTTTGCTAGATCACGCGCTTCTTCCAGTGCAAGATTTATTTTCTTTTTTGCGACCACCTCTGCGACCTGTCTTAATCTTTCCTCACTCATAGACTTAGACAAAATAGCATAGGCCTCCCCAAATGGATTGATGCTATCAATGAGATCCATATCCAACTCGGTGACGGAGAGTGCAAATCTTCGCATGCCGTCTATTAGTGCTGTATTTTTTACCGGTTCGTCATCATTCTCTTTTGGTTCATTGGCAAACTTTTTGGACTGCTGTATGAAGTTTAGTGCAGCAACCGTATGTTGACGTACTGCCTCAAGATCCTCGTCGTCAAGGTTTGGAAACTTCTCTTGAATAATTTTTCCCATACGTACCTGAGTCAACTCCTCTGGTACCAGTTCCTCATTAAAGAGACCGTGTTCAAGAGATGGCTTGTCCTGCACAAAAGATGTAATAAGCTCGGTCAAGTCTTCACGACAGATACGTTGAGCTTCCTTGCTTTTGGGTACCGCCAGATCTTTGATTTCTATTTCAATTGTTCCGCTTTTCCGGTTGATACCCACATTATTTCTATCTGGGTCGTAACCATCTTCACCATAGTCAAAGCCTGGATTAGGTTTGTTATTTGGATTTTTGGGTTTAAACTCGAAACGCGGCGCAAGTACCTGCTCCATCAAAAGGCTCAGTGCGATTGCTTTGAGTGTATCGTTGACAGCCTCAGTTACGGTTGTTTCGGTTGCATCCGGTTCAGCAATGAGATTGGTGAATCGGGTTCGTGTTTTGCCTGGAGCATCACGAGTCGCACGCCCAATGATTTGAATGATCTCCGTTAGGCTTGAACGGTACCCGACAGTCAGGGCATGTTCACACCAGATCCAGTCAAAGCCCTCTTTCGCCATGCCAAGGGCAATGATGATGTCCACATGATCACGATTATTCTTCTGTCTTGGATCTTTTACAGCAGAAAGTACTTTATCACGCTTCGTATCATCATCCACTAGATCGGCTATTCTGATGATAGTCCCATCAGCTATTTTGACAAGTTGAAAACCTGTCTCAGGATCGGTGCCCTGCCACTCTCCCAGTTCTTCTATGATGTGCTCTACCTCGCGGTATTTATCCTTCTCGCTCTCGCGTGAGTTGACATTTGGAATATGTACAATAGTCTTCTCCTTTGGATTCAATACTTTCGCAATCTCATCAGTGTAGCTGTCTGTATAGAAATAATAACCGATATCAAGCTGTTTGAGATACTGGTATCCATTGAGCTGTTCATAGTAGGTGTAAGTAACGGTCTCAAATCTCGACTCATCATCTGGGTGCAATAGTGCTTCAGCGTCACCACGGAAGTAGGAGCCGGTCATTGCTATGATGTGAACTTTGTCTCGACCCATCAACTGGCGCACATGATCTCCAAGTTTATTGTCAGGATTGATAGAGATATGGTGGAACTCATCTACGGCGATCAGTCGGTTATCAAACACTTCAATACCAAGCTTGTCTACCGCAGAACGGAATGCGGCGTGAGTGCAGATCAGTACTTTGTCATCACTCTCTAAGAACTTTCGCACTGCACCCACTTTTCCGCCGTCTTCACCCGGTGCATCACAGAGGTTCCATCTAGGTTCAACATGCCAATCAGCCCAGAAGCCAAAATTGCTCAACAACTCATCATGAAAACTGGAGCCGATGGACTTTTCTGGTACGACGATAATGGCCTGTCTAAGTCCCTGGTTTTCAAGTTTATCTAGCGCCACAAACATAAGCGCCCTGCTTTTACCCGATGCAGGTGGAGACTTAATGAGCAGATAAGGTTCGCCACGCTTTTGAAAGACTTTCTCCTGCATCGGGCGCATTCCAAAATTATTGGATTTAGTTGAGGATCCGTCCTGGGCATAGGTAACGGATACGGAAGATATAGAAGTGGAATTGCTCATGAATTGTCTCCTTTTGATTTACGTTTCACAGGTTTTTTAGGCGATGGCTTCTCAGCACTCATTTTAGTGTAGAGGTCAAAGAGTTTTTCCAGCCGCTCTGTATCATTCTTGAAGCGTCGACCAATGTAGATACGTTCGAGCACTTCGTCATTACGCTCGTGAGCTTCACGCACAAGAGGGAATTCAATATCCATGCGTCCAGGATCATACATCTTGTCAATTGTAGAGGGGAAATAGTGTTCTCTAGCCAATAGAATTTCTTCTGCGCATCGGGTTAAGTCCGCCCTATTTTGATCGGTGAGTTTTGGGACAGGAAAGGTATTCCAGCCTAAAGTGTTGGAGTAACGATACCGAGTTTCAAGTTGGCCGCAAACGGTGGCGATCCAGACCAAATGAAGACGTGATGCTACTAGAGCCATATTCCAAAGTGGAGAATTAAACAAGGTAAAAGCTGCATTGGACACAATAGAGTCCGAAGAAAGAAATCCAACAGGAAGGTACTCCCGCGCTTCTGACGAAACACCCGGAATGATAATTGTAGTTTCATTCCCTGCTTGACGCACTTCTCCAAATCGGTAAGGAACCACTGAAAGTTCATTAGTCGTTTTTCGCTTAGAAGAAGCTCTTTTTGCCCGAACTGCGTTGAATCTATCATTTAACCAAGGGTTTTCATTAGCATTTAAATAGTCTTCCTCCTGCACCCAGACACAATAGCGACACTTGCCTTTAATAAATTCATCAGATCCAAAAAATGCACGAATAAATCGAGGTTTTACCCCATATTGCTTGATGGCTTCGTTTGCTTCACTTTGACTTAACAGCAAGAAGCCCCCATCATTCGGCATGCTTCCAAAGCTCATATCGTTAATCGATGACATTGGTATTGAGAGCGGGCCCACCAAAATATTAGACCTGTCAATTAAATAAGGATTAATATTTGTTGCAGTTTTGAGCGCCGTATTGCAATGTTCATCGAGAAAATATAGTTTTCGAGATGCTCCAGCATGGTTGGAAATGCCTACGATGGCAACAGTAACTCCAGCATTAAAAGAAGCTAAGTTTGCCCATTTGAAGCTTCTGTGAGCGAATGTGATTTCATACCCAGCCCTAAAAATTAAGCTCCACAATGTTTCGACTTGTCTTCCTTGACAGATTGAGTTTGTAGTAACAAATGCTGCAACAGCACTGGTATGTCTTCCGTAATCACAAGCTTTCATAAACCATCCAGAGACATAATCGAGCGATTTCCATTTAGTAGTTCGATTTTCAAAAACAAGCCTCAAATCTTCTTTTTGTTCATCCGTTTGTCCCTGACTCCCCTTATATGGTGGATTTCCACAAATATATGTCTCGCCACCCTCATTCTCAAAATCTATTTCTGCTTGCCCCAGAGGTGTACTGAATAGGTCATTCGCATGCAATTTCACACCTGTTCCCGTCGGAGGACAAAGACTTAGCCAGTCCAGTCGCAAGGCATTCCCGCAGGTGATCCAGTTTTCGGCTTTTAATGGCAAAAACTCAGCCAATGCCAGTCTTTGCCCTCTGTAGAGCACGTCGGCTTGGTATTCGGCAATAATCAGTGCCAATCGTGCAATTTCGGCAGAAAAATTACGCAGTTCAATGCCCCTAAAGTTAGTCAGTGGAATATCAGAGTGTCGTTCAGGCTCTCCACGCCGTTGATTGATTTCTGCTTCGAGTTTCCTCATCTCTTTGTAAGCAATGACAAGGAAGTTACCGGAGCCACACGCGGGGTCAAAAACACGTATGCGTGCCATGCGCTTACGAAGGTTTAGTAACTTGCGGCTATTGTTGCCAGCTTCTTCTAGTTGAGTACGAAGATCGTCCAAAAACAGGGGGTTAAGAACCTTGAGGATGTTAGGTACACTGGTGTAGTGCATGCCCAGTTCTCCCCGTTCTTCCTCATCCGCCACCGCCTGTATCATGGAACCGAAAATATCAGGATTGATTTTGGTCCAATCCAGACTACCAACATGCAGCAAGTATGAACGGGCGATTTTGCTAAAACGAGGCACCTTTGCACTACCCGAGAAAAGACCACCGTTGACATAGGGGAACTTTTTAGCCCAATTTCGAATGCCTTCCGCTTCCCGATTTTCCATGGAGGTACTCATTGTGCGGAAAAGTTCAGAGAGCACTTCATGGATGTTGGAGGCATCACGCACACTCATCTGAGATATCGTATCGGTAAAAAGGTTGTTTCCTATAAAGATATTTGTATCTTCAGCAAAAAAGCAGAAAATCAACCGTGCCATAAGATGGTTCATCTCTTCCCGACGTTCAGCGGTATCCCAGTCGGAATTCTCTTTGAGCAACTCAACATAGAGGCGATTGAGACGACCGGTAGCTTTGATGTCAAAAGCATTTTCACGGATCTGCTTAACCGTCGTAATGCCTGCTAGAGACAGAAAAAAGCCGAAGTGATCAGAAAAGTCTTTATAGCCACAGGCTACCGTCTCACCATCGATGATATTTTCCGCCTCAAGGGTGATGCCGTCGGTCGCAAGAATATACTTGGTTTTTTGACGCACTGTAGCCGGGCTTTCACGTAACTCCTTAAGGGTGGTCGTCACTTCCCCCTCGGGACATACTTTCAAGTGAATATTGTTTCTCTGGAGTACGCCACCAGTCAAGTCTGATTGGTTCGAACTGCCGCTTTCAAGGCGCTTTATGGTAGTTTGCTTATTGCCAAAGGCTTCGAGGAATGCAAAAGGAAAGGTATCCGGGTCAAAAGGTGCTTCAGCAAGTCTTGATACGGCTTCTTCTATTTCAACAGCGTTCATTTTACAAGCCTATGATTTTTAGTTTATATCTTCGACATTTTTACAAATCAAAAATACATTTTATCATAAATATGATTTGTATGTTTTGATGAATTGTTCTAGTACATTCGCGTTGTAAAATTTGTCTAAGGTTTTTTATAGTCCGTAATATTGACATACGGCAATTTTCCTTCAATATCTTTTTTAAGTTTTTCATTCTCAATTCCAAGCTTTCGACACATCTTAATCAACATCAACTCTCTTCCAAGTACAGCTTCATAATTAGCTTCTTTTTCCTCATATTTACTTTTCCATTTATCAGTTCTAACTTTCTCCTCTATTGTTGGATTTTTCTGTTTCTTCATGGCGTCATCAATCGCTAAATTTAGTTCAGCCTGTTCTGGCTTCCCTTTTCTTACTGAACCTATTTTTCGTCCAGCCTCCAAAGCCACGTTATTTCGATTGACTTTTGTACCTTTCGATAAGATGACAGTTTTTCTAGTTATTAAACGATTTAAAGCCGCGAAATACTCTTGATTAACTGATGAATTACTCATGTTCTACTCCAAGTTTTTCGTAATAATTTAATGCTTTATTCATAATCTCAAAATCCTCCTTGAGAGAGTTGAGTTGAGGGGCAAAGCTTTGCTGGTTTTCTTGCATTTTATTTATCAAAACTTCATGTTTTATGGTGGCTTTTTTAAGTTTTTTAGTTTTGATAACCGATGATTCACATCCTAAACAAGCAACTAATGAGTGATGAAGCTTCTCGTTACACTCTTCTGATGAAGTACATCCACCAAGAGGTGTGTCTTTATAACGTAATTCTCCATTTTTAAACTGCTTTAACGTTTCATCAACTGAAGTAAAGACTATCGGGTTTGCAGAAGCAAACTTTCCGATACCACCATGGCTCATAGTGCCGTCTTTTATAGTTCTCATAAAGCTTAAACACTCCAATAAGGGGCGTTCTTTTGCCGATTCATATGCAATATCATTTGTAGCAAGCATTTCTCCTAATTCTTTTGAAGCCCCTGCTCCGTTGCCATAATACAGTGTCATATCAAGATTAGTGTGCTTTAGCTGTCGCTTAAGGGCTCCAAATTCAACTATTCCTGAACGGTTAGCAAAGATCACCAACGTTCTCCTGAACTGATGCGTTTTAATAGGCCAAGGTTTTCCAACTTTGAATTCTTCATCATTATCCCAATCTCTATGGTACATGACTTCTTTTAAAAGTACCATATCTTCTTCTTGGATAATAAAGTTATTACTAGATAGATGTTTAATATTTTTATGACTACTTCCTCTATTCTTAATGGAAAGGGGATTTTTATGATTATCAAGTTTATTTAACGGATTAAAAAGTAAACTTGTTGGGAATAATGGAATTGTATCCACATCAACGTTGTGTGATTTAGCAACGATTTTGTTGAGTGTTTTTAAAAACTCTATTATTTTCACAATTGCAAAGCTTGTAACCCAATATGTCTCAATAATTTTCTTGTATGTTTTGCTGGTAATGCCTTTAATTAAATAGGAATCGTCCTTCATGATAAGACAAGCACCTTTAAGGTTGTAAACTTCCATTAAGCGCATTCCCGTATAGGCATGTATCAGTAACTTACAGTGATCCTGAATTAATGAAATAAGGTAAACTGCATTATCTCTATTTTTTACATCATAGCGTTCAAACACTGTACTTATCTTCGTATCTACAACTGCTTCATGCCATCCAGTTGTAATATCTACAGAACTATAACCCTTATTCAATGAGTGTGCAAAACCAAACTCATTTTGCATCCGCGAGTAAAATGAGATAATTGCTTTTTTGTGTTCAGATAAAAATTCAAATTCATTCCACAATTCATTTATAATTTCAATATAAAGCCTTGGCGGGATAAAGGGTGTTTGTTTTATTTCACTGCTTTTTTCTATTTCAGTTAAAAGCTCATTGTGATATTCTTTATAAACACATTCAATTCCACTCTCATATATATTCATGCCTTTAATTTTATTTAGAATTATACGAGTCAACTTCGCCGCAGAAGAGGTTGTTACCATTTCTTTTATATAATTGGTGATTAAGGTTTCACTGGCAAAAAAATCTTTTAATGAAAGTTTATGTTTTAAAGCATAAATACTGATATAGTATAGATATGAAGAATATATACGCAACGTACTTGGAGCTAGCCCGGTATGCGTTGTTTTCCTATTACTATTTTGCAGTAACAACAGTAAATAGACTAACCTTCGATACTCTTCTATATGATATTCAGAAACTCTTTCAAAGCTGATAACAGTAGTTTTCTGGATAGCATAAGGACTTAAATCCCAAATATTATCACCATAGCGAGAAAGAACCTTTTTGTCTTTATATGAAATTGGCAAATTTACATCAGGTGTCGATATAATCTGATCCTTTACCCACTTGTGAGTATGCTGTATATCAAAAAGAGTAGTTTGTAACATTAACATGCTTTTGCTTCCTCTAAAATACGATATGCAGTGGTACGCCCAACACCAAATATTTCTGCTAAATTACTTTTGCTTCCACCCATTCTACCTGAATTAACCAATTGTTCTTTTTCATCTTTTGTGAGCTTTTGGGGTGCACCAAATTTAGCTCCTTTTTCATTTGCAGCTTTACGCCCTTCTGCACTCCGGTCAGTTATCAGGTCACGTTCAAACTCCGCAATGGCTCCAATCATCGTGAATAAAAGACTGCCCGCAGGTGTACAGATATCTATCTGCTGATCAAGCGCAATCAAGTCAACTTTTTTGTTCTCTTGAGTCTTTACAATGCGTTGCAGGTCAAATGTGTAGCGGGCCAGTCTATCAAGTTTGGTGACGATAACCTGATCACCTTCACGCACATACTCTAACACAGCTTTGAATAGTGTTCGTTCGTCATTTTTGGCCGACTTTTTCTCTTTGAACACCTTTTCACACCCTTTTTCAACAAGACGCTGATGCTGGATTTCAAAACTTTGTCCAAGACTACCGACTCTCGTATATCCTACTCTCATTTTCTATCCTTTATGTATGTTCCATAAGTACTTAAACTTATGACATTTGCCAATGATACAACTTTTTGAACACTGTTTTCAGATCTATTTTCCTGTCCAATATATTGTGATTTATTGAATATCAATCCAACGCTCCAATGTCATACAGCATGTTAAGATATAGGGAGTACCATTCAGTTAAAATCTCTTCTTTGTAGACCTTTTTTTTGATCTTCTCCACCATTAGCTTATGCTCATTTTTCTTTTCTGATATCAAGTCCAGTAAGAAATCAATACGGATGACGTAAGGCATCAATTCCCTCTCAAAATGATCATTGCTCTCGACTTTCTGCTTGGTCTTGTCGAGTATATAGCGCAAACTCATCACTTTGTGAATATCTCTTTCATCGGCATGTAAGCGATAATGAATACAGAAGAGACATCCTTCTCCTTGAGAGCTACAATCTGCAGGAACATCTGAAATGGAATGAGGTGAATTTGGCATAGCACATGACCCCGAAGCAACCTCATGAACTCCCTCAGTTTTATCGGATGATGCCGAGTAAATAATTACATCATGCAAGCCGTCAAGAAAGGATGTAAGCTGTTCTCGGGCCTCTTTTGCAGAAACTTTGTTGTAATTACTCTGATTGGTTTTTGGTGTGTGCTGCAAGGCTTCAGCAGCTATTACAGATCCATTACGCTTGGTAAGGACTCTACTTTTAAAGTTACGAAAATCTCTTGCAGTAACATACTTCATCTCAGCAGTAACTAATTCTCTACTTGAAAATTTATTACTAATTTTTGCAGCATGAAAACCTTTTGTAAACTTATCGTACAAAAATCTATTCGCCTTTGCATTTCTAAAAAATAAATAATTACATTGAGCGCCGTTCAAACGAAAACGTCTTAATTCTAAAAACTTTTTAAATTCCGTAATAAATCCGCTTCTGATTTGAAACTCTACTACCTTCCCCTCAGAAGATCCTCGGTACTTGATTGTTTTAAATTTAGCTACTTCAATGTTATTTTCAAACTCATCATTTTCTCCCCACTGCAGAGTCATTGCTTGGGCCTCATTCATACCTGTAATACCTAAAAAGAGCATAAAAAAGCTCTCTATTGCGGTTTGAGCAAACCGCATTCTTTCTTCTGTGATCGTATTCAGATTATTGTAGAGTATTGTTTCTATCGTACTGTTTACATATTTGGTAGCACCTCTCTTTGCTTGAGAAATATTCTTGTTTCTCGATTTATAGATTGCTTCTTCAAACGTCCGTACTTTACCATGTTCAAAGTCAATACAATTTGAATGATTAGAAGTATACCGTGCGGTGTTAATTGGGAAAATCCACCATGAGCGGTGTGGCAAAACCATTCTATATGGAAATGTACGCTTATTAACTAATAAATCATAAAATGCACTAAATAACTGATAATAAGTATTAAGAGCAGCCAGCACGAGTTCACTACTCTTGTCTCTATCTTCTTTATCCTCAAAACCACTATTATTATCATTATTTTCTTCACTTATATATACGGACCAATATTCGATAAGCTCACTATTAATGCCACAAAACTTTGAAAAAAATAATCTAGAAGCTTTTTGGTATGCTGCACAAGTCGAAGATCTAAGTGGATTTATCTTTTCTCTACTTCGTTCTAATAGATACAAAGTAAAGGCTTGATATATTTTTTTTGCTTCATTTACATCTTTTTCGCAAAAAAAATCATTGTCCTTTATGTACTCAATGAAATACAATATTTGTCTTGCATTTTGATTTATGGTGGCAGGTCGAAAATGTTTCTTGTCAAACAGTATTTCCAGTGTTGTATCTATATAGATTTTATACTGAACATCATAACTTTTAGGATCAATCATTGTATGTCTTCCAGCTTGATAGTGCTCTTTGTACATTATCTTGGACAAATTGATATTTCTGCCATCACATATAATGCCTACTGAACGATAATTGTTTAACCCTTTTTTTTCATTGTAATAGATTTTTTCTATCTCTTCTAGCGATATATACATTGATTGTAAAGGTTTAAAGTGATCAGATATTTTTGACATTTAATAATCCTTTAAAAGCATTTTTTAGTTCTATTTCGTAACTATCCTGTATGTTGGCCATACGTTTAATATCTTTTCTATAATTCAAATATCCATAAGTCGTATCTGAATTCTCATGCGCCATACGTTCCATCAGATCTGCTAAAACACGACTTTCATCATATATATTTCCGTATGCATCCGAATGACCATCGACCCAATTTATCCCATATGTTGCTCTAAGGTCATGAAACTTAAATCGATGAGTGAGGTGAGGCTTAACATAGTTAATCAAATATTGCGATACTACAATCCCAGTTGGAGGTCTTGTGTAGTTTTCTCTATTTGGATCATTTTTAGCTAAATACCAAGGTGAGCCGCGATTAGTGAGAAAAAGATAGTGATGTAGTTCATTTTCAAATGTATCTGCTTTGTCTCTTCTCTTTTTAGCACGCTCACTTTCCAAATAAGTTTGTATTTGTCTATAAAGCCAAACAGGAAAGTAGAGCATAAATGATTTGTTAAATTTTGTATCAACAAGTGTGCCATAGCCTACTTTGAAACTGACTTCCATATCTTCGTCCATTCCTTTTGTATCTTTTTGAAAGTTGATTAGACGAAGGGTGCATACCGTTTGAAGTCTCGCGCTAGTTAAAAGTGAGATAAGACACATGAGTTTATATTCAATGGCTACCTCATTTATCACTTCAATAAACTTTAGTTGCTCATCACGGCTCATAGGTCGAAGTTCTTTGCCATCTGTGATAGTAGGATCAGTATAATCTTTATTGTTTTGTTGTGGATATATTTTTACTACATCAGTTGTAGTCACTTCCCTTCCTGTACTTTGACCATATCTGTTATTATATGTAACCCAAACCTGTGTCTCTTGATATAATGGATGTTCGAACGTGACATTTCCATCCGAAGTTAACCATCTATAAAATCCTACAATATCCGTCATCAACTTTTTAGCATAGTTTTTTGACCAAGGTTTCTCAATAAATAAGGGATCCATTTGATCCAATAAAAATTGTTTGAACAAATATGTTGGAACTCTTAATGGTGAAGGTGCTGTACGATAATCAATTTCCTCTTCTTTGCACCACTCAAAAAAAATCTTCAATGACCTAGCAATGCTCTCTAAAGTAGTGTGGTTGATATTGTGCTTTTTTTCACATCGATAAATTAGATATAAGTTTGCGTCATTCTGAGGTGAACCATCATCATTAACAAGAACAGGCATGAACTCTATATCTAAACTATCTTTTTCAACCATTTTTTCAGAACCTTCCAAAAACTGGCCTTCTTTGTCATAACACACAAGAGGGTTATCATGTATTTTCAATGATTTAAGTATTATTATTTTCATAATGTAATTTTAGCACTTTTAGTACATAAAACAATAATATATGACAAATTGACATAAAATTAAATCTAAAGGTGGACACTATAGTACCCATAGAAGAATCGCTTGAAGCATTTGACAGACTTGTTAAATCTGGTAAAGTCCGTTACATCGGAACTTCAAATGATACTGCATACGGCACCAGTAAAGCGCTGATGACTTCTGGCTATAAAAGGTATGCACGATTTGAATCCATACAAAACAACTTTTCACTGCTTAACCGAAGATTTTTAGATGAACTCTCAACACTTTGCAAAAATGAACAGGTATCCCTACTCCCCTACTCACCGCTTGCAGGAGGTGTACTTAGTGGGAAATACAACCAAGCTCTAAAACCCCAAGATGCAAAAGGAAGGTTTGCTGAGTATTTGCAATCACCAAACATCAGACAAAGAGCCATGGCGCAACGCTTTATGAATGATAAAACCCTGGCATCTACACAAAAGTATATCAAAATAGCAGCGGATGCAGGGTTACACCCTGTTACACTGGCTATTGGCTGGTCAAAACAGTTTGATTTTGTGGCTTCCACTATCATCGGTGCAACCAATGAAAAACAACTTGATGCATCACTTGCAGCGATGAGCCTGACACTCAGTGATGAGATATTAAAAGCTTGTAATAAAGTGCATGACGAGATACTTTATCCTATGGGATAATTTATTGTCTTATTGTACTTGCTACTCTAAATCATAAAGCTTGCTAAAGTTTAACTATTCTGCTATAATACGCGTATTGAAAGATGATTTAGAGTATCATTTTTGGCTTGACTTTTATTACTAACCTTTGTTTGCAGTATTATCCTCCTTAAGAACACTCCAATTTATATTTTCAGCAC
>JACDJA010002003.1_pt1 | contig 15526 bp, 8 predicted proteins | sample 7449241 | NCBI WGS metagenome assembly JACDJA01 (sample SAMN14253289, study PRJNA609438) | sludge metagenome | isolation source: initial anaerobic sludge | collected 2018-12-20 | reverse complement strand
CACTCAAAACTTCATACAACTTATAGAGATCAAAAACCAAAAACCACAAAACATTATCATTTATAAAAATGGCAAAAAGATCACTTTTTTTGGAAATAAGTTTAGAGTTGTCCCAAACGAAGATGAAGTTAGCCAAAAACTCGCATTTTTGGCACTAGGAGCAGGGCTTGGCGAAAAAAACAGCTATGGTGGCGGATTTTGTTTGGCAGGAGGGGTGAGATGAAACAGGGAAATTTATTGGATATGGCAAATGAAATAGTGGTAAAGAAATTTAGTTCAAAAGATGTATTTTTTAATAATGGAATAGTTAATTTATATCAGTTTATAAAAGAGAGAAATTTTGAGTTAGAGTATAAATTAACGCAAAATGAGTTGATTTTAGAAATAGATTCACAAAATCAAGATGAAATTTATAATCAGATTTTTAAAGCATTTTTAAAAGATAATAAAATAGTCTATCAAACAAATAATGATAGATGGTATTTTGATGAAAATAAAATGGATTTTGTTTTAGATAAAAAATTTGACACAAAAGGTGGTCAAAAAAATGATTTACGAAATGGAGTTTATCTTTATAAAAAAATTTCAGAGTTAGATTTATCAAGAGAGGAAACAGAAAAACTCTATATTGATTTTTGTGAAAGAGAAAATTTAAAACCAGAAAAAGAATCAAATGGAACATTAAAAGTTCCAAATAAAAAGAATGAAGTTATTATTTCAATAACGCTTGATGAAGCAATTAAAAGACTTAGTAAATATTTTGCAAGTAACGATATTTTATTGATTGATTCAAAAATACACTCTTTTGAAGATGGACAAAACTATTTTCATGATATGCTTAATCAACCAAAAAGTTATAAAATTGATAAATGGAATGCTTTAATTTATTGGTTTGGTGGAAGAACAAAACGATTTTATAATTACTCTTATTTTATTTATCCTAACTCTTCAAATTTAGAAGCTTTAAATACATTTAAAGAGTTTTTAAAAATAGATGATGACCGAATAGAATATAGATGTAAAGATGATAAGATAGTTACTACATCTTCAAATATAGATTTTTTTGAAATTCTTAGTAAAGATGAAATTACAAATAAAGATTTTTATACCTCTAAAAGTGCGGAAGAATTTGAACTTAAATTTTTTATGTATCTATTTTCGATGATGTATCATGTTGAAGAGCGATATGAAAAAGCAAATGAAAGAAGAAAAGAGCGACAAAAAGAACTTTTTGATACTTTGCAATATTTAAGTTTTGTGATTTACGCAGATGATGGAACATTTAAAACATCTTTAAATGAATATACTAAAGCCTATAAATTAATCGATTTGTTTCGTGTTTTAAAAGAAAAAGATTTGTTTAAATATTTAAGTGATATATTTCAGGTGTTCACATCTTCTATTGGCGAGGATGAGGTGAATTTGAATTTAAGAAAATATTGTCAAAAATTACTCAATTTTCAAGATTTAAGAAAAGAGTACTATTTGACAAGCTTCAGTACATTAAAGAAGAATTCAAAAGGTTTTGGTAAAGCACTTTTTGATTTTGAGCAAGCGTATCTAAATTACACACTAGGAGGCAGAGATATGGATATTCATCAAGATTCAAAAACAATAGGTGAGGGAGTAGGTTATTTTTGTGCAACAACAAAAGACAAAGATTTATTGTTTAAATTACGCAATGTAAAAAACTACAAGCAGTTAGTTTCATATTTTAAAGATTTGAAATTTTCAGCTTTAAAAAATGAAAAAGATGCGAGATTTACAAAAGAATTCAATAACTCGCTTGAATCTATTTTAGCAAGTATCGAACAAAATTGGGAAATTGCTAGAGACTACATAGCTATATATGCTATTGATAAATTTAAAGCAACAAATTACCAAAATTCAAAATCAAACCAAGGGGAATAAAATGTTTTTAAACATAGCATATGTAACAAAAGTAAATGTAGCTTCACTTAATGGTGGAGAGGGAAGTGGCGGAAATGTAACTGTTATGAAAAAGATTTCAAATGCAAATGGTGATGAATTTGCTTATGTCTCAGGTCAGGCTTTAAGAAGATACCTAAAAGAGACTCTTATGCAACTTGGAGAAACAATAAGTAGTGTTGATGAAGATGGAAATCCATCAATTGAAGAAAATGGAAAATATCCATCTTTAAATGTAAAAATAGATGATAAACAAAGAGAAAAAATTTATAAATTGGTTTGTGATTTAGACTTATTTGGGTTTATGTTACCAAAAGGTGGGCGAAGATGGTCACCAGTTAAAGTTAGCCCTTTAGTATCTTTATTGCCATATAAAGGAGAGTATGACTATCTTACTAGAAAGCAGAAAACAGAAGATGAGAGTAAAAAAAGTGGAAATATTGTACAAGTTGAAATAGATACACTAAATTTTATGAGAGGAAATATGATGATTAATATTTCTCATATTGGAAAAGACATCGATGAATACACATATAAGGAAACAGTGATTTTAAACACAGAAGAAAGAAATCATCGTTTAAATGTTTTGCTTGATGCCATAAAGTACTTTAATGGAGGAGCGAAACAAGCTAGAAATCTTGAGGATATTTCACCTAAATTCATTATTATCTCAAAGCAAAATACGGGAAATCCGTTTTTATTAAACACCTTAAGCGTAGACGACGATGGTGCAATAAATATTGAAAACATTCAAGAAGCACTAGCTGATAATGAAGTGGTTCAGTACACTGTAGGAATTGCAAAAGGAATTTTTGCCAATGAGCAGCAAATACGAGATGCATTTTCAAATGTTGTTACTATTGCACAAGCTATAGATATATATAAAAATAGTATAGAAGATTAAAATGAAAGCTATAAGATTTGAACTTGAGGGATTACTAAATTCATTTAGAATCCCTTTTTTCAGAACCTATCATAAAACTTTTTTGGCTCCACCAAAAACAACAGTTGTAGGGATGCTTTGCAATATTTCTTTAAAATCTCAAAAAGATTTTTTTGAAATATTGGATAAAGAGTTAATTGATGTGTCTGTTATTATTGATGAAATAAATGGAAAAACTAAAGATTTATGGAGTTATAAAACTTTAAAAAAAGGAAACATGGGCAAAAGCGTTGTTAGGAGGGATAAACTTTATCAGGCAAAATATACAATTTACCTTAACATAAAAGATGAAAAGCTTTTTGATGAAGTTTTAGAATCTTTACAAAAACCCAAAAATACTCCATCATTAGGGCTTGATGATGAACTGGTGATCATAAAAAATATTGAAGACTTCACAAATAAACTAAGAGTAAATGATACAAATCAAATCAATTCTGTATTTTTAAATAAAAGTTATCAATATAAAGCTTTTGTAAGAGAGTTAAATAAACCTATTGAACTTCCAACAGCAAATTTAACTCCAATAAAATTTATAGCTTTTGATAAAAAAGAAAATAGGATTTCAAAGGAAGTTAAAGAAGAGTTTTTACAAGTTGAATTTATAAATTGTAATATACAAATTGATGACATAACAAGTTATATCGACACAGAGAAAAATAATAAATTGATGTTTTATTAAATGGAAATTTGGGCTAAAAAATTAGATGATAAATATCAAAGTTTAGAAGAACATACATTATGGGTAGTAGAAGAAGCTCTAAAACAAATTGATGATAAAACAATTCAAAAAGTAGCTAATATCTCTGGTTGGAGTACAGAAAAAATTAAAGATTTGATATTTTTTAGTGCTTACTTTCATGATATGGGTAAAGCAACTACTGAGTTTCAAAATACAATTAAAAGTGGTACGCAATCATATCATGCGATGTATTCGGCAAGTATTTTGAAAAGTATTCAAGATTTTGAATTTTTAGAAGGTAAAATTTATATTAATCTTTTATTGGTAATTGCCCTCACACATCATTCTCTAATGCCTTATACTGCTAATTCATCAAGTTTTGACTTTTTAAACGAAGCAGAAGATTTTTTTCATAACTATAAAACTTTGTACAAAACGGTGTTTAAAAAAGAATGTAGGTACTCTTTCGATTTTGACAAGTCAGATAATATTAAACTTGAAATCGAATATATAGAAATTGATTTAAAGGAGATTAAACAAAATAGCAAATTACGAATACTTTATACTTATGTTTCAGGAATTTTAAATATTGCAGATTGGATTGCTAGTGCAAGATTTAATCAAACTACTCCACAAACAACTTTTAATTTAATACCTACAAAACAAGATTTTATAAGTCATTTAACTTTTAAAAAGTTAAGAAATTTTCAAGAAGAACTCTCTTTTTCAAATCAAAGTGTTTTAGTTGAGATTCCTACAGGCGAAGGAAAAACTGAAGGGTCTTTATTGTGGGCAATAAATAATATATATGATAAAAATACAAAAATAATCTATACTCTACCAACTCAAACTACTTCAAATAAACTTTATGAAAGAGTTCAAAACTTTTTTGAAAAAAATGAGTGTGGATTGATTCATTCAAGTGCAAGAATATTTTTACAAAAAGAGTATGAAAGAGATAATGGAATAGTTGATGAACAATTTAGAAGTGATTTCTTATTTAGCAAAACTTTTAATAAACCTATAACTGTATCTACGATAGATTCTTTACTAAAATACTTTATAAATATTGGAAGATTCAATATCGCAACTAAAAACTTTTTAAATTCTGTAGTTATCATAGATGAAGTTCACTCCTATGATTTTAAACTAATGGGCTTTTTAAAAAGGTTTTTAGAACTTTGTAATGAGTATGAAGTAAAAGTTTGTTTAATGAGTGCTTCAATACCAAATAAATTAAAAGAGTTGCTTAATATAAAAAATTATCCAGTTATTACTGAAAATAATTTATTTGAGAAAAAGGCAAATGAGATAATAAAAAAAGATTATGAATTAGATGAAGATTTTGATTTTATTTATGAAAAATTTAAAGAGTCAAAAAATATTTTGATTATTAGGAATACAGTAAAAAGTGCAACAGATACATACAGGTATTTAAAAGAAGAATTTTTATTAAATGATGAAGATATAATACTTTATCATTCAACATTCAAGAAAATAGATAAACAAAAAAAAGAGAATTTGATTTTTAAGAAATTGAATTCCAATAAACCTTTTATTCTTGTAGCAACTCAAATTGTGGAAGTCTCACTTGATATAGACTTTGATTTAATGTTTACAGATAATGCTCCAATAGATAGCTTAATTCAAAGATTTGGAAGAGTAAATCGTAAAAAAAGTGAAGAAAGAAAAGGTGAAATATGTATTTATAAAAAGAAATGTATAAAACCATACACAAATGAAGCTTTATTGAGCTTAACGTTTCAGACAATCCAAAATGGATACTATGAATTGGGAGAGTATGTTAAATGGTTAAATATTGTGTATGATAAATTGTTTGATGATATACAGTTTAAAAATGTAAAAACTAGACTTTTTGATCCAGCCTACTTGAAATATGATAAAACAATAAAACAACTAAATGGTATAGAAAAATCATTAGATAATTATGATTTAAGAGATATTGAATTACCTAAAAATGATTATTTATTATACGATGATTATATAAATGGAAGAGTTGAATATGACTATACAATTTCATTACCACTTTATCATGAAAAACAATATTTATACCAATCTCAAGAAGAGTTAAATTATAAAATTTTAAATTTAAAATACTCTTTTGAAGAGGGAATAATATTTTATGAAAATAATGGTTTGAACGAACTTGGATAAAAAGTGGATTGCATTCCAAATTGTATATATTTTATTAGGAATGTATTCCTGATTTTTAAGGTTTAAATTTGATAAATATTAACGGAACTTTAATTTCATATTATTTTATTTGTAAAACAAAACTCTGGCTCCACGCCAATCGTATAAACCTAGAAGACAATAGCGAAGATGTGCGCATAGGCAAAGTTTTGCATGAGATCCAAGAGCAAAACTCAAACAAAAGTGAAATAAGCTTTGAAAATATCAAGATAGACAAAATCACAAAAGACTATTTGGTTGAGTACAAAAAAAGCGATAGCGATCCAGAAGCGGTGAAGTGGCAAGTGCTGCTTTATCTATACAAGCTCAAACAAAAAGGGATAGAAAGGCAGGGCAAGATAGAGTATTTTGAAAAAAGCAGATCCGCAAAGAGTGAAGTTTTGGTTCTTGATGAAAAAAACGAAAAAGATCTTTTGCTGTTTTTGAGTGAGATAGAGGATTTCATCAGCCAACCACTGCCACCAAAACCAATCTTTGCAAATAAGTGCAAAAAATGCGCTTATTATGAGTACTGCTTTATATAGGAGAGATTGTGGCAAAAAATCACACAAGATATATATTTAGTATGGGAGAGCTTAGTAGAAAAGATAACTCCATAGCCTTTAGAAACGAAAAAGGCAACTTTTATATCCCCGTGCAAGATACAAGAGAGATCTATTGTATGAATGAAGTGAGTTTCAATACTAAGTTTTTAGATTTTATAAGCAAGGCTAGAATTACGCTTCATTTGTTTAATTATCACGGCGGGTATAGTGGCTCGTTTTATCCAAAAGAGCAGTTGATAAGTGGGGATCTAACCATTAAACAATCAAACTGTTACATAGAAAATCGTTTACATATAGCAAAAGCGATAGTTTATGCGATAGCTGAAAATATTTATGAAACTTTGTATCATTACTATAGACATGAAAAAAGTGAGCTAAAACCAACTCTAGATTGGTTAAAAACTGAGCCAAAAAAGTTTTTGCAAAAAGATATTACTGTTGAGCAGATACTATTTATAGAAGGGCAGATCTGGAGCAGGTTTTATGATAGCTTTAGACACTTTTTGCCCGAAGATTTTGTGCTAAACAAAAGAGTAAAAAGACCACCAGACAACCCCATAAATGCACTTATAAGTTTTGGCAATACGCTACTTTATACAAAAACAATAAGCGCCATTTACAACACACACTTAAATCAGGCAATAAGCTTTTTGCATAGTCCAAGAGAGGGTAGATTTAGTTTGAGTTTGGATCTAAGCGAAGCGTTTAAACCTATCATAGTTTTTAAGACTATATTTGATCTTGTCGGTAGAAAACAGTTGCAAGTGCTCAAGCATTTTGATAAATCATTAAATTATGCATTGCTCAATGAAGAGGGTAAAAAGATATTTATAAATGCTTTCGAAGAGAGACTAAATAGTACTTTTTTACATCCAAAACTAAAGAGAAAAGTTTCATATAAAGAGTGCATCAAATACGATGGCTACAAACTTATAAAACATATCTTAGAGGGCAGAGAGTTTGTGCCTTTTTTGCTCAAAGAGAAGATGTGAAAAAAAGCACTGTCAACTACAACTATATTTTTCTGTTTTATGACATAGCCGATGAGTTTAGCGATGTGGGCAAATACCGAACTGTTAGGGTTTTTAAGATATGCAAAAAATACCTAAAACACCATCAAAAATCTATCTTTAGAGGAAACATCACTCCAGCCGATCAGATCAAACTTGTAGACGCACTAAAAAAAGTGATAGACAAAGAGCTTGATTTTATAACTATCATAAAAGTGGTAAACAGTGGCAGTTTTCACGAAATAACGATCGGCACAAATGCAAAAGAGAGCGAAAGCATATTTATATAGTTCCAACCGATATTTTAAAAAATTAGCTCAAAAGTGCTATAATAGCACGGATGTGACAATGTTGTTTTGAAAACGTATTGTTAACTGATTTGATTGGAAAAAAGCTAAATAGTCACACAAGCTAGGGATGGTTTATTTTAGAAGATGGCTATTTAGGCTACTTGAACCGACACATACGATGTATTGAAATATGAATTAGAAGCTCAAAGATTACATATGCAACGACTTGAACCGACACATACGATGTATTGAAATAGTGTAAAAGTATCTCTTACCCCCGCTGAAGTAATCTTGAACCGACACATACGATGTATTGAAATCATATCTAAGCCGTCTTGTTTGGCTGTTGTGATTACTTGAACCGACACATACGATGTATTGAAATAGCTTTGGTGGTGTCGAAAAATTAGCGACACCTACTTGAACCGACACATACGATGTATTGAAATAGAGTAGCACCTTGTAATTGTTTCAATAAAAAGCTTCTTGAACCGACACATACGATGTATTGAAATGACTTAGATAAAATCAAAAAAAAGCTAGAAAAAAGACTTGAACCGACACATACGATGTATTGAAATAAACCTGACGGGTCGTTCATCGACCTTCAAGGCGGCTTGAACCGACACATACGATGTATTGAAATGTCAAATGTGTAGTGCCAGATGTGCATTGTGACTCTTGAACCGACACATACGATGTATTGAAATAGCGTAAAAGTATCCCTTACTCCTGCCGAAGTAACTTGAACCGACACATACGATGTATTGAAATTTGATTAAATCAGGCACAGCAGTTGTTCCACCTACTTGAACCGACACATACGATGTATTGAAATAACCCTCGTATCTCAAAATCTTTATACTTAGCTTTGCTTGAACCGACACATACGATGTATTGAAATCATCTTGATATTGTTTTGGTTGGTAGCTATTTTGCTTGAACCGACACATACGATGTATTGAAATTAATTGGAGATATTTTATATTCTCCAATCTGATAGCTTGAACCGACACATACGATGTATTGAAATGGTGTATAGTCAAGTGTATTTAAGTGCTCTTTTACTTGAACCGACACATACGATGTATTGAAATATCGCCGTCGCTGGCGTGTTTGAGTATTTGCATTCTTGAACCGACACATACGATGTATTGAAATCATCTTTATAAAAACTTTGATTATCAAAAACTAAATCTTGAACCGACACATACGATGTATTGAAATATCAAGATAATCTCTAATCTTTTGGATATCAGATACTTGAACCGACACATACGATGTATTGAAATAATAAGACAATAGCACCATTTGGTTTTATAAGTTTACTTGAACCGACACATACGATGTATTGAAATATTATAAACCCAAAGCCTATCCGCCTTACTCGCACCCTTGAACCGACACATACGATGTATTGAAATAATGGTAGCACTTATAAATTAACCATTTTAACTGGCTTGAACCGACACATACGATGTATTGAAATTCTACTATTGTTTGCTTATGTGATGTTATTTCGATCTTGAACCGACACATACGATGTATTGAAATTTTTGAGATAGAACCTTTACTCATTGATGTTTTTCTCTTGAACCGACACATACGATGTATTGAAATTCAAACACATTTAAAGATAGCAAAACAGTAGATAGCTTGAACCGACACATACGATGTATTGAAATACCAATCAAGATAATCCCTGATTTTTTGGATATCAGCTTGAACCGACACATACGATGTATTGAAATAGAGAAGACTATATAGTAACTATTGATATGGCTAACTTGAACCGACACATACGATGTATTGAAATAATGTAGAGCATAATTCAACTTTTACAAATAGAGCTCTTGAACCGACACATACGATGTATTGAAATTATGAGTACAGAGACAGTATGGCTAGATGATGATAACTTGAACCGACACATACGATGTATTGAAATGCTTTAGAAACTGCGACTTTTACATATAGTACTACACTTGAACCGACACATACGATGTATTGAAATAACGGGAGCACAATACGAAAACTCATGGAGTCTAACTTGAACCGACACATACGATGTATTGAAATAAGTTTACATTTCACTGGACGAGCGACCCTAGAAAACTTGAACCGACACATACGATGTATTGAAATTTCATCTATAAATAAAACCTTATCACCTTGCCTTACTTGAACCGACACATACGATGTATTGAAATGGGAAAAGACCCAGCCGATCTTGTAAAAGAGGGCGACTTGAACCGACACATACGATGTTTTGAAATGCTGCAACTTAATGTTTTTAGATTATCTTGATAGACTTGAACCGACACATACGATGTATTGAAATCTTGAAAATGTTGCTAGTAAGCTAAATAGTCAAATACTTGAACCGACACATACGATGTATTGAAATGATTATAGCGACCTCACAATCGTTGGAACTATTCAACTTGAACCGACACATACGATGTATTGAAATTGAACTATTTACAATCTAGCCAGATGGCTAGTGGGGCTTGAACCGACACATACGATGTATTGAAATAAGGGACACCTGATTTATATACTATTGACACGCACTTGAACCGACACATACGATGTATTGAAATAAAGCAAAAACATCTCATTTTAGAATACGCTCAAGCTTGAACCGACACATACGATGTATTGAAATTGAGATAAATAGCTGATTTGATGCAATCCTCGTTTCTTGAACCGACACATACGATGTATTGAAATCAAGCTACAAACTATAATCCGCAATGTTGATGCGCCTTGAACCGACACATACGATGTATTGAAATGAAGCTAAGATAATGTCACTTTCACGCAATCAAAACCTTGAACCGACACATACGATGTATTGAAATGTGGTTGATGTCAGAATTATTAAAAAAAATAAAGATACTTGAACCGACACATACGATGTATTGAAATAAGTGTACAAAGAGTTTATGGCAAGTGGAGCAGGACTTGAACCGACACATACGATGTATTGAAATCACCGAGACCCCCATAAAAGTCAAAACCTTGTTGCCTTGAACCGACACATACGATGTATTGAAATTTTTGTATCTCTTGAACTTTAAAAGATAATTGACTACTTGAACCGACACATACGATGTATTGAAATCAAAGCTTCTATATCTTTGTTAAATTGAATTAAACTTGAACCGACACATACGATGTATTGAAATGATGTAAATATTAAGAAAATTAAACCTAAAAAAGACTTGAACCGACACATACGATGTATTGAAATGTTTTAACTGCAATAGCAAATCTTGAAAATAAATCACTTGAACCGACACATACGATGTATTGAAATGTTTTAACTGCAATAGCAAATCTTGAAAATAAATCACTTGAACCGACACATACGATGTATTGAAATAAAGGTACAGTTGTTGTTATTGGAGAAAATACAAACTTGAACCGACACATACGATGTATTGAAATAGCACTAAATTTATTGAACTTTATAGCTGGGCTATCTTGAACCGACACATACGATGTATTGAAATCCGAATAATAAAATTTAAGAGATTAAAAATAAGTGACTTGAACCGACACATACGATGTATTGAAATATTCCAACTACAACAAAAACTATAATCACACCAATCTTGAACCGACACATACGATGTATTGAAATCCATATGTGGAGCTTTTTTCTCAACTGCAATAAACACTTGAACCGACACATACGATGTATTGAAATATATCCTTATCTAATACTTTTGCTACTTGACCCACTTGAACCGACACATACGATGTATTGAAATTATAGAACAAAACTTGTTGCAGTTAAATCTACTGACTTGAACCGACACATACGATGTATTGAAATCCTTTTTTAAAGTGTGTTCTTTTATATTAACATTCTTGAACCGACACATACGATGTATTGAAATTTAAATCTTCATATAGTAAACCAATAGTAACTGCAACTTGAACCGACACATACGATGTATTGAAATAACGATAATTTTATAAGTTTTCAAGTAGTTACTATCCTTGAACCGACACATACGATGTATTGAAATAATATTTGAGCTAGTAGGAATTGACTGCGATTGTTTCTTGAACCGACACATACGATGTATTGAAATCCACCTTTAGATGGTAGTGAGAATTGGGAACAAGGACTTGAACCGACACATACGATGTATTGAAATATTAGTTTTAATCTCTCATATGTAACATCAGCTAAACTTGAACCGACACATACGATGTATTGAAATAACATAGCAAAAGTAAGAGAAACAGACTATACACTCTTGAACCGACACATACGATGTATTGAAATTACAAAGAAACCCTAGCGCAAAACGAGATGTATCTCTTGAACCGACACATACGATGTATTGAAATATTAGTAGAACTTTATGTTGATTTTAGATAAGGACTTGAACCGACACATACGATGTATTGAAATCCTGATAAAGAGTATATGCCTAAAAGAAAAAACAAAGCTTGAACCGACACATACGATGTATTGAAATCAGTTTATTAGAATTTGAATGGAATAGATTAAGACCCTTGAACCGACACATACGATGTATTGAAATAGTTGTAAAAAAAGATAGTGACTGGATTAACTATAACTTGAACCGACACATACGATGTATTGAAATAGTGTTTTAACTTTTATTGTTTTTGGTTTTAATAGCTTGAACCGACACATACGATGTATTGAAATTTGATTAAAAGATAAAGTTTTTTAACTCCTATATCTTGAACCGACACATACGATGTATTGAAATTTAATCAACCTTAGAGGTAACAGATTGAAACATTACCTTGAACCGACACATACGATGTATTGAAATGATGGAACAGTTTATCCTGGCAATACTGGAACAGACTTGAACCGACACATACGATGTATTGAAATCGAAAAAGGTGTAAAAGTTAAAATATACTTTAATCCAACTTGAACCGACACATACGATGTATTGAAATTCAACATAAGTAGATGTTTCAAACTCAATTTCGTCTTGAACCGACACATACGATGTATTGAAATAATTATGATACACATAATGGAATTGAAACAGATGCTTGAACCGACACATACGATGTATTGAAATTATAAAAGTGGTTTATTAAGAGCTGAATCAACCGACTTGAACCGACACATACGATGTATTGAAATATTAATAAAATGCGGTTGTGCAATGAGAGGAGTTTCTTGAACCGACACATACGATGTATTGAAATGAAAAAATAGCAACTTTACACGAGCTTAGAACTGCTTGAACCGACACATACGATGTATTGAAATAAAAATAAACACGGTTTTAAGTGAAATTGCATCACACTTGAACCGACACATACGATGTATTGAAATATAAAATAGCTATAAAGATTTTTATAATCATATCCTCTTGAACCGACACATACGATGTATTGAAATCCTAGTTTTATTGCTAATCTTTCAACACCATTTTCTTGAACCGACACATACGATGTATTGAAATTGTGTTGCAAAATATTGCAAGAAAACACGGGATAATCTTGAACCGACACATACGATGAATTGAAATAGGCTATATGATGCGGATGCAAATTTAGCAATAATCTTGAACCGACACATACGATGTATTGAAATATAGATAAAGAAATTTTATTTAAAGAAATTGGAAAACTTGAACCGACACATACGATGTATTGAAATAAGCTAGGCTAAACGAAGGCTTTACAGTAGAAGATTCTTGAACCGACACATACGATGTATTGAAATCTACTCATACTTTTACAGACCTATTAATGTATTTTCCTTGAACCGACACATACGATGTATTGAAATATTAGCAACTATCGTTGATTATAAGAAGATAACAAACTTGAACCGACACATACGATGTATTGAAATGTTGATAGCCATCTTCCATTAACGCCAGAGGCTTTCTTGAACCGACACATACGATGTATTGAAATAAGCAACTATTTCAAGCGTTGGAGGGCTAGGACAGACTTGAACCGACACATACGATGTATTGAAATAGACAAAAGAGGCACAAAAGCAGTCGCTAGAGACAACTTGAACCGACACATACGATGTATTGAAATTATCGCGCAGGGCTTTGGTATGATATTTACAATGCACTTGAACCGACACATACGATGTATTGAAATAAATCAAATCAATAGAGCCAGTGTTTGGGCTGGAAAGCTTGAACCGACACATACGATGTATTGAAATTATTCCTATGGTAGATATTTTTTAGACTTAGGTTCTTGAACCGACACATACGATGTATTGAAATTTATCAAGTAATGTTTTAGCACCTTTTAAATAATCTTGAACCGACACATACGATGTATTGAAATAGGTGTACCCGCCAGAGTTTTGAGACCTTGAACTTCTTGAACCGACACATACGATGTATTGAAATAATAATACAGTAAGGTTTAAAGTCAAAGGAAGTAGCTTGAACCGACACATACGATGTATTGAAATCAAACTGCAAACCATAATCCGCAATGTTGATGCGCCTTGAACCGACACATACGATGTATTGAAATAATTCTACAAATGACTTAGGACAAAAAGTCCCTACACTTGAACCGACACATACGATGTATTGAAATAGAGTATATGCAACACTTTCAGGAGCGACTGGAACCCTTGAACCGACACATACGATGTATTGAAATGCAAGTAAAAAGTAAGTTTGACGAACATGTAGAGACTTGAACCGACACATACGATGTATTGAAATGAATATGAAGTTGCTGAAATATCTTTTTGAATAGTCTTGAACCGACACATACGATGTATTGAAATAATACTTGATTGCTTCCATTTCCAAAGTAAGTCCAACTTGAACCGACACATACGATGTATTGAAATAGAGTTATCAAACACGCACTTGCTGAATTTGTATCCTTGAACCGACACATACGATGTATTGAAATATCTAATTTTGAGTTCGAGATTTTTGTTTTCTTCACCTTGAACCGACACATACGATGTATTGAAATACAATGGAGCAGGTAAGAAATGAATTTGTTACAAAAGCTTGAACCGACACATACGATGTATTGAAATACTAATGTGCTTTTTTGTATCTTTAACTTTTTCACTTGAACCGACACATACGATGTATTGAAATTACACACCAAACATCTCTGTAGCTTTTTTCATCTTGCTTGAACCGACACATACGATGTATTGAAATCAGATTTAAATGTATCGTGGGATATGACCACAGAGACTTGAACCGACACATACGATGTATTGAAATTTTAAAAACATAAAGCTTTTTAAACTCAACAACTCACTTGAACCGACACATACGATGTATTGAAATTTAACAAATGTCATTCCCCATTCGAAACCGTAAGCGCTTGAACCGACACATACGATGTATTGAAATCGTTGCAAAAGATTGAATAAAAACCCTTGCTTCACCTTGAACCGACACATACGATGTATTGAAATAAAATTATTCAAACATTAAAAGAGCTTGAAGATATGCTTGAACCGACACATACGATGTATTGAAATCAAAACCTCTTTTGTAATCCTCTATATTTGCCATTCTTGAACCGACACATACGATGTATTGAAATCGGTTTTGAATTATCATATTATTATATGTTTTATTCTTGAACCGACACATACGATGTATTGAAATACATAGTTTTTATTAGCCACTTGGTTATTCGCCAGCTTGAACCGACACATACGATGTATTGAAATATTTCCCAATTGCAACGGGGTTTTAACCCCACATTTAGCTCAATAAATCTTGAAAAACATAAACACAAAGCGAGGCATCCTAGAGCAAAACTTTGCTTTAGCAAATATTTAAAAAAGTTCCGCTACTAAAAAAATCAAAACTCCTAAAATCTCACTCAAACATCATATCATAGGGTCTTTTTATGTCGCCTATGACTCCATCGACACTCAT
>JACDJA010002002.1_pt1 | contig 15528 bp, 8 predicted proteins | sample 7449241 | NCBI WGS metagenome assembly JACDJA01 (sample SAMN14253289, study PRJNA609438) | sludge metagenome | isolation source: initial anaerobic sludge | collected 2018-12-20 | reverse complement strand
TATTGTTTTGTCATATCCAACAGAGAGAGAGCCACCCAGTACCTGTATGGGGTGAGTAGATAATCCATTGAGTTGTAATCCCCAGTTTTCATCAATAAAGGCTATGGAACCATCATCAAATTGAAACTGACCACTGTATGGGACAGCTACGCTACCATCGACCAATAGGAATCCACTAGCAGGAGTTATAGTAATATCTCCTTCTGTATTAGATATTTCTGATGTAGCCCCTGCAATATCTAATGCTGTCTGTGGAGTATTTGTACCGATACCAAGCCTTTTATTTGTATTGTCCCACCAGAATCCATTATCTCCTGTTATACTAGTACTGCTATTCCAAAATGTTATTTGTCCTGCTGTTGCACTACCACTTCCTGTACCCGTGACACCACCTAGTGATGCGATGGTGGACCATGTGAGTGTTCCAGATCCATTGTTTGCAAGTATTCCGTTTGTAGTATGAGCAGATGGCCATGAATATGTTAAATTCTTTATCTTAACAATATCTCCTGTACTACTTACCTGAAATTGTGATGTAGATCCTACAGAGAAAAGAGATGTAGGAGACGTAGTCCCTATTCCTACATTCCCTTGCGATATTATTAAATTCTGTGCTGGGGTAATAGTTATGTCTCCCATAGCGTTAACAATGTTAGAGTTAGTACCTCCAATGTCTAGCTTTGCTGTAGGAGTATCTGTCCCTATACCGACATTTCCATTTGCATCTATAGTGAAGAGTCTTTGAGTATTTAGTGCGTTATCTATCTCCAAGTAATTACCTCCAGAAGCATCTACATCAAATATGAATGTAGCAGTGCCTAGAGTATTTCCTCCAAAGTATATATCATCTGTAGTAGAGGTAAGGTATGTAAATGTTCCTCCATCTGTCCAAAGTGATGAATTTCCTATTGCTAGAGCAACACCATTGTAGTTACATGTTGCATCCCAATACAGAGAACCATTTACATTGTAAAGACATCCTTCTCCAGATGCTGGGTAAAGATTCGTTGGTGATGCTGAAAATGGTTCAAAATACATTACACCATCAGAACTTAAATGTAAGTCTCCCCTGTTATCAAAATCAAATACCTTGTCACTCCCTTTATACCCTTCTAATACACTGCCTGTTCCATCTTGTATTAGTTGTAAAATTGAATTACCGAAGTTACTTGCATCTGCCTTAAACGTGACTAATGGCCAGTCTGTAGCTCCCTCATAGTTGGAATATACAGAGAAACCAGTTCTTGATGATGCGCCATGTACCCATGCCCTATTAACACTGGTATCAACACCAAAATTTGCTAATGTAGCAATACCTGTAGTTTCTAGAAATTGAGATGGAGTGTGTGAATATGATGTAATACTTGCACTTTGCCATATTGAGCTACCTCCCGTAGCTATTGGTGTCCATGTACCACCAGAGTAAAGCTTTAAGGTCGAATCTGTTGTATCGTAGTAAACCATTCCATTACTTCCTGTATATCCTGTTGAGTTAGCAGCATTTTCAAATTTAAATGCTCCTTTTGCCATTTCTGCATATTTAGATCTAATTGCAAAAGGTGCTGCTTGGAGAGGCATTCTTGTAAAGGTTTCTGTGTAAGAGCCTGCACCTCCAGGAGCAAAGAGTATTTCAACATATATTGAATTAGAGCCATTAATCATTTGATCAAGCGTAGAGTATGTACCCGCTGTCATACTTCCAGAACCTAGAGAAAGATTAAAGATTCCTTGGTAATCTCCTATTTCTTTGTTTACAAATGTTTCTGTTAGATACAGTGTTCCTCCTGTAGAGGCAGAGTAGTACTTAACTTGGAAATCACATGTATCTGCACCACTTAGTACACATGCTGGACTACCTGTAGTGACATTTAGGCCTTCATATCCTGTATCGTTTCTAACTATTTTCCCTTGGAAATTAATGGTTGTTGAGGTTTGTGCATTACTCTCTTGTACGACAAAAAACAGAGGGGCTACCAACAAAATGAATACAAATTTTGCTATCTTCGAGCAGTAAGTTTTTAGCATGTTTTACAAGCAGCTTTTTATCTTTATACAAAAGCATTTTTATGCGTTTGTATTTATTGGATAATAATAGTGGAAATGTGAACAGTTGTCAAAAGGAAAAAGCCCTTAAATTACTACACTGTTATACTTACAATCCTGCCTGGAACATAGATAAATTTCTTAATATCTTTATCTGATAACTGGGAACTTAGAGTATTTTGTTCGTATATCTTACTTTTAACCTGTTCTTGGTCATCAGATTTAGAAACTACTACTCTACCCCTTACTTTTCCATTTATTTGGACCGGTATTTCGATATTTTCCTCTTCTAAGGTAGTTAAATCTACCTCTGGCCACTGTTGGTCATGGACTGAAGAGTCAGAACCTATAGTTTTAGACCATATTTCTTCTGCAATGTGTGGCAATATTGGTGCACTTACTATAAGTAGTTTAGTTATATCCTCTTTATCGAATTTTTCTTTAGAATACTCATTGTAAAACTGCATAAGGGCTGCCACTACAGTATTGAATCTAAACTCTAAGATATCTCTCTCTATTTTATTAACCAATCTACTTACACCTCTTTTTACCTGCTCATTACTCTCTTCTATCTTCTGATCCCAAGCATATTGTAAGAAACTATAATATTTTGATACAAATCTTCGTACTCCTTCAATGGTTCTTGTACTCCACTCTACATTTCCTTCATATGGGCCCATAAACATCATGTAAGCTCTTGTGACATCCGCACCGTATTTTTCTACTAACTCATCTGGCCCTATGACATTACCAACAGACTTAGACATCTTTACTCCTCCTTCTCCAAGTACTACTCCGTGTATAGATCTTGAAGAGTATGGCTCTTTGTCTTTTAGATATCCCAAGTCAAAGAGTACCTTATGCCAGAATCTAGAGTAAAGAAGATGGAGTGTAATATGCTCTTGTCCTCCTTCGTAGTGATCTACTGGCATCCAGTAATCACTTTTTTCTCTACTGACGAACTCTTTATCATTGTTTGGGTCACAATATCTTAGGTAATACCAGCTAGAGCCTGCCCAGTTTGGCATTGTATCTGTTTCTCTTTTAGCTTGTCCTCCACATTTCGGACATTCGGTATTTACCCACTCCGTAATGTTTGCTAATGGTGATTCTCCTGTATTAGTTGGTTCATATTCTTTTACAATGGGTAATTCTACTGGTAATTGATCTTCTGGTACTGGTACCATACCGCATTTCTCACAATGCACTATTGGTATTGGCTCTCCCCAGTAGTGTTGTCTAGAGAATATCCAATCTCTTAGGTGATATCTTGTTACTACATCTCCAATTCTCCTCTCTTTTATATATTCTCCAACTTTGTTTCTTGCTTCTTCACTACTTAATCCATCAAGAAAGTCAGAATTGAACACCCTTCCTTCTTCTTCATATACTTGTTCTAGGGAAGATATCTCAGATCTATCTCCCTCTGGTCCTTCTATTACTCTTTTTACTGGTAATCCAAATTTTTGAGCAAATTGAAAGTCTCTACTGTCATGTGCAGGTACTCCTACTACCATTCCAGTGCCAACTGTTGTCAATACAAAGTCTGCAACATATATTGGCAGTCGAGAGTTCGTTATGCTATTTACGCAGTAAAGTCCCGTAGCAACACCAGTCTTTTCTTTTGTTTCGTCTACTCTTTCTAATTCACTTTTCTTCAAGCTCTTTTGTATATACTCTTCTACATTCTTTCTGTTTTCCTCTGTCATTACCCTAGAGAGCCTCTTTAATATCTCCTGCTCAGGGGCTATTACAACAAAAGAAGAACCAAATTGAGTGTCTGGCCTTGTTGTTGATACCTTTATTACTTCCTCTGTATCTTCAATCTTATACTCTATGTCATACCATGTTTTTCTCCCTATCCAGTTCCTTTGTAATGCTTTTACACTGTCTGGGAAGTTAACTAGGTCTAGATCATCATCTAATCTGTCTGCGTATTCAGTTATTTTGAGTACCCATTGACAAATATTTCTCTTTTCTACTAGTTCTCCACATCTTTCATGCCTTGAGTCAACAACTTCCTCATTTGCACAACCTACTTTACATTTCGGACACCAGTTAATTGGCATTTCGGACTTGTGTGCTAACCCTTTTTCAAAAAGCTTTAGGAATATCCATTGTGTCCACTTGTAATACTGCGGATCTGTAGTATTAATCTCTTTTTCCCAATCAAATGTAAGACCCAAGCTCTTAAGCTGTCTTTTAAAGTTATTAATATTTTCTTTAGTTATCTCTTGAGGAGGTCTTTTTACTTTGATAGCGTAGTTTTCTGTAGGTAATCCAAATGCATCCCACCCTATTGGATACATTACATTAAAGCCTTTCATTCTTCTAAGCCTTGCTACTGCATCCATCATTGAGTAGTTTCTTGTATGTCCCATATGCATTCCTGGACCTGATGGGTATGGGAATTCTACTAAGAGGTAGTATTTTGGCTTGTCTAAGAGTAGATCTTTAGCACTGTAATTCATTTCAGAGTACCACTTTTCTTGCCATTTGCTTTCAAAATCCTTTGGGTTGTATTTGTATGACATTAGAAAGATATATTATCTTATGTATATGTGCATTATTTTACTCTAAAAGAGATGTTTTGCAAAGCATTGGTATCAAGGCGTTTTACAATGGTGTGAAAAGATATTAGCAAGACTAAATGAATGTATCAGATATTGAAACAATTGGTGGACCTGAGGGGATTCGAACCCCTGACCCCATCACTGCCAGCGATGTGCTCTAACCAGCTGAGCTACAGGCCCGTGCTTTGGACTCAGCCGGATTTGAACCGGCGACCTTCGCAATGCGAATGCGACGTTCTCCCAGCTGAACTATGAGCCCAATTCAATACGCTGATTATATCACATCTACCAGTTTGTATATGGCAATGGATTGATTTGAGTACCACCTTTTCTTAGCTCGAAGTGTACGTGAGGACCAGTAGACCTACCTGTTGATCCCATCTTACCAATTGCTTGGCCTGAAGATACTGATTGTCCTGTTCTAACATATATATTCATCATATGGGCGTACCATGTTGAGTAGCCATTCCCGTGATCTATATGTACAGACCATGCATATCCACTTCCTCCCCATACAGATCCTAGTGGAGGACAGTATCCTGCACAACCCGCAAAGATTACAGTTCCTCCAGAGGCTGCTACTAGGTTTGGTAAACTACGGTCTGCGATATCAATACCTTGGTGTATTGAACCTTTGTAATATTGAGAAATTCTTGCAGAGCTTCCTGCTACTGGCCATCTTAAAAATCTTCCTACGTTTGGATCTACAGGAGCTCCTGAACCACCAGTGGAGTAAGAGCCTGAGGTATATGTTCTTGGAGCATTAGCATATGTAGGTTTTGGTGCAACATATGGCATTCTTCCGTCAGGAATGAAAAGTTCTTGGCCCTCGTTTAATGTAAATGGGTAATCTAACCAGTTAAAATCTGCTATTGATTGCTCATTTCCACTATATTTCTTTGCAACAGAAGCTAAGGTTTCATTCTTTGCGACCTTAATTAATACTCCATCTGCAGGAGGAATTTCTAGTTCTTGTCCTGGCTTTACTAAGTCAGAAGTAAGTTCGTTTGCCCATTTAATTGTCTCTACAGACATATCATATGAGGTGGCGATACTACTTAATGTATCTCCATTCTTTACTATATATTTTTCTACCCCCCTTCTCTCTCTATCTTTAGGTACTAAGGTATTAACTGTAGCGTTCATAGCGATTAGATCGCTTTCTGCTACAGATATATAGTCGAGTTCTTCGTCGTTAGCACTCGTAATCGTTGGCGTCCTATATACATATGATATACCAAGTATGAATGCCAATATTACAGTCGCTATCTGTACTACATATTTAAGGAATGCTCCTCTTCCCCAGAACATTCTTTTTACTACTCCGTCCTTTACACTATCAAATTGGCTGTAGATCATTTCAAAGATTACTGAGAGTAATATCCATATGACTCTTAATCTAGAGACCATGTATTCAGAAAAATCTATTAGAAATGCTAATACTCCTCTTTTAGTATTAAACCTATTAGCAAGGTACAGACCTACCTTTTTAATCCATGTGAGGTCTTTCTCATCAGCAATTTCTGTGTCTACAAATATGAACTCAGGATTATCTGGGTTTGAAAAATCTAAATCATTTGAAAGATTCCTAAAGCTTAATCCCGAGATGTTTTGTTCACGACTCTTTTGGTCAGTCATATCTCCTCTATTATACCAGAATTAGGCTTCGTGCAAGTTAGCAAGGAACTCTTCGTTGGATTTACTCCTTCTGAGTTGACTTACTAGTACTTCTGTTGGGTTTTCGTTTTGATCTAATATCTCAAGCATTCTTCTAATTCTCCATGATTGGTTTAGAACCTCTTTGCCTAGGAGTAGCTCTTCGTTTCTCGTTCCTGATTTATTTACATCTATTGATGGGTATATTCTCTTGTTAGCAAGCTGTCTATCAAGGTGTAGTTCCATATTTCCTGTTCCTTTGAACTCTTCATATACCAAGTCATCCATTCTACTTCCTGTTTCTACAAGAGCTGTTGCAATGATGGTAAGACTTCCACCCTCTTCAAAGTTTCTAGCTGCTCCAAAGAATTTCTTTGGTGGGTAAAGTGCTACTGGATCAAATCCTCCGGAGAGAGTTTTACCAGATGTTGGCATTGTGATATTGTATGCTCTTGCTAATCTTGTAATACTGTCCATTAGGATTACTACATCTTCTCCCCACTCGACCATACACATAGCTTTTTGGAGTGCCATTTCAGCTACCTTACAGTTATGTTCTGGTAATTCATCGAAGTTAGATGCATATACCTCTCCTTTTACAAATCTCTTCATGTCTGTCACCTCTTCTGGTCTTTCTCCTACGAGAACTACCATTAGTTTTGCCTTAGGGTGATTTTTTGCAATACCGTCTGCAATATCTTTTAGTAAGAATGTCTTACCTGCTTTTGGAGGGGATACAAGCATAGCTCTTTGTCCAAATCCAATTGGAGAAAGTAAATCAACCATTCTTGTTGAAAGAACATCTGGTGTAGTCTCTAACTTAATCTGTTTGTTTGGAAATATTGGAGTTAGTTTCATGAATTGAGGTCTATTAGCTGCCTCTGCTGCTGGTCTACCGTAGACAGTATCTACTCTAAGTAAGCTTAGATATTTTTCTTTGTCTTTTGGTAATCTTGCTGGACCTGCTACTTCATCACCATTTCTTAGACTAAACTTCTTAATTTGAGAGCCTGATACATATACATCATTATCTCCAGCTAAAAGTCCATCTGTTCTTAATACTCCGTGAGATCCATCTTTTTGTATCTCTAATATTCCATCTACAAACACGAATCCTTCGTCTGCTGTAGATTTCTTTAAAATTTCAATTATTAGTTCTCTTTTAGGAAGCTCCATGAAGCCTTCCATTTCAAGATTTTTTGCTTCACTACGAAGCTGTGCAAGAGTCATACTTTCGTACTCTTTAATAGTCTTTGTTTTGTTTACCATATCTTTATATTTGGGAAATTACATAAATGGGCATATATACCCATATGACAATTCAGTATATTCAAAGAATTCTGAGAAGTCAACTATGAGAAATTTAAGAAAGATGGGATCGGTACTGCCCCAACCGACCCCGGTGTTATGCTTCTTTAAAGAAGTATAATATCGAAGAGCATATGTAATATGCTTCCCCAAATCTTCCTTTCCATAGGCTCAGAATTGGTTGAAAACCAAACCTAGGGAGAGAGAGATTTGAAGTGTGTAATCTTACTCTTTTCCTTTTGTCCAGATGTGTTCGTGGCACCCCAGACAAAGGGGAAAACTTAAGATATCCACATACAATATTAAAGAACGGTATATTATAATCCTAGGGCGCCTAGTATGTCAAGCCTATATAAACTGTCCACAATACCACCTCTCCAATGTTGCTTTACTATTGTAGGAGATATACGGCTTATTTTTAGCTCTCCCTACTACATAGTTACGATTGGTTGTACGTGTAAGTATACTTTACGTATTTTGTTGATATCTTTTGCGAAAATTTTATAACTTCTTAATTCCATTTACAACAGAGACTTTTAATTTACTACTACCCTTGAAAGAAGCGTCTCCTATATATAGCTCCTTATATCCTACCCTTGAAGCTTCCGAGAGAACTGATTGCAAACCCCATGTACCTCTAACCTCCCCTGTTAAGCCTACTTCTCCAAAATACACAGCATCTTTATTAAGCACTGTATCCTTAACTGCTGATTTAATTGCTGCACATACTGCTAAATCCACTGCTGGATCTGAGATGCTAAGACCACCTACTATATTCACAAACACATCCTTATCTCCTAAAAATACTCCTCCTCTTCTAGAAAGTACTGCACAAAGCATATCTAATCTAGGTTTTTTAATACCGTTAGCTACCCTTCTAAGAGGCCCTGCCTCTGAAGTTCTTTCTACTACCAATGCTTGTACTTCTACAAATACCACTCTAGACCCTTGTATTACCGACCCTATTGCACTTCCCGACACAGCAGATTTACTATCAAGAAATATTAAAGATGGGTTACCTACCTGTGTTAATCCTGACGAACTCATTTCAAATACTCCTATTTCATTGGTAGAACCAAATCTATTCTTCATACCTCGAAGTATTCTGTACTGATTAAATTCTCCTCCTTCTATATACAGTACACAATCTACAATGTGCTCAAGAATCTTTGGCCCTGCTATATCCCCTCCTTTATTTATCTGTCCTACTAGTATTGTTGGTATCCCTGTTATCTTTGCTAATCTTGTTAATATTGAGCCTGATGCTCTTACTTGACTAATACTTCCTGGATATCCTTTTGATGTTTCAGATGTCATACTTTGTACAGAATCCACTATTAGTAGATCAAATTTCTCATCTTTAAGAAGGTTGTAGATATTCTCTACTACTACATCGTTTGTAACAAAGATATTCTCTACATTATTTTCTTTAGTAGAAAGTCTTTCTAATCTAGAGAGTAATTGAGTCGGAGATTCTTCGCCACATACATACAGTATTTTATTTGCAGATGAAAGATTCAGTGCTATTTGTAGCAGTATTGTAGATTTACCCACTCCCGGTTCACCACTTAGTAATACAACTTCCCCTTGTACAAAGCCTCCTCCTAGTACTCTATCAAACTCTTCATATCCTGAACTGATACGACTAGATTTCTCTTTCTTACTAGAGGGTTTACTCTTATATTTGGTAATAGCCTTATAGTTGGCCTTCTTGTTTGGAAACTTCGAAGAGGAGATTTCTATACTCTCTTCTACCTCCTCTAATGTCCCCCACTCTCCACAGGAGTTACATTTTCCTGACCAACGAAGTGATTCTGCACCACATGATGAACAAAGATATCTCATTTAACAGTATACTAAGTTATTTATTTACTACTACCTTATCCCCCTTAATATCTAACTCTACACTACCTACTTTACCATTTCTAAGGATGTAATCTGCAATCTTACTCTCAACAGTGTCTTGAAGTACTCTTCTTAGAGGTCTAGCACCATATTCTTCACTAAATCCTTCCTTAACGATATGAGTTAGTAATTTTTTAGAAAGATTAATATCTATACCATGATCAGAAAGCCTTTCATTTAACTCTCTAAGTAGTATTTCTACAATCTTTCTCGCATCTCTACTATTTAATGCCCTAAAGATTACTGTATCATCTAACCTATTAAGTAATTCTGGCCTTAACGCTTTTCTTAACTCCTTTATCAATTCTGATTTCATTGTTAGATATGCCTGTTGTTCTCTATTTACTTTCTCCCTACCCTTAGAGCCTTTAGAAAAACCTAGTACTCTATCTCTACTTATTTCTTCTGCACCAATATTGGAGGTAAGTATTACTATGGTATTTTTAAAGTTAACCTTTCTACCCCTGCCATCTGTTAGGTGACCATATTCTAAAATTTGTAAAAGAATATTTAATACATCTGGATGTGCTTTCTCTATTTCATCAAAAAGTATTACACTGTGTGGGTTTCTTCTTACCTGTTCTGTTAACCACCCACCCTGCTGATACCCTATATATCCTGGAGGAGACCCTATTAGCTTTGATACACTGTGCATTTCCATCAATTCACTCATATCTATCTGCACTAGTTTATCTTCATCTCCAAAAAGCTCTCTTGCTAATACCTTGGCTAATTCACTTTTACCTACTCCTGTTGGGCCTAGGAAAAGGTATGATGCCCATGGCCTATCTTCATCAGATATCCCTGTACGTGCCCTTTTAATTGCAGTCACAACACTCTTTACTGCTTCCCTCTGTCCTACAACAGACTCATTAATCTTGTCTTCTAGCTTAAGTAAAGCACTCTTTTCTTTTACTCCCAATGTATTAAGAGGTATTCCTGTCCAGTCTGACACTACTCTTCTTACATCATCTATACCAACTACACTGCTCTTTTTCTTTTTCTTCTGTTCTCTTTTAGCCTCTAGGTTAGATATCTTTCTTTTTAAAGATGCTTCTTCTGATTTTAACTTTACTGCCGATTCCATTCTTCCTTTTATTATGTATTCCTCTTTCGCATTCTGAATGCTCCTTAGCTTAGAGATTAAGGATGATATCTCTTCATATTCACCTTCTATACTTAGTTTTTTAGTCGCACTTGCTTCATCTAGTAAATCTATTGCCTTATCTGGTAAATATCTATCACTAATATATCTATCTGAAAGAGTTGCACTAAGTAGTAGTGCCTCTTCACTTATTTTTATACTGTGATGTGCTTCTAATATTGGTCTGAGATTTTTTAATATCTGAACTGTTTCCTCTATGGATGGTTCTGTAAGAAATATTGGTTGGAATCTTCTTGCTAGTGCATTATCACTTTCAAAATATCCAGAGTATTCATCTGTAGTAGTCGCTCCTATACATCTGAAATCATCTCTAAGAAGTGCTGGTTTAAGTATTGATGCTATCTCTGAATTACCTCCTGGTATTCCTGATGTTAATATTGTATGTATCTCATCTATGAAGAGTATTGTGTTTGTTGATTCTACTACCTCACTTACTATTTCTAATACCTTTTCTTCTACATCTCCCCTCATTTTGCTTCCTGCCATTATACTTGCTACATCTAGAGACACTATCTTCATGTCTCGCAAAGAGGGTGGTACTTTTCCATCAGCTATCATCTGTGCTAATCCCTCTACTAATACTGTTTTACCTACTCCCGCATCTCCTACTACGATTGGGTTATTTTTCTTTCTTCTACTTAGTATTTTTACCATATTATTTAATTCTTCCTCCCTGCCTACTAGTGGATCTAGCTTACCTTCTCTTGCTAGCTCTACTAAATCTTTCCCTATTATCTCCAGTAAACTTCCCCTTTGAGCATTCTTTCCCACTATTTCTGGCTTAGCAAGTACTCCTAATGGATATGTTGCATATTCTCCTAGATGTTTTTGAAATTTCTTTAGTTCTAATCCATATTTAGAAAGATCTTTAAGAAATGGATCAGGAGACTCTAATATTGCCATCATTATATGCTCTGTCCCTACATATACATGAGAGTATCTCTGTGACCAATCAAATGCTTTTCGTAGTACTGTTTGGGATTCTTTAGAGAATTTTATCTCTTTCGGTGTAGTACTATCTGTTCCAATATCCAAAGCTGTACTCTTAAGTACAGTACTTAAAATCTCTTTTATATTAAACCCCATTGTTAAAACTGTTTTAGTAGCGAGGGAATTCTCGTTTAGAAGTATTCCTACTAGTATGTGTTCTGGCTCTACTGATGTGCTTTTAAGATGCTTGGATATTGTAGATGCATTCCTAATGGATATCTTTGCGTTTCTACTTAATCTTGTAAATATGTGATTGGTTGCTACTTTTTTCATACTCTATTATATCAAAAAAAAAGGGGCATTCATGCCCCTTCTCTAAAATCTTTCTACTTACTTTATCTCAGCATCGATTGCGGCATCAATTGCTTCAGAGAGTTGCTCCTCATTCATCTTTGGAGAAGATGGTGATTGAGCTGCCTTAAGACTTAAACCTAAGTGTCTTTCTGTAGATGATATTGAAAGTATTTTTACCTTTACTGGCTGTCCTGTTTTGACAATATCTTCTGGGTTCTTTACTAACTTATCAGAAAGCTCTGAGATATGGATTAGACCATTAAGACCCTCACCAATTCTTACAAATGCTCCGTAAGGTACTACCTTTTGAACTTCACCATCTACAACATCTCCTACTTTGAATTGAGAAATTGCCATTGACCATGGATCTTGCTGTAGTCTCTTTACGCTGTAAGCTACTCTTTTACCTCCATCTGTTAATCCTATTACCATTACCTGTACTTTATCTCCAACAGTATATATTGCACCGATATCTTCAACTTTGTCCCATGAGAGTTCAGAAAGATGTACTAATCCTTCTAATCCTTGTGCATTTACAAATATACCAAATGGTGTAATACCACTTACTGTACCTTCTAATACATCACCTTCTTTTACTTTCTTAAGAGTTTGAGCTCTCTTTTCTAAGTCTCTTGCTTGGGTTACCATCTTTTCAGACAGTATTATTCTATTCTTCTCCCTATCCAGCTCAATGATCCTTGTTTTAATGCCCTCTCCAATGAGCGAGTTAAGTCTCTTTTGAACTCTTGATGAGATATCTTTTCCTACCTGTCTTACACCATTAGCATATACTCTTGTTGCATCTAATTGAGATGTTGGAATGAATCCCCTGATTCCCTTTCCTATCTCTACAATTAGTCCTCCGTTATTAGATTCTACTACTGTAGCATCTACAACATCGTTGCTCTTTTTAGCATTCTCTAATGCTAACCATGCACTTGCTTGTTGCGTTCTTCTAATTGAGAGTACTAATTGACCTTTGTCGTCTTCTGGTTTTACAACATATACCAGTATTGCATCACCCTTTTTAAGAGTAGTCCAATCTAGAGTGTCGCTTTTAAGCTCTTTACCAGCAACAACTCCTTCTGATTTATATCCTACATCAACAATTATCACTCCATTGTTGATATCTACAATCTCCCCCTCAACAATATCTCCTTTTGAGAGCTGTTTTATCTTGTGAGAACTGTCTGAAAGAAATTGGTCTAATTCGGAGTACATTGATGCATCTTTTGCATTCGTATCCTTGATTTTTGTATTAGCCATTTTATTACCTTATGGCGATGTATGACTTAGCAGTATTACATACATACACTAAATTTAATGCACTGCGACGCAATTATATATCAAAACCAAGAAAAAGTCACCCACCTCAGGTCTGTCCCAGGTCTGACCCTCGAAAACCAAAACCCGCACGACAAGCTCCTTCGTCCGAGCCGAGGACAGACCTAGGTCTGTCCCTAATCGACCAAATATTCCTTCAGTACAACCCTCTCCATATCTGGCTTCTTCGCTTTTAAAATGTACCTTCCATACAAAACAAAAGTACTGTTTACCTTATACCAATCCTCTTTAGCGTACAGCTTCTCTAAATCATGGGATATTTTAGTTGGATCTGCATGTTTAGTTAGGCCGTATGCTCTTGCGACTCTTAATACATGAGTATCTACTGCAATACCTTTATTTGCTTTATACATGTCATTAAGAAAAACATTTGCAGTCTTGTATCCTACACCAGGTAATTTAAGAAGCTTAGAGAGGCTTACAGGGGGCTCCCCTTTATACTGGTCATGAACAATGGTTGCCATCTGTATTAGATGTTTCGATTTTGTTTTGTAGTAGTTTATACCCCCTAGGGTATCTTGCAGTTCCTCTAGGTTTGCCTCTTTAAAATCTCTTGGAGAAGTATATTTGAGAAAGAGTTTCTCTGTCACTTTATTTACTTGTTTATCCGTAGTTTGTGCAGACAGCATTATACATACCAAAAATTGAAATGGTGTATCCCAATTAGTTAGTTCTGATGAAGCATTTGGGAATATTTTTTGGACTTCAAGAAGTAGTCTAGAAGCTAATTCTTTTTTCCTCATATATATACAGATTTAAGAAACTTAAGTACAAATTCCTCTCCATATATCCTTTCCAGAAGCAAAAGTATACTATCGTATGTATCTAAAAGCTTTTTTACCTCATTTCTTATCCCTTCATTATACCACCCTATCTCTTTAACAGAATTTACAACATTTTGAGATATTAAAGATGAGGATTCATACATCCCCTGCTTATCATTGACTGCGAGGGAAACTTCCAACATATTCAAGGCTCTCTGGTCGATTCTAATACCTTTGTACAAACTCTCTAGACTCTTTCCTACTTGGAGATATTTTGGTGATTTAGAGATCCTACTAGGCTCTAATTTATTTCTTTCTTTAACAAATTGTAAACAATCTACCATTATATCCTCTCTTGTTCTCCAACCATCTCTACTTTTACTAAGTATATCCTTCCAATTCTCCTGTATCTTACTTCTAAAGATGCCATATATTGAATCACTAATATCTTGTACATCTTTAGATTCATGCAAATCCCCATCTTCTCTAACTTTTGACCAGCTATTAGATTCTGTAAATATCCTTATTACACAATCATCTACCCTCATTTCTTTTCTAAACAGAGAATCAAGGTAAAAGGCTGTATCTACAAGCTCTTCTTGATATTCAGTTTCTAATCCTTTGCTAAGTGCATATGCAATTGTTAAGGCATTACTAAAGGGCCCTCTATCAAAAACAAAAAGTTTTTCATCTTTTTCACTCACAAGATGATTAAGTATTTCTAACCTGTTTAAAGCAAAGAGGGCCATTTTAGATGATACAGATTCTTTAGAATCTAAACCTAAATCATCAAAAATATCCTCTTTAAGAACAGCTCGTACAGCATTACCAATTGGAGAGAAGTAACAAGGAAAAGAAATTACAGAAACATCGAATCCTTCATTTGCTAATTCTTGGGAGAGATTTTTAACTGCGTCTCCCTTCCCTACTTGATCACCCCCTTCTACATCAACTGAAAAGAAATTTTCCATATATTTTTAGTAAAAATTAGAGGACCTATAGCTGAATAGGTATATTTAATATATCACATATGGTTTTAGTTCGAAAATGGTAAACAAATGATTAGAACCTTCCCAATGTAGTACAAATATATTGAACTGGCATATTCCTTTGTTTAACAGCACATCTTCTGATGTAGCTAGCTTATACTTTTAAATTAAAAACTCATTCCTCAGATATTTATACAGTTTAAAGGAAACAAAATTACTCCTATGTTACGTATACGGAGGTGTGAAGATTTCTCCTTTTATATAAAGACAGAATTATAAAGTATGGAAATTGTCAAAATGAATACAAAAGGCCGATAGAAGTAAAAACCCCACTCTTTCAAGTGGGGTTGTCAAATTCAAAATCCTGGCAATGACCTATTTTCCCGGGACCAAAGGTCCGAGTATTTTCGGCGCTGGAACGTTTTACTTCTGAGTTCGGGATGGAGATCAGGTAGTTCCGCTCCGCTACAATCGCCAGGCGACAAAAATCTAACATT
>JACDJA010002001.1_pt1 | contig 15533 bp, 11 predicted proteins | sample 7449241 | NCBI WGS metagenome assembly JACDJA01 (sample SAMN14253289, study PRJNA609438) | sludge metagenome | isolation source: initial anaerobic sludge | collected 2018-12-20 | reverse complement strand
TGGGAAGGCGATCGAGACCTCTTCGTCGTCGCCAGTGAGCCGGGATGTGATAACCGTGCCCTCGCCGAATTTGGCGTGAAGGACGCGCTGGCCAGGGCTGAAGCGTAACTGAGCCACCGCACCCGCCGCGGCGGGACGGCGGTCATTGCCCCAGGTTGTCATCTGGCGATGGGCGGCGCGCATCGTGGCGTGGCTGCCGAGCAGACCGCGGGGCACATCGGTCAGAAAGCGGGATGGCTGGGCGACGTCGCTGCGTCCCCAGGTGCCGCGGCGGAAGGTGTGCAGCAAGTAGAGGCGATTTTCAGCTCGAGTGATGCCCACGTACGCCAGGCGGCGCTCTTCCTCCATGGCGTCGGGGTCCTCGAAAGAATTGCTGTGCGGCAGCAGTCCTTCCTCGACGCCGGCCATAAAGACAACGCCGAATTCGAGGCCTTTGGCTGCGTGCAGGGTCAGTAGTACCGGCGCCTCGCTTCCAGCCTCCAGGTTATCGACATCGCTGACCAGCGCCACTTCCTCCAGGAAGGCATCGAGGGCCAGATCCACTGGCATCTCTTCGTAGACACTGGCCACCGTGCGCAACTCCTGGACGTTCTGCCAGCGGTCTTCGCCTTCGTCGCTGCCATCCTGCAGCCATTCGCGGTAGCCCGAACTTTCGAGCACCCGGTCGAGAAGCTGGCCGGGGGAGATGGCAGAGCGCAGGTCGATCCAATCCCGTAATAAAGCATAGAAATCGAGCATGGCGGCGACGTTGGCCTTGGTGAACGGGTGGCTGCCGGCTCGTTCGGTCAGGGCAGGGTCGGCGTCGCGGCCCAGAATCTGCAAGGCCTGGTAGGCGCTGATATCCAGCGAAGCCGCCCATCTGCTAAGACGCTCGATAGTGGCGTCGCCGATACGGCGCGGCGGCACATTGATGATGCGGCGCAGGCTGACATCGTCATTCGGGTTGTGGATCAGGCGCATATACGCCATCACGTCTTTGACTTCCTTGCGGCTGTAGAAACGTGTGGCGCCTACCAATCGGTAGGGCATCCCCCGCCGTACGAAAGCTTCTTCCAGGGCCCGGGACTGCGCATTCGTCCTGTACATGATGGCGCAGTCGCCTGGCTTAGCCTCGCGCGCTGTCTTCAGCCGGCTGATCTCGTCGATGATGAAGTTGCCCTCGTCGTGTTCGTCGTAGGCCTGGTGAACGGTGATGGCTGCGCCTCCGCCGCGGTCGGTGAACAGGTTTTTGGGCGTGCGGTGACGGTTGCGCTTGATGACGGCGTTGGCGGCGTCGAGGATGGTCTGAGTCGACCGATAGTTCTGTTCCAGCAAGATCACAGCAGCATTGGCGTAGTCGTTGCGGAATCGCTCGACATTGCGGAAGTCTGCCCCGCGCCAGCGATAGATCGACTGGTCTTCGTCGCCAACCACGAACACGTTATGATGAAACCCCGATAGAAGCCGCACCATTTCATACTGCGCTGAGTTGGTATCCTGGAACTCATCCACCAGAACATACTCGAATCGTCGCTGATAGTGCTCGCGGATCGTGGCGTGGTCGCGCAGCATGAAGACGGTTTTCATCAACAGATCGTCGAAATCGACGGCGCTGCTCACCTCCAGCAAATGCTGATACCGTTCATAGACGCGGGCGACGATCTCGTCGCGATAGGTCGGCGTTGGATAGTCCCTGGCCGTGACCAGCTCGTTCTTGGCGCGTGAGATGGCGGCGTGGAGGGCACGCGGGTTGTTCCGCTTTTCGTCCACGTTCAAATCCCGCAACACCTGTTTGACCACTTCCAATTGATCATCGCTATCGAATATGACATAACGCGGATTTAGACCGATGTGTTCAGCCTGGATGCGCAGCAGGCGGGCGCAAATGCGATGAAACGTGCCCAGCATCATCCCGCTCAGACTGCCGCCTGCACCCAAGAGAACTTCTGTGCGCTCGCGCATGACCTCGGCGGCCTTGTTGGTGAACGTCACGGCCAGGATGCGATAAGGCTCGACGCGCATGTCCTGGACAAGATAGGCGATGCGGTGGGTGAGGACGCGGGTCTTGCCCGACCCCGGACCGGCGAGGACGAGCACCGGCCCGCCGGTGGTGGTGACAGCCTGTTTTTGAGGTTCGTTGAGTTTATCGAGAAGGGACATTGTTTGTGTGAAATAACGGGTCTGTTGCTCTGACTGCGCAACACGCATCACCCTTCTTCCTCGCCGCGGAACAGCCGCCGATAGCTTTCCCACCGTTCGGGGGCGATATCGCCCTGTTCAACCGCAGCGCGCACAGCGCAGCCGGGTTCATGCAGGTGGGTGCAAAAGCTGAAGCGGCAACCAGGGGAGCGACGGTGGATTTCGGGGAAGTAGTCTGAGAGTTCTTCCGGCCGCACATCCCATAAGCCAAGCTCGCGCAGACCGGGTGTGTCGGCAATGAAGCCGCCGCCGGAAAGGGGGTGGAGTTGCGCCGCGCGGGTGGTATGCCGGCCCTTGCCGATGTGCATCACTTCGCCCACACGCAGATTCAGCCCCGGTTCGATGGCATTGATCAGCGCCGATTTGCCTACGCCTGAGGGCCCGGCTACGACCGTGATGCGATCCCGCAACTGACCGCGCAGCGCCTCGATGCCGGCGCCGGTTTCGACACTGGCATAGAAAACGGGATAGAGAGCTTCGTACAACCCAAACAGGTTGCGGGCAGTCTCCTCGCCGGTCAAATCGATCTTGTTGATAACGATGAAGATGGCATCAAGCTCAGACGCCTCGGCCGCAACCAGGAAGCGGTCGAGCAGGCGCAGGTGCGGCTCCGGTTGAGCGGCGGCAAAGACGATCATCAGTTCGTCAGGGTTCGCCAGGATGACATCCTCGTAGGGATGGCTGCTGTCGGGGCGCAGTCGCGAGAGCACGCGCTGCCGCGGCGCGATCCGCTCGATGACGCCGGTTCGTGCCGCTGCGTCGTTGGCCTGGAACTCGACGCCGTCGCCCGCGGCCAGCAGTGTGCTGCGCCGATCTTCTTTCTTTAGCCGGCCGGCAACCTTGCACTGCCAGTGCGAACCATCTTCGGCCTGTAGGTCGAAGAAGTCGGAGTAAACACGCAAAACGATGCCTTGCATACGAGGAGAACGCAATTCAAACGGTCTTTTTCTGACAGCAGCGACCGCAGATGGCCTGGCAGGTTGCCGGCCAGTCTGGCAGCGCTTCGATGCCAAAGCCCTGTAGCAGGGCGGCCGTCGTCGCCAACGGCAAGCCCATGATTGAGGCGGCGCAGCCATCGAAGCCTGCAACCGGCGCAAAACCGCCGTGCTGGATAGCATAGGCCCCGGCTTTGTCGAAGGGGTCGCCGCTGGCAATGTAAGCATCGATCTCGCTGTCGGTGTAATCGCGCATGATCACGTGGCTGGTGTGCAGGGCGGCATTCAGGCGGCCGGACTGAGCCACGGCTACGGCGCTGATCACCTGGTGCGGGGCCAGGCGCAAAGTCGCCAGCATGCGCCTGGCGTCATCTGCATCGACAGGTTTTCCCATGATCTGCTCGTTCTGGACGACGATGGTGTCCGCTGCCAGCACGACGTCGCCAGGATAGCGCTCGGCTACAACCTGCGCTTTGCCTTCGGCCAGGCGGCGTGCGTGCGCTGCCGGGGTTTCCAGGGGCAGGGCGCTCTCATCGATGCTGGCGGCGTCGATGAAGAAATCGGGGGTCAGGCACGATACCAACTGGCGCCGGCGGGGTGAGGCAGAGGCAAGAATGAGAGGCATGGGTAGCGGAGCTGGGGCCAAGTGGGGAAGCTGTAGGTGGCAAGTGGCAGGTGAAAGGTCACCTTGTCAGCTTGTCACCAGGCCACTTGTCTCTCCCAAAACGGCCGCAACCAGATGATGGCGGCCAAAGGGCGGCATGAAGTAGGCGCCCTGCGCCCAAGTGCACAGATGGGCGAGCAGATCGCGGGCGATGGCAATTCCTTCGGTCTCGGGATTGGCGGCGCCGGCCATCAGGTCGCGTATGGCTTGGGGGATGGAGACGCCGGGCACCTCGTGGTGCAGGTATTCGGCATGGCGGCTGCTAGCCAGGGGGAGGAGGCCGGCCACCACTGGGACGGGCAATGGTCCACCCCAGGCTGCCAGAAAGCGGTCACTGACGGCGGGGTCGAAGACAGGCTGGGTAAGGAGGAAGTCGACGCCACCAGCCAGCTTGCGGCGCAAGGTCTTCATTTCCTGCGCCAGATCGCTGGCGTTCAGGTTGAGCGCGGCCCCAACGAAGAAATGGGTGGGTAAGCCGATGGGCTGTCCGGCCTGGTCAACGCCGCGGTTGAGGTTGTGCTTGATCAGTTCGACCAAACCCGATGGCGTGACATCGAAGTTGTCGGCAGCGTCGGGAAAATCGCCGATACGTGTTGGGTCGCCCATGACGACGAAGAGATTGCGGATGTTGAGGGCATGGGCAGCCAGCAAGTCGCCCTGGATGCGCAGCAAGTTGCGCCCACGGGTGGGGAAATGGAGGATCGTCTCTATCCCAAGCCGCGACTGGACAAGAAAGGCTGCTGCCCAGGGACTCATGCGCATGCGGGCGCGGGGGCTATCAGCCACATTGATGGCAGCGACACCTGCCTCGGCCAACGACTGCGCCTGCTCGACCAGGCGGTTGGGGTCGTAACCACGCGGCGGGCTCATCTCGACCGTGATCACGAAGCGCTCGGCCAGCGCCTCGGCCAGACCTGTAGGAGGGGGAGCGACCTCTGCCTGGATCTCCGGCAGTTCCGGCGTCTCGGCCCACAGGCTGGGCTGAAGGCCACGACCGGCGACGCCATCCAGCGCCGCCCGCAGGGCGGCGATGTGGGCGGCGGTGGTGCCACAGCAGCCGCCAATCAGCCGCACGCCAGCCAACCGAAAGCTCTCCAGGTGGCTGGCGAAGTAGTCAGGCGATGAGGGATAGGCAAGCCGCCCGCGCACCCGATTGGGATAACCGGCGTTGGGCAAGGCCGAGAGCACCAGAGCCGGGGCAGCATGGTGCATCCGATCGAGGACAGCGGCGACAACCGCCGGCCCAACCGAACAGTTCGCGCCTGCCACATCGACGCCAACCGCGGCCAGCGCCCTTGCCACGTCTTCGGGCAGGTGACCCAGCGGCGTGCGCTCATCTTCGTCGAAGGTCATATGGGCGACAATCGGCAAGTCGGTGAGCGAGCGAGCGGTGCGGATCGCCAGCAGAAGTTCGTTCAGGTCGCTGAAGGTCTCAAAGATGAGGACATCGACACCGGCTGCGGTCAGGGCGGCGATGGTCTCATGGTAGGCAGCGGCGGCGGCCTCGGAATTAAGCGGGCCATACGGTGTCAACTGCTTGCCCAACGGACCGATGGAGCCGCCCACCAGGGCCGCTCCGCGTCCGGCCTGGACGCGCGCTTCGATGGCCAGCCTGACGCCGGCTGCCGCCAGGGTTGCCGCCTGCTTGGACAGGCCAAACTCCTCCTGGCGGATGGAGTTGGCGCCAAAGGTGTTGGCCTCGATCAGGTCGGCGCCGGCCTCGAGATAGGCGCGATGGATGGCCCGAATGGCGTCGGGATGGCTGAGGTTGAGGGATTCGAGGGATTGTTCGAAGGAGAAGCCACGGGCGAAGAGCTCAGTGCCCATAGCGCCATCACCCAGCAGCAGCCCGGCCTCGAGGCGAGTGCGGAATTCGGTCTTCATGGAACTGACTCCATTATACCCCACGCGACGGACGAAGGGTCTATGTCATTGCCGGCTGTTGACAAGCCTGGGTAGCGGACGTAAAATCGCATCCATTGGTCTTTCGTTTCTTCGCTCATTTTTTCGTGGAGGCCGTTATGGCAGACAAACAAAGCAAGAAGAAGACACACGATGCCCCATCGGCAGCCGCGGTAAAGGCCAAGGGCGACGAACAAGCAGATGGCGATGACCATCTGATCCTGCCTCACGGCGACCGCGGCAGCGATGATGATCTGGTCCATGAAGAGCCTGCCCCGCCTCAGGCGGCCAAGCAGGGCAAGACCAAACGACTCGACCGCGTCTTCTACGAACAAGAGTTGAAGCGGCTGTATGTCGAATTGGTGAAACTTCAGGAGTGGATCAAGTTCAAGGGGCTCAAGGTAGTGATTCTCTTCGAAGGCCGAGACGCGGCTGGCAAGGGAGGCACCATCAAGCGCATCATCGAACCGCTGAACCCGCGTTTCGCCCGCGTCGTCGCCCTGGGTGTGCCCACTGAACGCGAGAAGACACAGTGGTATTTTCAGCGCTATATCTCGCATCTGCCTGCTGCCGGCGAGATGGTCTTCTTCGACCGCAGCTGGTACAACCGGGCCGGCGTCGAGCGGGTGATGGGTTTCTGCTCAGATGAAGAGTATTGGGAGTTCCTGCGCTCCTGCCCATCGTTCGAACGCATGCTGGTGCGTTCGGGCCTCATCCTGGTCAAGTACTGGTTTTCGGTCAGCGATGAAGAACAGGAGCGCCGTTTTCAGGCTCGTCTGAACGACCCTACGAAGCGATGGAAACTCAGCCCAATGGACGTGGAATCACGCTCGCGCTGGGTGGAATATTCCAAAGCCAAGGACGAGATGTTTGCCTATTCCGATATCAAGCAAGCGCCGTGGTACGTAGTCAACGCCGACGACAAGCGCCGCGCCCACCTGAATACGATCAGACATCTGCTGAGCCTCATCGCCTACGAAGACTTGACGCCCGAGCCGATCGTGCTGCCGCCTCCCACCGACCGCACTGGCTATGTCCGGCCCCCAATGGAGTATCAGACATTCGTACCTGATGTCTATTGAGAGGCAGCCAGATTATCCCGTTCCCTTCAATAGCGGTTCGGCGATTTCAATGGCGCGGACATCGGCGCCGCCTGTATAGAGACCCACCAGCCGGCCGGCGGCATCGATAACCGGCGCGCCCAGGTTGCCCGGTCCTAATCCCAGACTGGTTTGTAGCCAGCCCTGCTCGGCGCCCAGAATGGCGTCTGGCAGAATGCCAGTAACCTGGCCCTGACCGAATGCCAGCACCTGGCTGGGATCGGCGCTCGGGGCGTTGGCGGCCGCGCCAGGATAGCTGAGTGAGAAGATAGAGGCGCCAGGCCGGATCGCGCCGCTTGGGCTGGCAGCCAGGGCTGGCCAACTGAAGCTATTGGGCAGGGGAGAGCCGTCTTGCTGGGCGAAAATCTGGAGGACGGCCAGATCGCGCTGATGGTCGGCGCGCACGACGCGGGCCAGATACCAGCGATCGAGTGTACCAGATGAGCGGGTTGGGTCACTGCTCAGTCCCACCAACACCTGGCTTCTGCGATTGTATGGTCGTTGGGTGGCGGGGTCGTAGACCGCGGAATAGGCGGTCAGGATTCGACCCTTATCACTCAGGATAGCGCCTGTGCTGGCGATCGAGTTGGAGCTATCCTCGATCTGCGCCAAAAGAAAAGCGGACGCACGCGCAGCCCGTGCAGTGGCTCCCTGTGCGTCGCCAGCAGGCGGCGTGGAACCCTGGTTGTTCCATAAGGGCCGCAAGACCAGGAGCGCAACGATGAAGACACCAGCCAGCCCGACCAGTCCGCCGACGAGCGCCGCTTGCCGTGTCTGCGAAGATGGCGCTGGCGCAGGGGCGATGGAGGCGGCTGCACCACCTGCAGGAGCAGGGACAGCTGCAGGCAATGGCGCTGCCTCTGCCATCTGCTCAACAGCCAATCGCGTGTGGCCCAGGCGGATGATGTCGCCATGCTGCAGCAGGCGAGGCGCGGTCAGGCGCTGTTCGTTAACAAAAATCCCATTGAAGCTGTTGCGGTCGTAGAGCCAGACCTTGTCGCCCTGCGCCTGGATAACGGCGTGGCGTCGCGAGATTTCCTCATCCGCCAGGACAACATCGTTTTCGATGGCGCGACCCAGGGACAGGCCGTTCAGGCCGATAGGATAGCGATGGCCGGAGGGATGGATGAGGAACCAGGTCATGGAAGTCCGATCAGGCTGGAGACGTCGTTCTGGGATGCTGTGGCCGGTGAAGCCCAGCGATTCCCAGACGAACGCCATCGGGAGCTAGTTCCGCGCCCAATAATCGATGCCGTGGATGGCGCGATAGACGAAGTTGATGCCAGGCACACTGATACCGGCGTCGCTGGCCAGACGCACCAGATCGCCTGCTATGGCCTCGATCTCGGTCCTGCGTCCGACGATCAGGTCGTGCAGCATGTTGGCGCTGATGTCTGTCTGGCCCGTGGACTGCAGGGCGTTGCCGCGGGCGATGAGAACCTGGACGCTTTGATCGAAGGGGCTGTGCAAGAGACCGCTGACGCCGATGCCGGGGTAATCGCCCAATTGGACGCTGTAGGCCTGGGCGACCTTGTTCACCTCTCGCACCAACTGGACAAACAGATAGGCAATATCAGGCGTTTGCAGAATCTGATGATAAGGCAGACGGGTGAGGCCGCCAAGGGTGGAGACAGGCAGCAAGTATGCCAGTTTGGTCCACTCTGCAGCCTGGATATTGTCCGATGCCTCGACCAGCAGACCTGCTTTGCGCCAGGCAGCAACAACTGCCTGTAGGCGTGGTGTGTCGCGATTATCCAATTCGCCGAACCAGGTGTGGCCGAATAGTGTGCAGCGCGCGTGTCCCGGTTCGACCACACGAGCACCCACAATGCTGGTGGCGCCCAATACCGGACCGGGGCCGAACTGAGCGATCAGGGCCTCATCCTTGCGCAGCCCATTTTCGAAGGAGACGACCATCTCGGGTCTCAGGTGGGCAATATCGGCCAGCGCCTGGACGAGATCGGTGGCGCGAACACATATCAGGAGCAGATCGGCCTCGATCACCTGGCGGGCGTTTTCCGTAGCCTGGGGCTGGACGATGAAATCGTCGAGTCCCGAGATGTGGAGTCCACCTTGCTGGATAGCCTGAATGTGTTCTGAGCGGCCAATCAAGGTGACTTCATAGCCGGCCCGAGCCAGGTACCCGCCATAGACGGAACCCAGAGCACCAGCGCCCATCACAACGATTTTCATGTACTATTCTCCATATCGTTTTGACATGTGATGTGAGACGCAAAAGTGACGCAATTGAATCACTTCTCGCGTTTCGCCTTTTGTTTGCATTACGATAGATTTATGCGCGCAACGTTTGGATAGCCGTGGCAGCCATAATGGCTGTTGCCAACGGAAGCATCCTTTCGTCGAAGTCAAAGCGTGGACTGTGGTGAGGTGCATGGACTTTGTCATCGGGTTCGGCCCCCACCAACAGATAACCGCCGGGTATCCGATTCATGATCTCCGCCATGTCCTCTGCCACCATCAGCGGCGTCATGCCCATGATACTATCGGCGGGGACCAGGTCCGAGATGGCGCCGGTCGCGAAGTGAATTGCTGCAGGATCATTGACGACAGCGGGGGTGTGCTCGGCCAGATCGAGCGTGTAGCGGGCGTTGTGGGCAGCGGCAATTCCAGCCAGCATCTCACGCATCCGGCGGATGAGCTGATCCCGAATGGCGGGCTGAAACGTGCGCAATGTGCCCGAAAGGATGGCTTGTTCGGCGATGACATTAAAGGCTTCGCCGGCGTGAAAACTACCCACACTCAGCACTGCAGCTTCGTGGGGCGGCAGGTTGCGGCTGACAATGCTCTGGAGACAGACAACGGCCTGGCTTGCAACCAGAATTGCGTCAATCGTGGTATGGGGGAGGGCGCCGTGCCCGCCCTGACCGTGAAAAGTAAGGGTGAACCGGTCGGCGGCAGCCATAAGTGGGCCAGGTTGCGCCACAACTTTTCCGCTGGGAAGTTGGTTCCAGAGATGCAAAGCAAAGGCAAAATTGGGCGCGGGTGTTTCCAATACACCATCGGCGATAGTGGCAAGCGCCCCGCCCAAACCCTCTTCGGCGGGTTGGAACAATAACTTGACCCGGCCCGGCCAGGAGCCGGCAGTATCAGCTAACAAACGGGCAACACCCATGCCAATGGCCGTATGGCCGTCGTGTCCGCAGGCGTGCATGATTCCGGGCGTGCCGCTGGCAAAGGGCAGGCCGGTGGCTTCATGAATGGGCAGGGCATCCATGTCGAAGCGCAGGAGGACGGTGGGGCCAGGACCGGCCCCTTCGATCAAACCGACTACACCCGTTTGCCCCACCCCAACCCGCGTCTCGATGTTCAGGCCAGCAAGGTGCTCAGAGACGATGCCGGCCGTCCGCACTTCATGAAATCCAAGTTCGGGATGGTGGTGAAAGTCGCGACGCCAGGCGAGAAGCTGAGAGGTCAGGGCATTGGCACGCGCAAGCAGGTCGGACATGAGCGGGAATCAAACCGCGGTCAGTGCGATAGAGGAGCGTGAGGTCAGCCGTGCCTGACCATCGGCGTGATAGGATGAGCGCACCAGGGGGCCGGATTCGACCCATCGATAACCCATCGCCTCACCGATTTGACGTAGTTCATCGAATTCTGAGGGGGTGTAGTAGCGTTCGATAGGCAAATGGAAACGGGAGGGTTGCAGATACTGTCCGAGCGTGAGTATATCGGTGCCCACTGAACGCAATCCTTCCATCACCTCGATAACCTCTTCCCATCGTTCCCCCAAACCAAGCATCAGACCCGACTTGGTCAGCGCTACGGCGTCCATAGCCTTGGCCCGCTGCAAGACTTCCAAAGAGCGCTCGTATTTTGCCTGGGGGCGCACACGGCGATAGAGCCGGGGCACCGTCTCGGTATTGTGATTGAGGATCTCGGGCTGCTCGCGCATGACGGTGCGCAGGGCCTCGGCGTCGCCCATGAAATCGGGGATGAGAACTTCGATGGTGCAGCCTGGCCGGAGTTCGCGGATCTTGCGGATCGTCGCCGCGAAGATGAAGGCGCCGCCGTCGGGCAGTTCATCGCGGTTGACCGATGTGAGCACAACATGTCGCAGATGCATGTGCTGCACCGACTTCGCCACACGCAGGGGCTCCATGATATCGACCTTGGTTGGCCTTCCGGTCTTGATCTTACAGAAACCGCACGAGCGGGTGCAGGTATCGCCCAGAAGCAGGAAGGTGGCCGCGCCTCGGCTCCAGCATTCGCCGATGTTGGGACAACCGGCTTCTTCGCAAACGGTGTGCAGGCTGTGCCCGCGCATCAGGTTGTAGAGCCGGTCATATTCGGGGCTGCCAGCCGAACGCACGCGCAGCCATTCTGGTCTGCGCCCTCGCGTCAACTGCTCATCTCGCCAGTTATGCCGCGGCGGGGCGGGGTCAAGGTCAATAGGGATCGGAGTGGACATGAGAAGATCGATCAACGCTCCGGCACGAGCGGGGTTGACAACATCGTCTGCAGCCCGGCGGGTAGGGCGGGCGCACGCAACGCTTGATTGATGACCAGGGCGGCGGTGGCCAGATCGCCCTGCAAACCGTCGAGCCGCAAACGTAGGATCTGGTCGCCATCCACCAGGATTTCATCACGCGGACCGCCTGGGACGTGCGCTTGCATGATCAACTTCAGAAATAAGCGGGGCATTCCCTCAACGATGCCTGTCGCCATCTGGCGAATGCCAATGCAGAGGCCCGGTTCGATCATACCCAAACCGGTCTGGGTAGGCTCAGTGGCAATGATGGGTCTGCTCTCGATGTCTACCACATCAAGATGCCAGCCCAACCCGGCAGCCAACATCTGCAGGCTGTTGCTCAACCCCACATGCCCAAGGCGATCATGGTTGAGCAGTTCCTGCACCCGTGCCGGCTCCTGTCCCACGCCCATTTTGCGTTGCAGGGGCAGCCGCCGTTGGCTGACATCGACCACGCGAGTTACGTGGATGGCCTCCACCTCGCCTGCTGCCCGGCAGAGCAAAACAGGCAGCGTGTCCATGATGAAGCCAGGATTGACGCCAACGCCAAGCACAGTGACATCCGCTGCACGCGCCGCCCGGTTGATCTCACCGGCCAGCCCTGGCTGATCCTCCCACGGCCAGCAAAGCTCCTCGCATGTGCTGACAACATGGTATCCGAGCGAGATGGCGTCCAGAATCTGGTCGCGTACGGCATCGAGGCGTGAGCCGGTGGCTTGCAGAACGACCGCGCCTGTGGGCGCTTGCACAGCGGCCAGTGAATCGGTGATGGCCAGGGCAGGAAGATTGGCGTCGCAAATTTGATCCAGGCGCTTGCCCAGAAGACCAGGGTCGATATCGACCGCCCCCACAACCTCCAGTCGCGACTCCGCGGCCAGCGCTCTGCCGATAGCCTGGCCAATTGGACCGAGACCGAGAAGAATAGTGGGTACTGGCGACACGTGACGATGAACTGAGTCGACTACGTATGAATGGCGTGGCCCAGGGTGGCGTGGGCTGCCTCCATAATCGTTTCGGAGAGCGTCGGATGGGCGTGAATGTTGCGTGCGATTTCGGCTGGGGTCAGCTCCATCATCCGGGCCAGGCTCAGCTCGGGAAGAAGCTCGGTGACTTCAGGGCCAACCATGTGGATACCGAGGATTTCGCCGTATTTGGCGTCGTACACCATCTTCACGAAACCCTCGCGCTCGCCCAGCCCCAGCGCCTTGCCATTGGCCTGGAAGGGGAACTTGCCAACACGGACATCATAGCCCTGGCTGCGGGCTTGCGCCTCGGTGATGCCCAGACTGGCAACCTGCGGATTGCAGTAGGTACAGCGCGGCATGTTGCCGTAGTCATCGATGGGTTGCGTCTCGACGCCGGCAATGGTTTCGGCTGCGACGATGCCCTGGGCGCTGGCCACGTGCGCCAGAGCAAGCTTGCCGGTCAAATCGCCAATAGCGTAGATATGGGGCACATTGGTGCGCATCACGCTATCGATGGGCAGCCAGCCGCGCTCGTTCGTCTGCACGCCAGCGGCGTCAAGGCCGATGCCGTCACTGTTCGGACGTATGCCAATGGCCACAAGCACTTGCTCTGCCTCGACTGTCTCGACGGCGTCTGACGCCTGGTTCTTGAGCTGCACGCGAACGCCATCCCGCCCGGTCTCTACGCTCTCGGTGCGAGTGTTTTCGAACAGCCGCACGCCCAGCTTGCGAAAGGCCTTTGCCACCACTTCCGCAACCTCGTCATCCTCGTTGGGCAAGACATGTGGCAGCATCTCAACCACGGTCACCTCAACGCCATAGGCGCGATAGACATAAGCAAACTCCATGCCAATGGGACCAGCGCCGACGACGATCAACGATTTGGGGGTCTTGTCCTGGATGATAGCCTGGCGATAGGTGAGAATGCGCTGGCCATCTACGGTCAGACCTGGCAGCAGGGCGGGACGTCCGCCCGTGGCCAGGATGATAGTGGCCGCTGAGTAGGTCCTGCGTCCATCCGCGGTCTCAACCTGGAGGGTGTGCGGGTCGACAAAGCTGCCTGAGCCCTGGATCACTGTCACCTGGTTCTTCTTCATCAGGAAACTGACGCCTTTGACCAGGCGGTCAGCATTTTGGCGGCTGCGCTTGACGGCGACGCTGAAATCAACTTTGAGGTTGTCGAACTGGAAGCCGAATTCCTGCCCGCGACCCAGAAGCTGCACGATTTCGGCGTTGCGGATGAGTGACTTGCTGGGGATGCAGCCCCAGTTAAGGCAGACACCGCCCAGGTTTTCTTTTTCGATCAGCGCAGTTTTCAGGCCAAGTTGGGCCGACCGGATGGCGGCTACATAGCCGCCCGGTCCTGCACCCATGACGATGACATCGAAGTCGTAAGAGGTTGGCATGGTGTGTCGAGGCGATACACGAGTCTGGAGATAGGGTGATCAGATTATAGCACAGCCCGCGGCCTGCTGCTTGTGCAAATAGACGCAGGTTGTGAGCAATCGCGTCAGCGCTGCCGGCGGATAATCGGCAGCCACAGGCGCAGCGGCATGAGGTCCGGCGTCAAGGTGGCAGATGCGGTGGCTGTTGGCGTCACTGTAGCGCTGGGCGAGGAAGTGACAGAAGGTGTTTCCGAAGCCTCCGGTTGTGGTGCATTGGCGGTTGGCGCCAGCGATGGTGTTGCCGTGGGAGTGAGGTCCTCGGCAGTGTAGGTCGCCGTGGGCGATGGTGTAGGCGTCGGTGTTGGGATGTCGGAGCCATACGTCGCTGTCACCGTCGGCGTTGAGGTTGGTGTGTCAGTGGGTGGCGGGGCGTACACCGTCGGCGTTGCAGTGGGCGTCGGCGATTCGGTTGGGGTAGGTGTGGTTGTGCCGGTCGGGGTCGCCGTGCCGGTGGCAGTAGCAGTGCCATCTTCGGCGCCCGCCGCTGCCGCAAGCAGATCAGCTTCGTCACTCCCACTGGCATCGGCCAATATACCGCCAACGGCGACAGCAATCGGTCCGAAACGCGGCGCTGGCAAATTTCCGGCGCCCTTGATGACATTCACCAGCCATACGTTCTCGCCCGGCGGTACGACATCACCGTAGCTCAATGTCGTGTCGCCTACTGTGGCCCGCACCAGGTGGATGCGCACCGCCGACGTGCTGCTGGGATGCCGGGTGACGCTGCTGATTGCCACTTCGCCATTGGCGTCGAAGACCCGGAATTGGCCATCGTAATTGTTGACGGCGGTGTTGATGGCCTGGTTGAAGCTGACAACAATGCGGGTGCGGTCGCCAGAAGGATGCTGGACGGGGTTCGTCACCTTCAGGCGCGGGCCGGCGCCTTCGACGGCAGCGCCCAAAACGCGCTGCTGCATCGCCAAAGCTACACGGCGCCCCAGTTCCTTCTGACCGGCTTGGGTGAGATGGACGCCGCCGGCAATCGGCAGATCAAAGGCAACGACCATGTAGTGCGCAGCCAGCGCTTCGGGAAAACCGCTGCCGGTCTCCAGGCGGCGCTGACGTTCAGCAATGAGTTGATAACCGTGGTTGAAATCGGGGAATTCATTCTTGGCCAGTTGGGCGTAGACAAAGGGCAGCGCCGCCCCCATCTGCTGGCGGAAATCGCTGATCAATTTCGTGTGGTTGGCGGTATAGGCCTCCCGTAGGGCGTCGCTGGCGTTCTCAGCTTCCCCTTGAAACCACCATACCGCTGAAATGCTTTTGCCGGCGGCGAAGAGTTGGCGACGATAGTTGCAGGAACCAAATAACGTACTGCGATCCAATGGATTGCTGGTAGCCCACCACTGTTCCAGCTTCGAGCCTCCCTTCGGACAGGGAATGATGGCAAGTTTGCCGTAGCCAGCCTTGGCCAGGTCTTTACCGGCGCGCAAAGCGAAGCCGTGTTTGGCGATGGTGTCCAATGAGATTGCATCAAGCTGGTTGATTGCATCGTCAATTGGCTCGTAGGCCTTATGGAGGGCGTAGTCGTTGCCGAACATAAAGACCCGCGTATCAGGGGCCTCAGTGTTGGCATCCAATTCCCCGCGCCCTGAGGCGTTGGACTGTCCAGCCAGGATGAAATAGCGTTTGATCGCAACTGCAGTCGGCGTCGCCGTGGGGCTGCCGGCGCTGCCCGTAGGTGTAGATGTGGGTGTAGATGGAGTCGTGCGTCGCGTGGGTGTGCGTGTGGGGGTTATCGTCGCCGTCGGCGTGCGGGTTGCTCGTCGCGTGGGAGTGCGGGTAGGGGTTACGGTGGCCGTTGGCGTGCGGGTGGGGCGGCGCGTGGGGGTGCGTGTGGGCGTCGGTGTTGAAG
>JACDJA010001998.1_pt1 | contig 15570 bp, 14 predicted proteins | sample 7449241 | NCBI WGS metagenome assembly JACDJA01 (sample SAMN14253289, study PRJNA609438) | sludge metagenome | isolation source: initial anaerobic sludge | collected 2018-12-20 | reverse complement strand
TCCCTGAAAATGCACACCCCCCGCAAACGCTTCGGCCAGAACTTTCTCGTCGACGACGGCGTGATTCATGCCACCGTCAACGCCATTCGGCCGCAGGCGGGCGACACGGTGGTGGAGATCGGTCCGGGACTGGGGGCGCTGACGCGGCCGCTGCTGGAACGGCTGCCGCACCTGCACGTCGTCGAACTCGATCGCGACCTGGTCGCGCGGCTGCGCCGCAGCTGGACGCCGGAGCGGCTGACGGTGCACGAGGGCGACGCGCTGAAATTCGATTTCGGCAGCCTCGGCGACGGTCTGCGCATCGTCGGCAACCTGCCGTACAACATCTCCAGCCCGCTGCTGTTCCATCTGCTGGATTTCGCTTCGCACATCCGCGACATGCATTTCATGCTGCAAAAGGAAGTGGTCGCGCGCATGGTCGCCGCGCCTTCGACACCGGACTATGGCCGCCTGTCGATCATGCTGCAGCGCCGCTGCTACATGGACTGGCTGCTCGACGTCCCGCCGACCGCGTTCAATCCGCCGCCCAAGGTCGATTCGGCGGTGGTCCGCCTGATTCCGAAGACACCCGCCGAGATCGCGCCGGTCGACCCGCAGGTGTTCGCACGCGTCGTTGCCGCGGCCTTCGCGCAACGCCGCAAGACACTGCGCAACACGCTCAGCAGTCTGTTTTCAGCCGCAGACTTCGCGGACCTCGGCATCGATCCCGGGCTGCGTGCGGAAGCGCTCGCCATCGCCGACTACGAAGCGCTCGCACGCCACCTCACGGCTCACCCCGCGAGCACGGGGTAGTCGGTGTATCCCTTCGCCTCACCGGCGTAGAAGGTTTGGTAATCGGGCACATTGAGCGGTGCGCCACGGCGTAAGCGTTCCACCAGATCGGGATTGTCGAGCAGCAGGCGGCCGAACGCGACGGCATCGGCCTCGCCGGCCTGCAGCGCGGCCTGCGCGCTGGCGAGGTCATAGGCGTTGTTGAGGATGAGATTGCCCCGATACAGCGCGCGCAGACGAGCATAGTCGAACGGCACCCACGCCTCCTGCGACGCGCCGCCGGTACCACGCAGAATGTCGAGGAAGGCGAGATCAAACGCATTCAACTTCGCCACCACGTACTCGAACAGCCCCTGCGGATCGTCGTCCGACAGGCCGTTGGCGCTCGTCACCGGCGACAGGCGCACGCCGACGCGCGCGCTACCGACGGCCTCGCACACCGCCTGCATCACTTCCAGCAGCAGGCGCGCGCGGTTCGCCTGGCTGCCGCCATACGCATCGGTGCGCTGGTTGCTGGAAGAACGCAGGAACTGGTCGAGCAGATAGCCGTTGCCGGCATGCACCTCGACCGCGTCGAAACCCGCTGCCATGGCGTTGCGCGCCGCTTCGGCATAGTCTTCGACAAGACCGGGCAATTCATCCGTTTCCAGCGCGCGCGGGGTGACATAGTCCTGCATGTCGCTGCCGGTGAACACCTGCCCCGCCGGACGAATCGCCGAGGGCGCCACCGGCAGTGCGCCGCCAGGCTGCAGGGCCGGATGCGAAATTCGCCCGACGTGCCAGAGCTGCAGCGCGATGCGCCCGCCGGCCTCGTGCACCGCCGCAGTCACCTGCTTCCAGCCGGCAACCTGTTCCGCCGTGTGGATGCCCGGCGTGCGCGGATAACCGTGTCCTGCGGCGCAGATCGGCGAGGCCTCGCTGAGAATCAGGCCGACCGCGGCACGCTGACGGTAATATTCGGCCATGAGCGACGTCGGAACGTTGCCGTCGCCGGCGCGGCAACGCGTCAGCGACGACATGACCACGCGGTTGGACAGTTCGAGTGCGCCGAAGCGCGCGGGAGCGAGAAGGTCGATCACGGACATATCCTTTCTGAAAAACTGCAAAATGATACTTATGACGCATGGCGGAAAAAATGCAAGCCCGCCATGCGGGAACCTCTGGAATCCGTATTGGCCCATGCATGCCACACGAGACCGGCATGCCGTCATTCGGTCGCGTACACGGACCTCATGCCAGCACAGACAACCCGCACTGAATTTGTTCAACAAGGAACCCACCATGCAGAAACGTCCTCTTGCGGTCACGCTCCTCGCAGGCCTGCTCGCCGCCGGCTGCGCCACCAATGACCTGGGCGATCGGCGCGATCTCAGCAAGACCGAAAAAGGCGCGATCATCGGCACCGCCAGCGGCGCCGCGCTCGGCGCCATCATCAACCACAGGAATCGTGGCAAGGGTGCGCTGATTGGCGCGGTCGGTGGTGGACTCACCGGTGCCGGAGTCGGCTATTACATGGACCAGCAGGCGAAAGACCTGCAGAAACAGCTGCAAGCGCAAATCCAGCGCGGTGAAATCACCCTGGAAAAGCGCGCCAGCGACAACGCCCTGCTCGTCAGCATGACCGCCAATACCGGCTTCGACTCGGGGCTCGCCGTGCTCAAACCCGGCTACCTGCCCACGCTGGACAAGATCGCGCAGGTACTGAACCAGTACGGCACGACCACCGTGACCGTGATCGGCCACACCGACAGTATCGGCAGCCACGAATACAACCAGGGCCTGTCCGAACGCCGCGCGCAGGCAGTGATGGATCGTTTCGCCGCACGCAGCGTCAACCGGCTGCGGCTGGAATCCTACGGCAAGGGCAAGACCGAGCCACGCGCGGACAACGCCACCGAAGCCGGCCGCGCGCTCAACCGCCGCGTCGAACTGTGGATTCTGCCCGTAGTCGCCGGCTGACAGGCTGCTACCATGGTGTTTCAGGCCGCCATTTCACGCAGCGTATCCACCCCTGGCATCGAGATGCTGATCGATGGATCGCAAGTCGGGTCAGGCCGGTATCCGGATTGTGAAAGCTTGAGCCAATCGACGAGGACGCCGCATGCAATTCAAGGACTATTACCAGACGCTGGGCGTGGCGCGCGACGCCAGTGCGGACGAGGTGAAGAAGGCCTTCCGCAAGCTTGCGCGCAAGTATCACCCGGACGTTTCCAAGGAGGCCGACGCCGAGGCTCGCATGCAGGAGGTCAACGAGGCCTACGCGGTGCTGTCCGATACGGAGAAGCGCGCTGCCTACGATCAGCTCGGGCGCGGCTACCAGCCGGGGCAGGATTTCCGGCCGCCGCCGGATTGGGACGCCGGATTCGAGTTTTCCGGGCACGGTTTTTCGCCTCACGAGGCCGCCGGCTTCAGCGATTTTTTTTCCGAGCTGTTCGGCCACATGGGCGGCGCGCCGCGCGGCGCCCGTCCATCGGGTTTCAGCGCGCAGGGTGAGGAACACCAAGCCAAGGTGCTGCTCGACCAGGAGGACGCGTTCACCGGTGCCACACGGCAGATCAGCCTGCGCGTGCCCAAGGTCGACGCGCAGGGACACGTGCATCTTGCCGCCCGCTCACTCAACGTGAAGATCCCGCGCGGCGTGCGCGCCGGCCAGGTGATCCGCCTCGCGGGCCAGGGTGCGCCGGGGGTGGGCGGCGCACCCGCCGGCGACCTGCTGCTGGAAGTGCAGTTCCGCCCGCATCCGCGCCTGCGCGCCGAGGGCCGCGACCTGCGCCTGACGCTGCCGCTGGCGCCATGGGAAGCCGCGCTTGGCAGCGTCATCAGCGTCGACCTGCCGGGAGGCGCCGTGAAGGTACGCATCCCCGAAGGCGCACAGGGCGGCCGCCAGCTGCGCGTGCGCGGCCACGGACTGCCGGGCGAGACAGCAGGCGATCTGCTGCTCGATCTGCACGTGGTGCTGCCGCCGGCCGACTCGCCGAAGGCGCGGGAACTATACGAAACCATGGCGCGCGAGCTTGCATTCGAACCGCGTCCGGGCGGGAGGACCTGAGCCATGCACGACGACGACATCTTCACCGGCAGCCTGATGGAGGCTTCATGGCTCACGCTGGAACAGGTCGCAGCGGCCTGCAGCGTCGAGTCCGACTGGCTCGCACGCCATATCGACGAAGGCCTGTTCCCGCACGTGGAAAGCGTCGCCGGCACCTGGCGCTTTTCCGGCGCTGCCCTCGTTCGCGCACGACGCATGCGCGAGCTCGAACGCGACTTCGACGCCGTACCCGAACTCGCGGCGCTGGTTGCCGACCTGCTGGAGGAGCTCGACGCGCTGCGCCACCGGCGTTGAACCGCAGCCGGTCTGCGCCGTCCCCGCCGCGTGGCCACGCCGGCGCAATGGCCGGCCCGCTCGTCGGCCGCGTCTGTCAAACCTGGAACAGCGCCGTGCTCATCCCGCGCAGCGCGGCGCGCCGTGCCAGCGCATCGGGGCACAGCGCCGCGACCTGTTCCCAGAAGCGCGGCGAATGATCGAGGTGGACAAGGTGGGCGAGCTCGTGCGCGACGACGTAGTCGACCAGTGCCAGCGGCGCCTGCACCAGCCGCCAGTTGAGGCGGATATGGCCACGCCGGGTGCAGCTGCCCCATTGCGTCTGCGCATCCGACAGGGCAAAGCGCGTCGGCGCACGGCCGAGCCGGCGCGCCATCCGCGCGAGACGCCACGCCAGCAGCCGCGCGGCGCGCGCGGCCAGCCATTCGCGCACCAGCACCGCGACATCGGCCGACAGCGGCGCATGCACATGCAGTCGGTCGCCGTGGCGCCGCACCTCGCAGAACAGCGATGGCCGCACCTCGATGGCGAGCACGCGCCCCAGATAGCGCACTTCGCTGGCGGCTTCGATTTGCGGTACGCGCGCCTGCATGCGCGACCACGCACGCAGCAGCCAGTCGCGCTGATGCAGAACGTAGCCCTCGATTTCCTCGCGCGGCGTCCACACCGGGGCGTGGATGCGCACCTCGTGCGCGGTGACGGTCAAGCCCAGGGTACGGCGGCGGCGCGAGCGGTTCAGCCGGTAGGGCACACGGGTGTCGCCGAGCTGCAGAACGCCGCTATTGGCGCGCGGCAGCAGGGGGCAACCTCGCCATTTCGGCTTCGATCCACGCCTCGGTGGCGCGGGTGAGCTCGGCCGGACTCCTGCCGGCCGATTCGATCGCCGGGCCGATGCTGACGGTGACCGTGCCGGGACGCTTGATGAACGCGTTCTTCGGCCACACTTCGCCGGCGTTGTGCGCGACCGGCACGATGGGCGCGCCGGTTTCCGCGGCCAGCCACGCACCGCCGATGCCATAGCGCCCCTTCTCGCCAGGCGCGACGCGCGTGCCTTCGGGAAACACCAGCACCCAGAAATTTTGCGCGAGCTTGGCCCGGCCCTGGCTGACGATCTGCTTCAGCGCCTCGCGTCCGGCACCGCGGTCGATGGCGATCGGCGAAAGCATGCGGTAGGCCCAGCCGAAGAACGGCACCTTGAGCAGCTCCTGCTTGATCACCGCCGACACCGGTGGAAACACGAACAGAAAAGCCACCGTCTCCCACGCCGACTGGTGCTTGGCGAGCACGACTGCGGGACGGTCGGGCAGATGCTCGCGGCCGCGCACCACGTAACGGATGCCGAGCACCCAGCGCGCAAGCCAGATCACGATATGGTTGTAGGCGGTGATCATGCGGTAGCGCGTGTGTGCCGAGAAGGGAACGCTCGCCAGCGCAACCACGCTGAACAGCACCGTCAGCAATGCCTGCAGCGCGGCAAAGAGCGTCGAGCGCAACAGGTTCACGCCACGATCCTCAACAGGTGCTCGGCCACTTCGCCAAGGTCGGCGAACACCGGCGTATCCGCCGGCAGCCCCCCCGCCGCCAGCGTCTTTTCACCTTTTCCGGTGCGCACCAGCATCGGCCGCGCACCGACCGTGGCGGCGGCCACCAGATCGCGCAGCGAGTCGCCGACTGCCGGCACGCCCACCAGTTCGCGCCCATAGCGTGCGGCGATTTCGTTGAACAGCCCGGCCTTCGGTTTGCGGCAGGCGCATTCGGCCTCGGCGGCATGCGGGCAGTAGAACACCGCCTCGACGCGCCCCCCGGCCTGCGCCACCGCCTTGTGCATCTTGGTGTGGATGGCGTTCAGGGTCCCCATCTCGAACAAGCCGCGCGACAGGCCCGACTGGTTGGTCGCCACCACCACGCGCCAGCCCTCGCGCGTCAGGCGCGCGATCGCCTCCAGGCTGCCGGGAATCGGCTTCCATTCCTCCGGCGACTTGATGTGGTGGGCGGAATAGACATTGATCACGCCGTCGCGGTCGAGAATGATGAGCTTCATGGCGACACTCCTGTGTTGCACGCATCCATCTTACGCCGCCAACCGCGACAGGTCCGCCACCCGGTTCATGGTGCGGTGCAGCTGGTTGAGCAGCGCGAGCCGGTTGGCCTTGAGCGCCGCATCCTCCACGTTGACCATCACCTTGTCGAAGAAGGCGTCGACCGGCGCCTTGAGCGCGGCGAGCGCCTGCAGCGAAGCCGTATAGTCGCCCGCCGAGAACGCGGCATCGGCACGCGGCGCGATGTCCCCCAAGGCCGCGAAGAGGGCCTTTTCCTCGGCCTCGACGAAGCGTCCCGCATCGACCGCCACGCCCGCCTCGCCTTCCGCCTTCTTCAGGATATTGCCCACGCGCTTGTTCGCAGCGGCCAGACTCTCCGCCTCCGGCAGCCCGGCGAAGCCCCGCACCGCGTCGAGCCGCCTGGCGATGTCGGCGAGCACCACCGGCCGCAGGCTCAGCACGGCATCGATCTCGTTGGCGCTGAAGCCCCGCTCACGCTCGACGCCGCTGATGCGATCGTAGACAAAGTTCTCCAGCTCCGCGCGCACCTCGCCCAGCAAGCCGGCCGGAAAGGCGGCCAGCGCGTCGGCCAGCAGCATGTCGAGGCGCAGCGCATGCAGCGCCGGTTTCTCGGTCAGCATGCGAATCACGCCGAGCGCATGCCGGCGCAACGCGAACGGATCCTTGTCGCCGGACGGCTTCTCGCCGATGCCGAACAGGCCCACGAGGGTTTCCAGCTTGTCCGCCAGCGCCACGCACACGCCAATCTCGTTGCGTGGCAGCGCGTCGCCGGCGAAGCGCGGCTTGTAATGGTCCTCGATGGCAAATGCGATGTCGTCGGCAAGGCCGTCGTGCTGCGCATAATAGCGCCCCATGATGCCCTGCAGTTCGGGAAACTCGCCGACCATGTCGGTGAGCAGATCGGCCTTCGCCAGCAGCGCCGCCTGGTCGGCCTTCAGCGCCAGCGCCGCGCCGCCGACCCTTTCGCCGATCGCGCGGGCGATCGTCTGCACCCGCGTCACGCGCTCGCCCTGGGTGCCGAGTTTGTTGTGATACACCACCTTCGCCAGCCCGAGCACGCGCGAATCCAGCGTCTTCTTGCGGTCCTGGTCGAAGAAGAACCTGGCGTCCGCCAGGCGCGGGCGCACCACGCGCTCGTTGCCCGCCACCACCGCCGACGCATCGGCCGGCGCAATGTTGGAGACGATGAGAAAGCTGCTGGTGAGCCGCCCGCCCGCGTCGAGCAGCGGAAAATATTTCTGGTTCGCCTTCATGGTCAGGATCAGGCACTCCTGCGGCACTTCGAGGAAGGCCTCGTCGAACCTGCCGAGCAGCACCTTGGGCCGCTCGACCAGCGCGGTCACCTCATCCAGCAGCGCGTCGTCCTCGATCGGCACCAGCCCCAGCGTTGCCGCGACGGCCGCAAGCTGGTGCGCGATCCCGGCGCGCCGATCGGCGAAGCTCGCAATCACCGCGCCCTCGTCGCGCATCTGCGCGGCGTAGCCGTCGGCCGAGCGCAGTGCGACCGGATTCGTGTTCGCCTCGAAGCGATGCCCCTGCGTGGTGCGCCCGGCGGCCAGCCCCAGCACCGACAGCGGCACCACCTCCGTGCCGTGCAGCGCCACCAGGCCGTGCACCGGCCGCACGAAATTCACCGTGCTCCAGCCATCGGCGAGCTGGTAGCTCATCACCTTGGGAATCGGCAGCTTCGCCATCGCCGCTTCCAGCGCATGCTGCAGGCCGTCGGCCAGACTCACGCCCGGCGCGATGCTGTCGAGAAACAGTGCCGCCTGCTTGCCCTCGCCTGCGCGGCGCAGGCTGCCGGCCGCGGACGCGTCCGCACCCAGTGCAGCCAGCCGCTTCAGGAGCGCCGGCGTCGGTGCGCCGTTGGCGTCGAGACCGACCGCGACCGGCATCAGCTTCGTCGCCACCGGACGGTCCGCCGCGTGCGCCAGCACGCCCGCCACATGCGCACCGAGGCGACGCGGCGAAGCGAAGTTCGTCACCGCGGCAGTCGCCTCGGCCAGTCCCTGCGCCACCAGCGCCTCCGCCAGCGTGGCGGCAAACGCCTCGCCCAGTTTTTTCAGCGCTTTGGGCGGCAGTTCCTCGACGAACAGTTCAACCAGCAGATTCTGCGCACTCATGCTGCCGCCTTCCGCTCCAGTTGCGCGACCACCTCGTCGACCCACGCACGCGGCGCCATCGGAAAGCCCAGCCGCGCCCGGCTGTCGAGGTAGCTCTTCGCCACGCTGCGCGCGAGATTGCGGATGCGGCCGATGTAGGCGGCACGCTCGGTCACCGAAATGGCGCCGCGCGCATCCAGCAGGTTGAAGGTGTGCGCGGCCTTCAGCACCTGTTCATACGCCGGCAGCGCGAGCCGTGCCGCCATCAGTTCCTGCGCCTTCTTCTCGTGCGCGGCGAACGCGCCGAGAAGGAAATCGACGTCGCTGTGCTCGAAGTTGTAGGCGCTCTGTTCGACCTCGTTCTGGTGGTACACGTCGCGGTAGGTGAGTCCGTCCGTCCAGGTCAGATCGAACACGCTCTCCACGCCCTGCAGATACATCGCCAGGCGCTCCAGCCCGTAGGTGATCTCGCCGGTGATCGGCTTGCAGTCGATGCCGCCGACCTGCTGGAAATAGGTGAACTGCGTCACCTCCATGCCGTTGAGCCACACTTCCCAGCCCAGCCCCCACGCGCCGAGCGTGGGATTTTCCCAGTCGTCCTCGACGAAGCGCACGTCATTCTTCTTCAGGTCGAATCCCAGCGCCGCCAGCGAGCCGAGATAGAGTTCGAGAATGTCCACCGGCGCCGGTTTCAGCACCACCTGAAACTGATAATAGTGCTGCAGCCGGTTCGGGTTGTCGCCGTAGCGGCCATCCTTGGGCCGGCGCGAAGGCTGCACGTAAGCGGCCTTCCACGGCTCCGGACCCAGCGCGCGCAGAAAGGTCGCGGTATGCGAAGTGCCGGCGCCGACTTCCATGTCGTAGGGTTGCAAGAGCGCGCAGCCGCGCTCACCCCAGTAGCGCTGCAGGGTGAGGATGATGTCCTGGAAAGTCGGTTTCACGGGGAATAACTGGCGTTTCGGGAAAGGCGTGATTTTAGCGTGCTTGGGATTGGTTTCGTTGTTGGTTGTAGTCGGGAATGGTGTCTGGCTGTTGACCGTTGGCCGGGAGTAGCCCGGCAGCTAGTCACTTTCTTTTGCTTCGCCAAAAGAAAGTGACCAAAGAAAAGGCGACCCCGCTCATCCCCGCAACCCCGGAAATCGAGCCTGCCGGGCGGGCGGCAAAGAACTCGCCCCGCTTTTTTTGTATTTCGAAGGTGAGCGGGGCTCAGACACCTTTGCCGCTGATCCGCCCGGCAGGCTCGATTTCCGGCGGGACTGAGAGGGGCAACAAGTCAAAACCAGATCAGGGATGATGGGGCGGCCTGTGTACTTGGGTGAGGGTGAGGATGTATCCCAACGGCGAAGCCCTCAATTCCGATCTGGGCAGTTGCTGACCATCAGACTGGTTTTGATCTACCTCCCCTTACAGGCCCGCCGAAGATCAAGTGTGGCGGGTGGATCAGCGGCAAAGGTGTCTGAGCCCCGCCTACAAAATACAAAATTAAAAAAAGCAAGGCGGGGCGAGTTCTTTGCCGCCCATCCGACGCGCTTGATCTTCGGGAATTCGGGGCTGTCGGGGTCGCCTTCTTTGGGTTACTTTTCTTGACGAGACAAGAAAAGTAACTTGCCGCCGGGCAACCCCCGGCCAACGGTCAGCAGTTCCGCGAACACCTCCACTACAGCGAACAGGCCCTTCGACAAGCTCAGGGCGAACGGTGCTGAAGAACGAGGGCTATGCCCTAAGCTCCCGCAGCTTCCAGCGACTCGATCTCCCCCGACACCTCCAGCCACTCCCCCTCCTCAATCGCCAGTTCGTCAACGACGTGCTGCAGCTGCTTGCCGGCTTCGGTGATCTCATCAACGGAAAGCGTTTCACCCAGACGTGCTTCGAACGCCGTCTTTTCCGCATGCAGTGCCGCCATGCTTTTGTCGAGCTTCTCCAATTTCTGTCTCAGCGACTTGAGCCTGCCCGAGGACACCGGCTTTTTCGCCGCCACCGGCGCAGGATCCGCCTTGGGCGGTTCCGCCGCCTTGCCGGCCTCCTTCAGGCTTTCGCGCACGCGCTTCGCCTCGTCCAGCAGGTAGCGCTGGTAATCGTCCAGGTCGCCGTCGAACGGTTCGACGCCGCCGCGCGTCACCAGCCAGAATTCGTCGCACACGGCGCGCAGCAGGGCGCGGTCGTGGCTGACCAGCATGACGGTGCCCTCGAATTCGTTCAAGGCCATCGCCAGTGCCTCGCGGGTGGCCAGATCGAGGTGGTTGGTCGGTTCGTCCAGCAACAGCAAATTCGGGCGCTGCCACACCAGCATGCACAGCACCAGCCGCGCCTTCTCGCCGCCGCTCATGGTGCCGACGGCCTGCTTGACCATGTCGCCGCTGAAGTTGAAGGTGCCGAGGACGTTGCGCAGGTCCTGCTCGCGGCTGCTGAACTGGCCGGCCCCACCGTTCGCAATCGTGTCGCGGGCGAGGCGGATCATGTGCTGCAGCGGCGTGTCGCCGGGGCGCAGCACGTCGAGTTCCTGCTGCGCGAAGTAGCCGATGTCGAGCCCCTTGCCCTCGGTCATGGTGCCCGCGATCAGCGGCAGGGTGCGCGCGATGGTCTTCACCAGCGTCGACTTGCCCTGGCCGTTGGCGCCGAGAATGCCGATGCGCTGGCCGGCGAACACCGACTTGCTGACGTGCCGCACGATCACCGTCGGCTCGCTCGCGCCGTCCGCCGGCGGGTAGCCAAAGCTGGCGTCGTCGAGGGTCAGCATCGGGTTGGGCAGGCTCAGCGGTTCCCTGAATTCGAAGCTGAAATCCGCGCTGGTCAGGACCGGCGCCAGGCGCTCCATGCGCTCCAGCGCCTTCACCCGGCTCTGCGCCTGTTTGGCCTTGCTGGCTTTGGCCTTGAAGCGATCGATGAAGCTCTGCAGGTGCGCGATCTTGTCCTGCTGGCGGGCGAACGCCGCCTGCTGCAGCGCCATCTGCTCGGCGCGCATGTCCTCGAAGGTGCTGTAGTTGCCGCCGTAGCGCGTCAACTGGCCGTTTTCGATGTGCAGGGTGACGCTGGTCACGGCGTCGAGAAACTCGCGGTCGTGGCTGATCACCAGCATGGTGCCGGGGTATTTTTTCAGCCAGGCTTCGAGCCACACCAGCGCATCCAGATCGAGGTGGTTGGTCGGCTCGTCGAGCAGCAAGAGGTCGGACGGGCACATCAGCGCGCGCGCCAATTGAAGTCTCATGCGCCAGCCGCCGGAAAAGCTGTTGACCGGCTGATTCAGCTCGCGCACCTGGAATCCGAGGCCCAGGATCAGCGCCTGCGCGCGCGACTGCGCGTCATGCGCGCCGGCGTCGTGCAGCGCCATGTAGGCGTGCGCCATGCGCTCGCCGTCATCGCTCGCCTCGGCGGCGGCCACTTCTGCCTGCGCCTCGGCCAGCCGGGTGTCACCGGCGATGACGAAGTCGGTCGCGGATTCGCGCGTCTCCGGCATGTCCTGCGCCACCTGCGCCATGCGCCACTGCGGCGGCAGCGAAAAATCGCCCCCATCCTCGTGCAGCGTGCCGTTCAGCAAGGCGAACAGGCTCGAATTGCCCGCGCCGTTGCGGCCCACCAGGCCGACTTTTTCACCCGGATTCAGCGACACCGACGCGGTGTCGAGCAGCACCTTCGCACCGCGCCGCAAGGTAAGATTTTTCAGGATGATCATGCAGAAAAGCGCGGCGCGAAATCGCCGCGCGCAACGAAACCCGAATTCTACCGCGCCGCCTGCGGCGATCCCGCCTGCTGGATGAATCCAAAAGGCTGTTGAACCACAGAGGCACAGAGAAAAGCGAGACAGAGAACAGCGGGTAAAAACATAGGCTTGCATTCTGCGGCGGTTCATCCGATGGACGAGCGGGAAAAGCGCGGCGATGCCCTGTTTTTCGGGTTTCTCGGCGTCTCGGTGGTGCGGAATGTGGGATGGATGTTCGCCGCCTCGTCACAGGCTGACGGTTTTCCGTCAACGTGTGCCGTGGCGCGCAGCAAAGCGCCACGGGCCGAATTCCCAACACACTGTTTTGCCGGTGATTTTTTATACCAGGCCGGTAGAGACGTGCTGGCACAGGCATTGCAGGTATTCAGACAAACCCCCTCGTCCAGGTGTCCGTCATGAAACTGCAATTCGGCAAAAACCAGTTGATCCTCGAACTCAGCGCCACCCCGTTCGCCTGGTTCCACGGTCAGACCGAGCGCATGAGCCTCACCAGCCTGTCGCTGATGTTCGTGCAGTTCTCGCTGTTCGCCCGCCAGCCCGCCGTCTGATGTATCTGGGCAAAGGCACCCGCGTGAGCCTGAGCCTGTCCGCATCGCCGCTCGGATTCTTCAGCGGCAGCACCGGCCGCATGAGCATGTTCAGCCTCACGCTGCTGTTCGTCGAACTGCGGGTCCTGCGGCGCAACGCCGTGTCTGCGTGAGCGCTGCGCGCGCGCAAGGGGTCCTCCGGCGCAGATCTTGCCCGCCCAGTCCCATCCAGCGCTGACGCGCCCAGGTGCGCCGCCCGAACGAGAAACGGGTGCAGACACCGAAGTTTCCCCACGAATCAAGCTTTTTTTCGGTGACTCTGTCGTATTGCGGTCTTTGACGTGGGCCGGCGTGCCCCGCCGCGCCGCCTCGTATCCGCTTCCTGCTCGTCAGACCAGGCTCGGCTTCCTCCGATTTCCAGCCGCCCAGAAGAGCCTTGCCGTTCGGCCAACGCTTCCCCTTGTCGGGCGAGTAGAGGACTTCCAGCTCCAGGTGCGTGCGCCCTCTGCCGGGCGCACGCAAAAAAACGGGCACGACTCGCGTCGTGCCCGTTTCACTTCTATCCGCAACCGGGTCGCCCCGGATGGTGATTAGAAGTTGTGGGTCATGCCCAGGTTCCAACCGGTCACGTCGTCACCGATGTCATTGTCGCCGTTGCCGACGACGAAGAACAGGGTGGTGCGCTTGGACAGGTTGTAGTCAGCGCCCAATGCCCACGCCTTCATGTCGGTATTGCCCACGTCGGCCTGGCCGTACTGGCCCTTCAGGACGATCGCGCCGATGCCGTAGGAGCCGACCAGGAAGAAGCTGTCGCGGTCGGTGGAGATGTCATTGCTGACGTCTTCGTAAATCGCACCGATTTTTGCGTTGCCGAAGGAGTATCCTGCGCCCAGCTTCCAGGCCTCGCGGTCGTCACCGGACAGGGCCTTGATGTTCTCCCAGGCCAGGTCGACGGTCAGGGGGCCGTTCGCGTAGCCGCCGGACAGCGAGTAGGCGTCCACGGACTTGCCGGCATCCAGCTGGTCCATCGAGGTCACGATAGCGCCGGCGAAGGACAGGCCGCTCATATTGGGGGACATGTAGGCAATCGCGTTGCTGGCGCGGCTGTGGCCGGTAATCAGGTTCACGCCATCCAGGCGGGGCGCAGCGTAGTCAGCGATGGTGTCGGCGAAGACGTTGTACTTGATGGTGGAAAGCTTGTACGGGGTGTCGTGACGGCCGAGGACCACGGTACCGAAACCACCGGACAGGCCAACGAAGGTGTTGCGCAAGCCGTTGCCGCCAAAAGCCGTATCGTTGGAACTGGTCGCGTCGAACTGCTGCTCGATCTGCCAGATGGCCTTCAGGCCACCGCCCAGATCTTCGCTGCCCTTGAAGCCGATGCGGCTGGCGTTCGTCTTGATATCCATGTCAACATTGTCGGCGTCGGTGTCTTCAATCGCGAAGTGCATGCGACCGTAGACGTCGACGTTGCTGGTCGCGGCGAACGCCGGAGCGGACACGATGCCGGCAAGGGCCATGGCGATCAGGGATTTTTTCATTGCTTTCTCCTAAGAAAGTTACACGGGAAAATCCGTAAGAATTCGGAGCTCTGCAGAGCTGTCCTACACGCAGGAAAACGCTTGATGGACGAGGCCCATTATCCGGACCCGAAGCAGGCGGGCAAGCAAACCTGTTGTTTTTTCCGTCACTTTTGCCTGCAAAGTGTTGTTTTGTTGCACTTCCGCAACACTGCACGCAGGTGGCCGCGCCAGCCGGGCTCCCTCAAGACTCCTGAAGCGGATCCGGACGCTTGCGCGATGCATGGAACACCCGAAGCATCTCGACACGCTGCGCTCTCACGCGATAGGGAACGATGCAGGGAAAATGCGGCAAGACGAGTTCGCGCGTTCCGGGTACGCGGCCGGGGCGGCCCATTGCGGGGTGATGCGCCAGGAGGCGCGTGGTGGCGTCGACCTCCGCGACAAGCCCGGCTGCCGCCCGGGGATTGTCCCGGGCGAGGTATGCCGCCTCCTGCTCCAGATTGCGCAGGGCGCGGCGCAGCCACTTAACCTGCATGCTTCTTCAATAATCTTGGAAAAAGCAGTTGAACCACAGAGACACAGAGAACAGCGAGCAAAAACATACGCTTGCATTCCTGCCGCGGTTCACCCGATGGATGAGTGGGAAAAAATACGGAGAAGTCCCGTTTTTCGGGTTTCTCTGTGCCTCTGTGTCTCTGTGGTGCGGAATTTAGGATAATCCTGGAAAAAGCAATTGAACCACAGAGACACAGAGAACACCGAGCAAAAACATGTGCTTGCATTCTTTCCGTGGTTCACCCGATGGGTGAGTGGGGAGACGCCCGGCGAATTCCTGTTTTTCGGGGTTCTCTGTGCCTCTGTGTCTCTGTGGTGCGAAATGCAGGTTGATTTCTCCCGGAAGGCGCGCGTCCAGTCGCCGAGCCGGGTAGCGGCGCTTTTACGCCCAGCGCCCGCCGCCGGCGAGGCCGGTCATCCAGCGCACGACGCTGTACGCGAACCAGGACAGGGCGCGCACGTGCCAGGGGCGGCGCAGCCAGTCGGCGGGGGAGAGGGTGATGGACTGGTTGATGGCGGTGTGCAGGCGCTGGCGCAGATCGTGGGCGAAGGCGCGGTCGACGACGACGAGGTTGGCCTCGCGCGCGGTGAGCAGGCTGAGCGGGTCGATGTTGCTGGAGCCGACGGTGGCCCAGCCGCCATCGACGACGGCGGCCTTGGCGTGCAATTCGCTCTCGTGATATTCGTGGATGGCGACGCCGGCGGCGAGCAGGTTGCCGTAGAGGGCGCGCGAGGCGAGCTGGAAGAACGGGTGATCGCTGTGGCCCTGTACCAGCAGGCGCACGCGCACGCCGCGCGCGGCGGCGCGGTTGAGGATGCGGCGGAAGCGGCGGCCGGGGAGGACGTAGGCGCTGGCGATGACGATGTCCTCGCGCGCGAGGGCGAGCGCGGCGAGGTAGGCGCGCTCGATGTCCCGGCGGTGGGCGAAGTTGTCGCGCACGACGAAGGCGGCGCGGGTGCGGCCGTCGGTGGGCCAGGACGGTTCGGCGGCG
>JACDJA010001993.1_pt1 | contig 15606 bp, 13 predicted proteins | sample 7449241 | NCBI WGS metagenome assembly JACDJA01 (sample SAMN14253289, study PRJNA609438) | sludge metagenome | isolation source: initial anaerobic sludge | collected 2018-12-20 | reverse complement strand
TTTCCACACTAAATAAGATTGCAATCAACTTACTGAAAAACGAGAAAACTCTTAAGGTTGGTGTTAAAGGAAGAAGGCTAAAAGCAGGATGGGACAATAAGTACCTGATGAAGGTGCTTAATTTATGATGCGTTTGCCCTGGTATAGAATGCCTTTATCGTTTGTTTGTTTTGGTTTTATAAATTACCCAATCGGCATTTTCCTGGTAGCCCAGCGCCACAATGGCACAAAGGTATTAATATTTGACTTCATTTTTCCTGAGTTTTGCCTTCATTAGCGCTATGCCGAGTGATGTTTTAAATTTGCACTGACCACTTTTCATTCAATTTATAATTTTGATTATTAGCCATCTAACGCCTTTACTCATTATCCAATTCTTTAGTTGAGTCCTTATTACCCAATACGTTTTCAGCATTAAGCGGACTCACTACTTTTTTCCCTATTTTTGGTTCCAGTTCTTTCAGTGCTACTTTGGCAACATTATCACCTTGACAGGCAACTTTTTTACTTCCCTCAAAATCATTAGGCTGCACTGCTGCTGAGATGTCTTTGGTAGAAGCTTATGCCAACATATTTAATATGAGTTCGGTATTGGTCATATTGTCTCGCAGGTTTTCTTTTTTCAAACCTATGAATACTATGTATTCTTTGGTGGTTTTGCCCGCCAAGGCTTTGGTAATTATATCCGTAAGTGTTGTAAATTGCTGCCCTTCTTTCAATCCTCTATTTTTCCATTCATCGGTGAGCTCTTTGCATATTTCTATACTTTTCAAGCGTTGATTTATCCAGTTTTCCGAATAACCCAGTTTTAGATATTGCCCCAAAGCTCTGTCAATGCTTAGTTCCGGGTCTTGCATTTCGTCTAAACGTTCACTGGCTATTTGTGCCAACCATAGTTTAAAAGGCTCTACCTTAGGCGATGGGATAGATTGAATAAGGCGAAACAATTGCTCGGTATCGGCTACATCGGTCATACGCATTTTGCCATCGGCAGCTTTCATTTTCAAACGTCCCATTTTATGGGACAGTTCACTTCCTTCTGCTTTGAGTTTTGTTTTTAATGCGTTCCAATATTTCCTTGGTCATTGGACTGTCGGTTAGAATTTCAATTACATCAATGATGGAGAAAAACCACTTTTCCTCTTTTTCATCCTAAACAGTACGCACCTGCTTGTCTTCAAATAATTGTATGGCTTCTTTTTTAGTCATCTGCTTTAGTTTTTGGGGTTAATTTGATTAATTGTCTCTAAATCTGCTGTCGATTGGCTCTCTTTCTGTTTACTGTTTTAGGCCTCTAAGTTACTTTTTTCTGTTAATTCGTCAGTCGGAACACTATCGAAAAATGCTCTTTTTTATTTTGACCATAGTTTAAGGATAGTTTAAATAGCTCTCATTTAGAGGTTTTAACGCATTTTTATACCGCAGTCTATAGCTACATCATATCCCCCTTTCACTCAACGTCCATTCAGATAGCTCTTCTATTTCAAAGCACAAAAAAAGGCCGCTGCAAATGCAACGGCCTAGGAATATTTGGTTTAGACCTTTTCTTGATTAAAAGCGTGCAATTAAACTACGCCCTGATCCATCATAGCGTTAGCTACTTTCATGAATCCTGCAATGTTAGCACCTTTTACGTAGTTGATGTAATCAGCATCTTGTTTACCATTGATAACGCACTGCTCATGAATATCTTTCATAATTTGGTGCAGTTTGGCATCTACCTCTTCACGTGTCCAGCTGTACTTCATCGAGTTCTGCGACATTTCAAGGCCTGAAGTAGCTACACCGCCAGCATTGACAGCTTTTCCAGGTCCAAATAATAATTTATGTTTCTGGAATATTTCAACAGCCTCAGGTTTGCATCCCATGTTTGAAACTTCGGCAACAAGCATAGTTCCATTTTCAACTAAATTTTTTGCATCTTGGCCATTTAACTCGTTTTGGGTAGCGCAAGGACAAGCTATATCGCATTTTACTTCCCATGGAGTTTTTCCGGGGAAGAATTTTGCTGATGGGAATTGGAGTGCATAAGGAGCAACAATATCCTGGTTTGAAGCACGCAATTCCAACAAATAATCTATTTTTTCACCCGAAATACCATCCGCATCATAAATGTATCCATCAGGACCTGAAATGGTAACAACTTTAGCACCAAGTTCGGTTGCTTTCAAAGCGGCACCCCATGCTACGTTACCGAAGCCAGAAAGAGCTACAGTTTTGCCTTTAAGGTCAGTTCCTTTAACTTTTAGCATTTCTTCAATAAAATAAATAGCGCCAAAGCCGGTAGCTTCTGGACGAATAAGGCTTCCGCCCCATGTGCGTCCTTTGCCAGTGAATACACCTGTATTCTCCTGAGCCAGTTTGCGATACATGCCATACATATAGCCAATTTCACGGCCTCCAACGCCAATATCACCTGCTGGAACGTCAATTTCCGGCCCTATCATACGCCACAATTCCAGCATCAAAGACTGGCAGAAACGCATAATCTCGCCATCTGATTTACCTTTTCCATCAAAATCAGATCCACCTTTTCCACCGCCCATAGGCAAAGTGGTGAGCCCATTTTTGAAGGTTTGTTCAAAACCTAAAAACTTCAGGATACTAAGGTTCACACTAGGGTGGAAACGCATGCCACCTTTGTATGGTCCAATGGCGTTGTTAAACTGCACGCGATAACCTAAGTTAACCTGTACCTTTCCATTATCATCAACCCATGGAATCTTGAAAGTGAGAATGCGATCTGGCTCAACAATGCGCTCGATAATACCAAGGGCTTCAAATTGTGGATTTTGTTCCAGAACCTCTTCCAATGATTCCAAGACTTCACGTACTGCTTGCAAATACTCTTTTTCACCTGGGTGTTTTCTTTCCAGGTCATTCATGATTTTTTCTAAATTCATCGTTTGGCTTTTTAAATGATTTATATAAATTATGCCTGTTACTAAATAACATTGTTAATTTCCTAACAAGGCAAAATTACGGCTTTTCGGTTTATTTTAACAAACAAAACCAAGAATATTAAATCTAAGTAGGGTATATTAGAAACAATCTAAATAATTTTTTCGCAATCGTTTTAAAATAAGTAGGTTATAACTACTTAATCAGCTGTCTTTGCGTGGTTAAGCACTATGATCTTCTTCTGTAGAATAAAAATCAAATCTTAAACTTACGAAGCAAATATGGGCTATAGGGAGTGGGTGTTTTTGAAATTAGTTTTTTGAGGAGAGAGATAATTATCTTTTCCTTCTGATTGGTCTGGTAGATACTTTCACATCTCCTCCGAAAAAGTTTTATTTGATGTCATGTCAACACTTGGAGACATAAAAAAATCAAAATTCTTGCTCTGAATAAAAATAATTCTATTTTTGCGGCATGGTAAAACAAGTAAATCAATTCTGGTGGCGTCATTCATTAAGCAAAATGCTGATGAAATGATGTGACCCTACTTGTATTTGTACACAAAAAGAAATTAAAGGTCTGTCGTTCGCGGCAGGCCTTTTTTGATTTTAAGAATTATAAAAAACTATTCATAACCTATGAAATTGACAATAAAACGCCATCACAGCTTGGCCGATCTGCACACCGCAGTGGGATTATACCTGCAACTCAGGGATGAATACCCCGGTGCATTACTACTCGAGAGCTCTGATTACCAAGCCGCACAGAATAGCAGCAGCTTTATTTGCCTGAGTCCTTTGAGCAGCATTAGCCTCGAGGGTAATTCATTACTGATTAAGGACTTGACGGAACAGAAAAAAATAGAGATTCAGAATAACCAGGAATTTTTACACCATTTCAAAGCCTATGTAAACAATTTTGAAATCTCGGAAACGCAAAGCTCTGATGGCCTTTTTGGCTATTTTGCGTACGATGCGGTAGAATTTTTGGAAGATATATCACTTCAAAACCCACTAGAAAGCAGTTGTGAGTTGCCTGCCATGCATTTCTCATTTTTTCGTTTCGTGATCAAGATCAATCAGTTTAACGACACCATGCAGCTGAGCGAGTTTATTCCCGAAGGCGAAAAATCACAACTCCAAACCTTAATAAATCGTTTACAAATGAGTAGCTACTCATCCTATCCTTTCCAAACGCAAGGACATTTGCGCTCAAATCTTACAGATCAGCAGTTCTTAGAGATGGTTGAAAAAGCCCGTCATCATTGTCAGCTCGGCGACGTCTTTCAGTTGGTGCTTTCGCGGCGTTTTCAGATTAATTATCAGGGCGACGACTTTCAGGTTTATCGCCGCCTGCGCTCAATAAATCCATCGCCTTACGGCTTCTATTTTGATTTCGGTAAACATAGAATTTTTGGCTCATCGCCAGAAAGTCAGCTCAAAATTTCCAATAACAAGGCCAGCCTAAACCCTATTGCCGGCACTTATCGCCGCAGCGGAGCCGATGCTGCCGACCGCGAGCTGGCGCAAAAGCTACTCAACGATCCAAAAGAAAATGCAGAACATGCTATGCTTGTTGACCTGGCACGCAACGACCTGAACCGCAGTTGTGATACTGTGCAAGTAGAAAAGCTGAAAGAAGTGCAGTATTTCAGCCATGTGATTCACCTGGTTTCTGAAGTCAGCGGACAACTTCGCACCAACAAACACGCCCTGGATGTGGTTGCCGACACATTTCCTGCCGGCACTTTGAGCGGTGCACCAAAACATAAAGCCATGCAACTTATTGACAAATATGAAAGCTCAAAACGAGGTATTTATGGCGGCGCCGTAGGTTTTATCGGTCTAAATGGCACCATCAACCTGGCTATCCTGATACGTAGCTTTTTGAGCAAAAACAATGTGCTGAGTTTTCAGGCCGGCGCCGGAATTGTTGAGGCTTCAAGTGCAGAAAACGAACTACAAGAAGTGAATAACAAACTGGCAGCACTGATGCAGGCTTTAGATCAAACAGAAAATAGAAAAATCAACATTTAATATCATGAAAATACTCGTTTTAGACAATTACGACTCTTTCACCTTCAACCTGGTACAGCTGCTGCGAGAAAATAGTCAGGCACAAATTGAGGTGTTTCGCAACGACAAAATAAGCCTGGATGAAGTAGCAAAATTTGATAAAATACTTTTATCGCCTGGACCCGGATTACCCGCTGAATCAGGGATTTTAATGCTATTGATAGAGCGTTATGCAGCAGAAAAAAGCATCCTTGGAGTTTGCCTGGGACTTCAGGCCATTGTGGAAGCTTATGGCGGTAAGCTGCAAAACCTTCCAAAAGTTGTTCATGGTCTTGCAACATCTGTCAATATTATCAAAAGCAGTAGTTTGTTTGACGGTTTGCCTTCAACATTTATGGCCGGGCGTTATCATTCCTGGGTGGCCGACAGCTCAACACTTCCTGCGTGTTTCGAAATCACCGCCGTGGATGAGCAACAACATATCATGGCTATTCAACACAAACAATTCGACGTCTCAGCCGTGCAGTTTCATCCTGAATCAATTTTAACTCCCGATGGAGAAAAAATTATCCAAAACTGGTTAAAAACAACTTCTTCTCCTAAAAAGACAAAATCATAATATGAAAAGTATTTTAGAACAACTATTTCATTATCAGCATTTAAGCTACGATCAAGCCCGTGATGTGCTGACACGCATCGCCGCAGGGCAATACAACGATCCACAAATCGCTGCTTTTATGACGGCTTTTATTATGCGGCAACCAACCGTTGAAGAACTCAGCGGCTTTCGTGATGCGCTGCTGGAACTAAGCCTGCCAATAAAGCTGGAATCAGCGCCGGCCATTGACTTATGTGGTACCGGAGGTGACGGCAAGAACACCTTTAATATTTCTACAATCACTGCCTTTGTAGTAGCTGGCACAGGCCATAAAGTTATCAAACATGGCAATTACGGTGTTTCGTCAGTAAGCGGCTCTTCTAATGTGCTGGAGGCCCTGGGATATCGGTTTACCGCGCGACAGGAAATCCTGCAAAAGCAAGTAGATGAGGCTGGTATATGTTTTTTGCATGCACCACTTTTCCATCCGGCCATGAAATCTGTTGCGCCGGTAAGGGCCGCACTCGGCGTAAAAACATTTTTCAATATGCTGGGACCATTGGTGAATCCAGCCAGGCCAAAATATCAGCTTACCGGAGTTTTTAACCTCGAAACGGCACGTAAATATCAATACGTTTTTCAGGCCAAAAAGCAGGAAGCAAGCATCATCCACAGCATAGACGGCCACGACGAATGTACACTTACCGCTGATACCAGGGTGCTAAAAACCCAATACGAGCAGTTGTTTTCAGCTACAGACTTTGGCCTTCCAGAAAATCAGGTTTCAGCCATTGAAGGTGGGAAAAGCATCAGCGAGGCAGCGAATTTATTTTTGAAAATCCTTGAGGGGAAAGGCACACAAGCCCAGGAAAATACAGTGATTGCTAATGCAGCCCTCGCACTGCAACACTACCATCAGGAAAGCTTGCCCGACACTGTTTTACGCGCCCGTGAATCGCTGCAAAGCAAAAACGCACTAAACACTTTTAAAAACCTACTTGAATTAAACGCATGAAAACAATTTTAGACCAAATAATAGCAGCTAAACACGAGGAGTTACAAGAACGCAAAAGCCTATACCCGATTAAGTTACTTGAAAAAAGCATCTACTTCGAGACGCCTCCGCTGTCACTAAAAAAATACCTGTGTCGGGCTGAACTTTCGGGAATTATAGCAGAATTCAAGCGGAGATCACCTTCCAAAGGAGAAATAAATCCATACGCGGATGTGGAACGCACCACCATAGGCTATATGCAGGCGGGTGCTTCTGCCCTTTCGGTGCTTACGGACGAGACATTTTTTAGCGGGAAAAACCAAGACCTTATGATTGCTCGTAAGTTTAATTTCTGCCCGATATTGCGCAAGGATTTTATCATCGACGAATACCAGATTATTGAAGCCAAATCCATTGGTGCTGATGCCATTTTGTTGATAGCTTCCGCGCTAAACGCTTCAGAAATAAAACGTTTTGGTAAGCTGGCTACTTCGCTCGGCATGGAAATTCTGCTCGAAATACATACTGAAATTGAGTTGGAAAAAATTACTGACGAACAGTTTTTAGCCGGTGTAAATAACCGCAACCTCCAACAGATGGAGACACAGCTTGAAACAGCTTTTAAACTAGCAGAAAAATTACCCAAAGCGATGGTAAAAGTGGCTGAAAGCGGCCTGAAAAACCCTGAAACAATCGTGCAGCTCAAAGAGGCAGGCTATCAGGGTTTCCTAATTGGAGAGCATTTTATGCTGGAATCACGACCGGAAAAAGCTTGCAGAAAATTTATTAAAGCAATCAAAAGTCTGAAAAATCAAACAATCGAAAGTCATGTCTGAAGCAAAAAACCTATTGATAAAAGTTTGTGGTATGGGTTCTTCGGAAAATATGCACGCCACGGACCAATTAGAAATCGATTTTTTGGGATTTATTTTTCATGCAGAGTCACCCCGAAATCTTACGGATGAAAAGTTGTTATCAATCACAACAAAAGCTGAAAAAGTTTTGGTAACGCGTGATATGGCTGCTGAAAAACTTATTGCATTGGCAGAAAGAAACACTATTCAATGGCTTCAATTACATGGTAATGAATCTGCTAAAAACTGCATTGAATATAAAAGACTTGGCTTTAAGCTGATAAAAAATATCGCCATCGGCAATGCCTCTGACTTTGATAAAGCCATATGCTTTCAGGAAATAGTTGATTTTTTACTTTTTGATACGTTCAGCCAAAGAGGCGGTGGAAGCGGACAACAATTTGACTGGAAATGGCTGAAAAATTACAGTGGCAAAACAAAGATTTTCCTCAGTGGCGGAATTTCTCCCGAACAGGCAAAGGCTATCAGCGAACTACATCATCCTGCCTTAGCAGGCATCGACTTAAACAGCCGCTTTGAAATGAGTCCTGGTCAGAAAAATATAACAAGCTTAAAACAATTTTTAGATGAATTACACTACTTTATGCCAGCCTGACAATCGCCCTGACAGTGATGGTTTTTACGGAAACTTTGGAGGTGCTTTTGTGCCCGAAATGCTACAGCACAAGCTGTTAGAACTTATAGAAAATTATCAGCAAATCCTTTCCGAAAATGGATTTCAGGAGCAATTTCAAAAGCTGCTTCGCGATTATGTGGGCCGGCCAACACCACTTTATGAAGCCGTTAATCTGTCAAAAAAATATGGTGCAAAAATCCTTTTAAAACGCGAAGACCTCACACATACCGGTGCACATAAAATCAACAATACGATAGGTCAAATCCTATTGGCGCAGCGCTTGGGTAAAAAACGCATTATTGCAGAAACCGGTGCTGGCCAGCACGGTGTAGCCACCGCCACTGTTTGCGCACTGATGCAGCTTGAATGTGTGATTTACATGGGCGCGAAAGATATGCAAAGGCAACTCCCGAACGTGTTGCGTATGCAAATGCTGGGAGCGGAAGTAAGACCATCAAAAAGCGGGAGCCAAGCGCTCAAAGATGCCACCAACGAAGCTATACGCGATTGGATCAGTAATCCCGACGACACCTATTATATTATAGGTAGCACCATTGGGCCGCATCCTTATCCCGATTTAGTCGCTCAACTACAAGCTGTTATCAGTCAGGAAATTAAACAGCAGATCCAACAAAACTTTGATCGAGAAGCACCCGATAAAGTTATCGCATGCGTGGGCGGCGGAAGTAATGCTGCAGGTGCTTTCTTCCATTTTATCGAAAACGAAAAAGTAGAATTAATTGGCGTGGAAGCTTCCGGAATGGGTTTAGAAAGTGGTAAGTCGGCAGCTACCCTGCATCTCGGCTCAAAAGGTATTTTGCATGGCTGCCTGATTCCACTGATGCAAACCGCTGATGGACAGATTATTGAACCACATTCTATTTCTGCCGGATTAGATTATCCCGGTATCGGCCCTTTGCACGCGCATCTTTTTGAGAGTGGCCGGGCGAAATATTTACATGCTACTGATCAAGAAGCAATGGCAGCAGCCTTTGAGCTGAGCAGGCTCGAAGGAATTATTCCGGCACTGGAATCAGCCCATGCTTTTGCAGCACTGGCCAAACTGAAACTAAAAAAAGAAGAAATAGTCGTGGTAAACCTCTCGGGGAGAGGCGATAAAGACCTTGAAACTTATAAAAACCATTTTAGCCATGTCTAAACGACTTCAACAAACCCTAAACGCTGACAAAGCCTTGCTGGCAATATATTTCACTGCCGGATATCCGCAATTGTCGTCAACAGAAAAAATAGTTCACTTGTTTGATAAGCAAGCGGTTGACATCATTGAAATTGGTATGCCATTTTCTGATCCGCTGGCCGATGGTATTGTAATTCAACAAAGTAGCACCATAGCACTTCAAAATGGAATGAAAACAAAAATACTTTTCGAACAGCTCAAAGGCGCCAGAAAACAAACAGACAAGCCCATTATTTTAATGGGTTACTTTAATACAGTATTGCAATTTGGCCTCGATAGCTTTCTGGAAAATGCTAAGCACTGCGCTATTGATGCAATCATTCTACCCGATCTTCCTCCGGAGATTTATGAAAAAAACTACAAAAATAGCTTTGAAAAATATGACATTCCACTGATTTTTTTGGTCAGTCCGCATAGCACTGACGCACGCATCCGTTATATCGATAAGTTGAGCAAATCCTTTATTTACGTGGTTTCCTCAGATACGACAACGGGCAACATAACAGCTTTTACAGAAAAGCACGAAGCATTTTTTGCGCGTTTAAAAGCTATGCAGCTAAAACAACCATTAATGATTGGGTTTGGCATTAACAATATGGAGCAAATAACTCAGGTACAACAATTTGCGAAAGGAGCTATTATTGGCAGTGCTTTTATCAGGCAATTGGATGAGCAAAAAACCGACTTGGGTGTAAACGACTTTTTTATGAATCTATAAATCACATAATAAACATGATTATACAACTTGAGAACACGATACAAAAAGCAGATTTAGTCCAAATTGAGCAGCATATAAATAGCTTGGGTTATCAGTCAAATACAGTCAAAACGCAGTTTGGAAAATACTTAGTTGCGGTTGGTTCTACAGAATTTGATATCCGGCAGATAGGCCAGCTGAAAGGTATTAGGGATATTCACCGCGTTTCGGATGCCTACAAATTAGTGTCAAAAAAATGGCGTGTTCAGGATACAGAAATAGATCTGGGCGACGGTGTTAAAATTGGAAGAAACAATATAAGTATTATGGCAGGGCCATGCGCCATAGAAGATGAGGCTCAGATTACCAGTACCATCTCACATCTTAATACAAACAGAATCAGGATAATGCGCGGAGGCGTTTTTAAACCACGTACTTCCCCATATGCATTTCGAGGAGCAGGAATTGAAGGATTGAAAATCTTCTCAGCACACTGCAAAGCCAATGGTATCAAGGTAATCACAGAAGTGATGCAAGCCGATCAGATTGAAGAAATGATAGATTATGTAGATATCTTTCAGGTTGGAACGCGCAATGCCCAAAACTTCAATCTGCTTGATGCACTTGGCGAGGTTGACAAAGCGGTAATGTTAAAAAGAGGCTTCTCAGGAAGCATAGATGAGTTGCTACAGGCTGCTGAATACGTATATTCCAATGGCAACGAAAAAATAATCCTTTGTGAAAGAGGCATCCGTACTTTTGAAAAAGCCTATCGTAACACATTGGACTTAAATGCTGTACCTATCCTCAAAGAAAAATCACATCTACCTGTTGTGGTGGATCCATCGCACGGTGTTGGCTTGCGTAACTATATTGAACCTATGGCACTTGCAGCAGTTATGGCGGGTGCAGATGGTGTGATAGTGGAGGTGCATCAATGCCCGGAGAAAGCTGTCTCTGACGGACAACAAACCCTTGATTATATGGAAGCTGAACAGCTTTATGATCGGCTAAGACAAACTTATAGTCTTAAAAAGAGTTTTAACGGATTTTAAAAACTTCATTAAAAGCTCAAACAATCGAACCAGTTTGCTTTTTTATCAGACCTTTGCTCCTGTTTACCAAAACGAAATCAACAATGGATTATCAGCAACTTATCGAACGGCTTTATTTGGAAACCAAAGATTTAGCAGCAAGTGGCAAGGTGGCCTCCTATATTCCCGCTTTGGCGGATGTGCCTGCCAACCGCTTTGCAATTAGCGTAAAAACCTGTAAAAACGAACTTTTTAATATAGGTGATCATCGAATTCCGTTCTCTATACAAAGCATTTCAAAGGTTTTCACTTTCATTTTGGCCTTTAAGAACATAGGATCTGAAATTTGGAATCGCATCGGGCGCGAACCTTCAGGATCGGCTTTTAACTCGTTGATTCAATTAGAAATAGAACAGGGCGTACCCCGAAATCCCTTGATCAATGCAGGCGCCATCGTTGTGGCAGATATACTTGTGTCGTTAATTAAAAATCCCAAACAAAAACTTCTCGAATTTGTGAGATCGCTGGCTGATGACAATAATATTTTTTATGATAAAGGCGTAGCTGCTTCAGAAAAGGAAACTGGGCACCGCAATTACGCGCTGGCTCATTTTATGAAAAGCTTTGGTACTATTACAAACTCTGTGGAAGAGGTGCTTGATCTCTATTTTCATCAGTGTTCGCTCGCCATGAATACCGATCAGCTGGCTCGTGCCTTTTTGTTTTTGGCTAATGAAGGCACCAATCCTTTTACCAAAGAAGAAATCCTTAATCCAAGTCGTGCCAAGCGGCTTAAAGCGCTGATGCTCACCACCGGTATGTACAATGAATCAGGTGATTTTGCCTTTCGTGTGGGTATTCCTGCTAAAAGCGGTGTAGGTGGAGGTATTGTTGCCATTATACCAAATCAGTTAAGTATTGCAGTTTGGTCGCCACCACTTAATACTGCCGGAAATTCTGTAGCAGGTATCGAAGCACTGGAACGCTTTACCACTTATAGTGAGAAGTCGATTTTTTAAAATAAAAGCTCGTTGGTATATGATTTAGAACATAAATTAGTTAGTTTTCCTCTTCGTAGTAGATTTTATAAAACTTACGTCCGTTTTCATCAACTCCTTGCTCTATAAGTTCTTTGTTGCCATGAATATAAATATGAAAGTTCTTATCCAATTTTAAAACACTTTTAAAAACCCTTGCCTGTTTTTTTACTGCCTGCACAGATATTTCAAAGCTGTCAGAAAACTCAACTTTGTTATCCCGCCTGTAATCGTCATCAAAATTCCGGAAAGAATCAATAATATCTCTTTCCTTAAACACCTCTTCTTCAAACTTTTTCTTCTCAAAAGTATCGTTGGATTTAAAGTATTCGACCGAGCGATTTAGCAAATCAATCTGGTCGGCTTTAGATACTTCGAAGTCGTTTGGAACTTGATTTGTTATAAAGCTCTTCGTAAGCGTGAGGAAGTTATTTGTATCGTTTACGTTGTCTTTTTTTGGTTTATGATTAATGAAGTCCTTCTGCCAATAGTCAGTTTCATTGATATTACTATCGATAATTAAAATAGTAAAAGGCTCTTCTGTAAACATTATAAGGCAAGCTTTATCTGGCTTTTTGCTACCAATACCTTTTCTAAACTTCAAGTCAAGCTTACGATTTTCGATGGAGGTTTCAATAAAACTGTCTTTATCTTCAAACTTAAATATGCCAAGGCCTTCATAGTATTTATTACTCATTTTAATATCCTCGAATTTCGCAATAAATACGTCTCCGTCCTTAATGTTTGGGTGTTTAGAGGAAGAAATAAGGTGCTGTGCAATTTTAGCGGATTGCTCAATAAACTCAGTTCCTTCAAAAATATTTTTTGCGAGCGTAAATAGGATGTTGTAATTAATATCTAGATCATGTTGAAATTCAAAAGTTTGAAAATGAGAAACGAAAGGTTTTAACAATATTCGTTTCAAAATATTTTCTTCTTCTTCACTGGTATAGTCATATAAGCTGTTGCTGATAATCGACTTATCCTCTTTTGAAAACCTGTTAAGACTAATTTTTCCAATAACTGTTTCTTCAATTTGTATCATTATTTTCTGTTAATTTTTTCGTTAGATCCTTTTAATATATAATTCTTTCCTATGCCACTTTCAAAAATTTTTCACCCAATTCATCATGCTAAATTTCAATCAAAATCTTCTCGGTATGATTAGCGCGCAAGCGTTATAACCACAAATCAAAGCAAGTTTCAGAACTCTTTCTTTTGACATAATACGTTTCTCCATAATCCATTTTGCTTTAAAAAGCCACATGAATAACAAGCAAAGCAATTAGCTCGCGAAAAGTTAGCCCGTCTGCTTCTTTATCTGTCTTAACGTTTTACCTGTAGTTTCTGCTGACCTAATCATTGTTGACATAATCTGTTAAAAATAGAAAAAGATTTTGATTTGTCAGGACTAATTACAGACTTTTTTTTAACATACTTTCGTAAGTCAGGGAAACAGATAATTTTCTGTTTATCAAGCTTTCATTAATTTATAGAAATAAAATATTTGTTGTACGACATTTACCCGTACATTCGTAAAAAAAGAGCACGGCTACAAAAGATTTATCGCAGAAAAAGCAAGGTTTGACACCCGTCTTTCAAAAGAGCAAAAGCATTGTTTGAAAAGCGACCCGGCTTGGTGGGTATAGAAATCTCACTGATTTAGTGATTCTTACCGTTCAAGAAAATCCTGAAATTATTATTCAGGAAAATGTGCGTCTTTCTGCTTTCGAAAAATACAGTGAGTTGTTCTTTGATGCGAATACCAATCCGGGAAAACCAAACAAAAAACTAACCGGTGCTGCCACCGCATATAAAACGCTTTTTAATATTGAATCAACTAACTGAAAGCCCTAATTCCAAGCATTAAAAAAAGTTTACCTATAGTAATGCATTGTTTAACAAGTATTTACATACGAAATCAAGTCAAGATACCAAAAGAAAAATAGCTGCCTGTTTTGTACTTGTCGATAAAGAAACAAAACTTATAAAAGATTATTATACCTTATCAAATAATAATATTTTTCCAGAAATAATCCCAGAAAAGTACCAAAAGAAATCACCCAAATCTTATACTTCCATTTCTACAACTTTGCTGGGGCGTTTAGCTATTGACAACCATTTTCAAGGCAAAGTAATTGGAAAAATCTTACTCATTGATGCCCTGCTAAGATGTTAGGAAGCCCCCAAAAAGATGGGTTCTATCGCAATTGTGGTTGATACATTGGATAAGGATGCCGTAAGTTTTTATGCCAAATTCGGTTTTATCCAACTACCCGATAGCGGTAAAATGCTTTTGCCTACGCAAACAATAAAACAATTATTTAACTACGAATGGCTTTCCTACCAAAAAAATATTGAGTAGCATTATTTGACTTTCCTCCACTATTTAGTTAAGTTTGCATAAACGGTGTAAAAAGTAAAATATTAAAGTAATTTTTAAGCTCAAAAGTGTATTTTGATTATATTTCTTCCAAGCAGAAAATTGCTAAACCTAGCATACTAATGCAAATCAAAATCCGTTTTGAAAATAAACATAAAACATGGCATTCACGCTAAAACAAAAGAAAACAGAAGAAATCTTCAACACCCTCTCACACGCAGCCGGCATACCGATTGCTGTGGCAGCACTTACTTTGTTGGTAATTTTTGCAGCCATCAACGGAACGACTTGGCATATAGTTAGTTTCAGTATTTTTGGTGCGAGCATGCTACTGCTTTATGTGGCCTCTACCCTATTTCATGCCAGCAGGAAAATCCGTGTAAAATATTACCTCAATAAATTGGATCATTCCGCCATTTATGTACTGATAGCCGGCACTTACACACCAATTGCACTTGTGAATTTGCAGGGAACAATTGGTTGGATTTTATTTGGTTTGATTTGGGGGTTAGCCCTGGCCGGAATCATCTTTAAGATTTGGTTTTATACCCAAAAATACCGCAAACTTTCAACCTGGCTCTATGTAGCAATGGGCTGGCTTATTGTTATTGCCATCGTACCGCTAATACAGTCAACACCTTGGGATGCCTTGCTATTCCTTATTGCCGGAGGCGTTTGTTATACAATCGGTGCATTATTTTATCTGCGCAAAAACAAAAAACTCAGCCATTTTATCTTTCATTTATTTGTATTGGGAGGTAGCATCTGTCACTTCTTTTGCTTTTTAGTGCTGGTAATTTAATATACTCCATTTCTTTTTAAATTTTCATTGTAATTTTGTAAAAAAAGGAACCCCATGGCAAAACAGCATCCAAAAAAACGAAGTACTCCAAAACGCAAATCAAGCGCTGCAACACGCAAGCGTGGCAAGTACCAACCAGGCACCATATTGGTTTTATTGCTCATCATAATTGCTGCCATCGTGCTGAGCTATTTTATTACCGGAGGTAATTACCGCCAGTATTTCAACCGGATGAAAGGAACGATTACAGCTGTTTCGAATACTGACAATGAGCAAACTACCGATAACTCAACAAATTCAAATTTAGCTGAAGATACCGAGAAAAATTCGATAAAACCGCCTGCACAGAAGGACAAATCGATTCAAAAAACCGTTTTGGAAGGCACTTGGGTGAGTACACTCAATGGCGCCATGCTTACTTTTAAAGCCAATACATTTCAAGTTGAATTCCCCTCC
>JACDJA010001988.1_pt1 | contig 15655 bp, 9 predicted proteins | sample 7449241 | NCBI WGS metagenome assembly JACDJA01 (sample SAMN14253289, study PRJNA609438) | sludge metagenome | isolation source: initial anaerobic sludge | collected 2018-12-20 | reverse complement strand
ACCGACAGCGATGGGCTGCCTTTGCCAGGTGTTTCTATAATTGTTAAAGGTACCACCATCGGAACAGTAACCAATAACGATGGATTGTTTTCATTGAATATTCCTTTAAATGCAGAAACCCTGCAGTTTTCATTTGTCGGCATGCGAACTCAAGAAGTGGTTGTCGGGAATCAGACAAGGATTGATATAAGGATGGAAGAGGATGCAATAGGCATTGAGGAAGTTGTTGCTGTTGGTTATGGAACCATGAAAAGGAGCGACTTGACAGGGTCTGTAGGAAGTGTTGGAAGCGAAATTATTTCAGCAAGACCGGTAATGTCTATTGATCAAAGTTTACAAGGAAGAGTTGCAGGAGTGAGTGTTTCTCAATTAAACCACGAACCCGGCCAAACAACAACTATTCGAATTAGAGGAGGTAATTCATTATCAGCGAGTAACGATCCATTATGGGTTGTAGATGGTTACCCGGTTGAAAATTTAAATATGTTTAATCCTAATGATATTGAATCGATTGAAATTTTAAAGGACGGATCTGCTACTGCAATATATGGTTCAAGAGGTGCTAATGGAGTTATTCTGGTAACTACAAAAAGAGGAATGACAGGAAAACCTGTTATAGAATTTAATTCCTCAGTTGGAATCAGTAATACAGTTAATATGCCCCAACTTGCTGATGCTGATCTCTATGTTGATGTTTATAATGAAGCATTAGCAAATCCTGTTCAGATAGAAGAACCTTGGAGATCGGCTAACACCAATTGGCTTGAACTGGGGTATGGAGAAACAGGAATTACTCAGGACTATCAGCTTTCTGTGAGGGGAGGAACTGAAGGAACACAGTATTCTGTTGCAGGAAGTTATTTTGACCAAACAGGTATAACGCCAAATATTGGATTTAACAGAAGTACTTTCAGCTTAAAACTTGACAGCAAAATTAATTCAAAACTAAAAATTGGAAATTCAACAAATTTGGCACGAACATTCAATTATGGAAGAACACCAGACGTACATATCATTCAAACATTGCCAACAATGTTAAACAAAGATGAAAACGGCAATTACGTTCAAGTTTCAGATTATCCTTATCTATTTGCAGAAAATCACCAGTATAATTATATTCAAAGAATAGAAGAACGACCAAATGAAAATACAAGATATCGAATATTGAGCAATATTTTTATGGATTGGGAAATAATCCCAGGGTTAGTTTTTCGAACTTCTTGGGGTATAGATTATTACAATAGAAATGCTGAGAGTTATAATCCTATCCACACAACTAGTACCAGAATTAATAGTGCAAGCATAGATATACAGGAATATTTGGATTGGCTTAATGAGAACACATTGACATTTGACAAAAGATTTAATGAAAATCATGGACTGAATGTCCTAATGGGATTTACTCAACAGACAAATATGACAAAAATAAGGAATGTCGATGCGCAAAAACTTTTAAATGATGTTCTTGGGATTGAAGGAATTGGAAGCGCAGAAATTTTAAATATCAATAATGATAGAAGAAGATGGGATTTACTGTCAGGTATTGTGCGTGCAAACTATAGATTAAAAGAAAAATATCTTTTTACGTTAGCTTTCAGAGCTGATGGTTCTTCCAAATTTGGTGAAAATAATAAGTGGGGCTATTTTCCATCAGGAGCATTTGCTTGGAGGGTAAGCGAAGAAGATTTTATTAAAGATCTTGGAATGTTTAGCAATTTAAAACTTAGAGCTAGTTATGGAATATCTGGTAACCAAGCAATTAGTCCATACCAGTCTCTTGCAAAAATAAGTACTTCTAAAACTTTTCTTAATGATACTGAAGTTGTAGCGGCTTATCCATCATCGCCTCCATACAAAGATCTTCGTTGGGAAAAAACGGCTCAAACAAATATCGGTTTTGATGCAGCCTTTTTCAATTCGAGATTAGATTTTACAGCCGATTACTATGTCAAAAAAACAACCGATTTATTAATTGATGTCCCATTGCCCTTAACTGCTGGGGGTCAGTCCTTTCTTACAAGGAATCTGGGGAATCTTGAAAATAAGGGTTTCGAACTTGGCATGAATACACATATAGATATTAATAAATTAAGTTGGGATATTGGATTGGTTTTAGCTAAGAATAAGAATTTAGTTACCTATATTGAAGGCCGGGATGATTATTGGGTTCAGAGTTTAGACCAAATGGGAGATTTCTTAAAAATTACGGAGGGAGAACCTGTTGGGATTATTTGGGGATATCAAACTGATGGCATATATCAAAAAGATGATGATTTTTCAATAGAAGGAAGTGAACCAGGAAATATTAAGTTTGTAGATCAAAATAATGATAAAATAATATCGCCAGAAGACAGGGTCATTCTTGGAAATGCAATTCCTGACTTTATTGCAGGATTAAATATGGATTTTTATTATAAAAATTTTGGATTGAATATGGCGTTTAATTCATCGTTTGGAAACGATTTAGTTAATGCTAACTGGGCAAAATGGGAAACTCCAACCGCAGCTTCAAATTTCCTTATGGAAGCAGGTCAAGAAAGATGGAGGGAAGATTATCCTAGCAATAAATATCCAAAGTCTGCTTCAGGTTATAATCAGGGACAAAAAATTACAGACAGAATTGTGGAAGATGCTTCGTTTTTGCGTTTGCAAAACTTAAGGCTTTCATACAGATTCCCTTCGAACAATATTGAATGGCTTCAAGATGCAACTCTGTATTTGAGTGGGCAAAATCTTTTCTGCATAACAAACTACAGAGGATTTGACCCTGAAGTTAGCACTACCGGTAGTGATGTTTTGAGTTTAGGAGGAGATTATAACGGTTATCCTGCAACTCGTTCTTATACAATTGGTTTAAATATTAAATTTTAATCATTATGAAAAAAATTATATATACATTTTTTATTTTATTGGTATTTTCTGCTTGTGAGGATAGACTTAGTGAAGAAGTTTATAGCTTTTACGATCCTTCAACTTATTTGATATCACCTGAAACTGGCTACTCTTTGGTGGACGGAATAGCTATGGACTGGAATGGAAGTAGTATGTTCAGAAAAGACTTAGTTTACATATATCAAGGAATGACTGATGATCATTATATTGGTAGGGATTTGGGTCATGTAGATAGAGAATCTCTTTTCCTTTACAGCTTTGATTCTGACAATACTATTATTGAAGGTGCTTATGCAGGTTTTTACAAATCTATTTACAGAGCAAATTCTGTACTTGATGGAATACCGAATGCAGATTATGATGAAAAAATAAAAAATTATCAAATTGCCGAAGCACGTTTTTATCGTGGATTTAGTTATTTTAATCTTGTTAGGTTATTTGGAGGTGTTCCTATATTGACTTCTACAGAAGATGTGAATAGAGTTGAAGAAATTCCACGCGCTCATGTATCAGATGTTTATGAGTTAATAATAGAAGATTTAGAGTTTGCGCGGGATAATTTACCAGCGAAAAATGAACAGGCAAAAGGGAGACCATTTAAAAATACAGCAAGTGCTTATTTAGCAGAAGTATATGCTACCTTGAGCGGACCAGAAACAAAAATTGGAGGCGGACAAAATAAATGGAATGAATGTATTACAGAGGCTCGAAAAGCTATGGATGGAATGTCTCTTGAGTCCGAATTTAAAAGTATTTTCACAATGGAAAATCAAAATTCTGGTGAATTGCTTTTTAGTTTCCAATTTATTAATCAAAGCGGAAAAGATAATTCTTCGGGAGGCTGGTGGCAAAATGTTAGTTCAAACAATATGAACAAATTAGGCTTTTCAAAAGACTTTATGGATACTTTTGAATCAGGAGATCAAAGAATATTATATACAGTTCGAACATGGTTTAAAGGTAATTATTTCAATCCTTTAAATGATGAAGATGCCGATTCATGTGTTTGGGCAAAAGTTTGGTTTGATAACGATAAACAAATTGAAACAAGAGACACCAATATTCCTGTAATGAGATTATCCGGAATTAAATTACTTCTTGCCGAAGCAATCAATGAGTCAAATAATGGTCCTAATGAAGAGGCATACTCTGCTATAAATGAAATTCGTAATAGAGCTGGATTAAAGTCTTTATCTAATCTGACTTTTGAAGAATTTAGAGATGCAGTTAGAAAAGAAAGGAGAATTGAATTAGCTTGTGAATATTCTAGATACACAGATCTAAAAAGATGGGGGATACTTCTTGAGACGGTAAATGATGCAAGAAAAAATGATCCTCAGTTTCCTAATTTCTTAAATATTAGGGAACATACTGTTCTCTTACCAATTCCACAAGCAGAAATAAACAGAAATAAAGCGATTACGCAAGCGGACCAAAATCCAGGTTACTAGTAAAATTTTTTATGAGCCTATTCCGAAAATTTGCCAACACCAGATAGAGAAAACCTCTCTGCAAAAACAAGAATGGGAAATGACATTCGGAGTAGGCTCAATTTTAGGTTTTTAAAAATGTTTTTAGAGAAAAATTGAATCTTTGCTGTTTAGAAATGCATAATCAGCTTATTCATTGCATTCTAGGCGTAGATTAAATTTTGTCGCTATTAATTAAACTATCATATCAACTACTATTGATGGGTTAAAAATAATCACAAAATAAATTTAATTGTTCTTTGACATTTTGTTTGGCTTGATCTTGAATTAACAGCTCAATTAACGGAGATTTATCGAAAGGAGATATGCCGAGGATTTGCATATTTTCATAAATGAAAAATCGCTTTTCATAGAATGTTTCGCATTTGTAATGATGAGATAAGTGCAATTGCTACCGTTACATGAATATTCATTGAATTTTTAGAATGACTCCCCAAAGTCTTAATGGTGATATTCTGTTTTATCCACTTGAAAAGAATACCTCAATTTGCCACCTGTTTCTTTACAAACGGGCGATTTCAAGAGCAGAGACTGCAAAATTGTTTATTATGGTTACAAGTAGTACTCATTTCTCTGCATCATAATATTCTACTGATCCAAGATTCTCTGAATAATGCATGCTGGTCTGATATCCATTTAATTGTATGGTTTCGTCAGTTCTGAGACCCGTAGTTTCATCGATATTAAAATTGCGCTCCAAAACGCTGTAGTTCATTGAAACTTTTGCCCTGGTGACAAAAAACGCTCCGGCTCAATGGATTTTATATAAAGCGACAAAATCAATATATGCTTTGTCCATCAGATATATTGCTTCAGGAACTGGAGATAAAATATCTAAAACATTACTATCATGATATTTTCCATCAGATATGAAGATAAAAGTAGAAATACTTCCTCTTAAATCAAGTAATGTGTGAATCTTTACAGCTCCACGGGAATATTTGCCTCTTGCCCGACTAAAAAGCTTAATGCTTAAGGATATTGTTGTTGAATCTAATGCAAATACATCATTGTCAATATCAACATTTGGAACTGGACTATCTGAATATATAGGCCTTACCTTATTAATAAGGTATTCCCCAAAATCAACAAATATCCTCCTGTCCCGTCGTTCATTTGCTCGAGATAAAGTTGATTGGTTCACCTGCTGTTTTATTCCTAAATGGTAAAGCTTTTGCCTGTGGGTTTTTAAGCAGGTACAAATATCCCGTAAAGAATTCCTTGATGTTAATTGTCCGAAAAAAAGTTGAACAAATAGATTCCAACAATTTAAATCTCTTACTCGATAATCACAATTATATCGGCTGATACATTTTTCGAATACATATTTGTTTACTTAGTGAAGCTTGAGCAAAGACATATCTACCGTTATTCATAACTATTACGCTTTAAGGGCGCAAAACTACAAGCCAAATCGAATTAAAAAATATCGGTATATATTACTAATGTTTAACAAGTTATTTGAAGTTTTTAAAAGTTGACGTGTCACTTCTATTATCCAATTATAAAATTGTTTTTTAAATTTAAAATTATGATAAAAGATTTATTTATTCTTATTATATTGTCTTTCTTTTCATGTTCACAAAAAACGAATATTGAAACACCCCTCAAAATTGACGAAACTGTTAAAGGATGGATAATTCTGTCTGATAATCTGCAAGAGGATTTGTTTGTAGTTGATAATGCACCTGACTACGATATTAATCATTTGCAAATATCACATGACCTTATACATGACTTAAGACATGTCAGAATTCCCGAAAGACTTGAAAAAGCTAACATGCTCATAAAACATGCACATGCCAAAGGGATCCAGGAGGTTGTTTTATGGGATAGGTCATTATATAATTTGGATTATTATCCCGATCGGTTTAAAACAGGACCTAATGGCACTATTGATTTAGATAATCCTGATTTTTGGGAGTGGTTTAAAGAGGACTACCGTGAAATGCTTGATTTAGTGCCTGATATTCAAGGTTTAATTCTGACTTTCATAGAAACCGGAGCTAGAGTTGAAGATCAATATTCGGTAAAATTAAAAAGTAATCAGGAAAAATTAGCTGCTGTAGTAAATGCAGTTGCTTCTGTGGTAATTGGTGAACGTGGTTTAAACCTATACGCTAGGACATTTTCCTATACATATGAAGAGTATGATAATATTGTTAGAGCAATTGAATTATTTGAATACCCGGAAATTAGATTAATGATGAAAGAAACTCCTCATGATTTTTTCTTAACTCATCCAAATGATTTTTTTGCAGGCACTATTAAACGACCAACAATTATAGAATTTGATGTTGGTGCCGAGTTTAATGGACAAGGTATTGTGGCAAACACCTGGCCTGAACATATTTTAGAGCGTTGGAGTGATTTTTTAAAACGTGACCATATAATTGGATATGCAGCTCGAACAGATCGCTATAACGATACAAGAATAGTAGGTCGTCCATCAGAAATAAATCTTTATGCATTAAAAAGATATTTAGAAGATCAGACCTTATCTGCAGAAGATATTTATAATGAGTTTATTACTTTAAAGTATAATGAAAAGGCTTTATCTTATATTAAGTCTGCGTTTAAAAATTCTTTTGATATTATTACATCTATATTTTATACACTTGGAACAAACACTACGAACCACTCTCAACTTAATTATGATCCATACAAATCTCATTGGGCTCGTCATGTATCTGGGAAATGGCTTGATCCTCCAATAGTTTTTATAAAACATGGAGTTTACCGAGAATTTCATTACTGGAAGGATATTATAAATACTCTTGCCCCCGATTGGGCTAAAGCTGGAGGAACTCAGTTAGATGAGATTCCTTGGGTAATTGAAAATAACTGGCTTAAGCGTGGTGAATTGATGAATGAGGAATATCTTTCATTTATAAAAGCAGAAAAAGAATATGGTATAAGTTTAACTGAGGAATCATTAGCTCAAATTGAAAAAGCCAAACCCTTTTTAACAAAAGAACAATATCAGGAATTATTTCATTATTTTAACCGTACGCTGCTGACTGCTCGACTGCATAAAGCTGTGTCTACAGCATATTTTGGTTTTCGTATTTATGCTCTTGGAGAACGTTTTCAAACGTTAACTTTAATAAATGACCTTAATAATAGTTTATCAGAAATAAAAGAAATTTCTGGTTTAATACAGAATTATCCGATATATACGCCATCAGGTCAATGGGATTGGAAAGAGGACGCAATAAAAGCAATGGAATATTATGAATGGATTACTCAGGGAGAATGGCCTGAAACCACAGCTGGTCATCAAACAGGTTTAAAAGGAGTTATTTTCAAACACAATTAAATTAATACAATTTTCCTTTGAAATACAATAAAATTAAAGATATGAATATAAAGCAAATATTAAATCTTATGCTTGTAATATTTTTTGCAGGTATATATTTTTCATGTAATAACACTAATGTTCAATTCAAAAAAAATGATACCGATCAAAAAATAAATGTTTATTTTGGTGACAGCTATTTTACTTCTTACATCTATCCCGACGATATGGAGAAGCAAGTGTTGTATCCGATAGTGACAGCCTCGGGAAAAGAAATCACACGCGGATACCCCATTAGTCCGAAACCTTTTGAGCGAACCGACCACCCACACCATGTGGGGTTGTGGCTCAACTTTGGCGATGTAAACGGACTGGATTTTTGGAACAACTCCTTTGCCGTGAAACCCGAAAACAAACACAGGTACGGGTCCATAAAGTTTAAGGAAGTGGTGGAAAGCAAGCCGAAAAAAGGAACATTGATTACTGCTTCCGATTGGGTGAATAATAGCAACGAAGTACTGTTAAACGAAAAGACCACCTTCGTTTTCAGAGAAAAAGATGGCGTTCGCACAATCGATCGAACTACCGAACTTATGGCTCAAAAACAAGTAACGTTCACCGAAAACAAAGAAGGAATGCTAGGTCTGCGTATGGACAGGGCGTTTGAAGAACCGGCAGACAAACCCGGAAGGTTTCTCGATGCCGATGGAAACGTAACGGAAGTCCCGGTTCTAAATAACAAGGGTGTAAATGGAGTTTACCGCAATGCAGAGGGAGTAACAGGAGGAGATGTATGGGGCAAAAGAAGTCCTTGGGTTGCTCTGCGTGCCGAAAAAGAAGGCGAAATAATTACGGTGGTTATTTTCGATCACCCGGACAATCCCAATTATCCAGCTTGGTCGCATGCCCGTGGTTACGGCCTTTTTGCCTCCAATAATTTTGGCGGTCGGGCGGTGGATAAAAATTCAGACTCCGTAAAACTGGAACTTCAATCAGGAGAAAAAGTGGTTTTCAAACACAAAGTTGTTATTGGTGAAAATCTGACCAATGAACAAATTTTGAAAATGGCTAAAAAATTTAAATAATTAAACCAATAAAAATCTAAAATAATGACAAAAAGAAGAGATTTTATCAAAAAAAGTGTTTTGGGAACTGCCGGAATTACCATTGGAGGAATGGGATTCAGTGCGAAATCCTATGCTTCGATCCTTGGTGCCAATGAGCGTTTCCGGATTGCTGTTTGCGGAGTAAACGGCAGGGGAAAAAGTCATATTAACGGACTTGGTAATCTCGAAAATGTGGAAATTGCTTATTTGGTTGATCCCGACCGGCTGGTGCTGGAAAACCGTGTGGCAGAAGTTCGGGAGAGTCTTGAAAACAGTTCCCGCGTGAAAGGAGTGGCCGATGTTCGGAATGTACTCGACGATAAAAACATTGATGCCATCAGTGTGGCTACACCCAACAACTGGCATTCGCTAATGGTAATTTGGGCAGCACAGGCAGGCAAACACATTTATGTAGAGAAACCGGCCAGCCACGACGTTTACGAAGGGCGTGTGGCTCTGGCGGCAGCAGAAAAATATGGAATAGTTGTACAACACGGTACTCAACGCCGCAGTGATCCGAAATGGGCAAAACTCATTGGCGAAATCCGTTCAGGTAAATACGGAAAAATGATGGTTTCGCACGGTTTAGCATGTAAGCCCCGTGCCGGAATCGGATATAAACCGTTCACCAATCCGCCTCCCAATCTGGACTGGAACCTGTGGAGAGGGCCTTCTGTTGTTGACCGCTACCACGAAAACCTGGTGCATTACAACTGGCACTGGTTCTGGCAGGTAGGAAACGGAGAGCTCAACAACCAGGGAACACACCAGCTGGATGTGGCTTACTGGGCACTCGATCCGGAGGTTGAAAATACCCATCCCGTTCGTGTTATGGCAATCGGGGGAAGATTTTCGTGGGACGACCAGGGCGAAACGCCCAACACCATGTTTGCTGTTGCTGAATTTAAAAACGGACAGCGCGTGTTTTTTAACGTTCGCAATGTAAATTATGAAGGTTATGAGCGTGAAGTGACCAACCGTTTTTATTTTGAAGATGGCGGACGGCTTCACGAGGGCGGGGATTACTTTTCGCATAACGGGAGTCAGCCTAGAAATGTATCCGTGAAAGAAGTTTCAATTACTCCGGGAGGCAATTACGGCAGTTTTGTTGCTGCCTGTCGGGCAGGCGATCCATCTATGGCTAACGGAAACATGCGTGATGCACATTACAGTTGCACGTTGGGGCACCTCATGAATATTTCGTGTCGCCTTGGGAAAGAGGTGCCTTTTAATGCCAAAGTCGGAAAATTTGGAGACGATACACTGGCGTTCGAGGAATTTATGAAGATTCATGAAATTGCCCGCGATGGAATGGGAGTTCCGGTAGATCAGGCTAAATATGTTGTTGGGCCATGGCTCGAATTTGATGGAGAAGCCGAACATTTTACAGGCGAGAATTCCGTGGAAGCCAACCGTCTGCTGTTCGATCCAAGAAGAGCTGAATTCGATATTCCTTCTCCTAGTTCGGTTTAAAACATTTGAAATTCAAATAATTATAATTTAAAAACAAAAACAATATGAATAATTCAAGAAGATCATTTATTAAAAAGTCAGCCATTGGGGCCGCCGGCATTACCATTGGTGGATTGGGCATGTCGGCAAAAAGTTATGGTAACATTATAGGCTCCAACGATAAAATCCGGGTTGGAATACTTGGATTTTCGGGCCGGTTTCGAGGCTCTTTAGGAAAAGCATTTCTGAAGTATGCCGATGATATGAATTTCGAGTTTTTTACCGTTTGTGATATCTGGAACCGCCGTCGCGACGAAGGACAGGCATGGTACAGTGAAATGACTGGTGGAAAACTTGATACTGCCAGAAATACGGATGAATTGTGGGAACAAAAGCCCGATGCAGTTATCATTAGCACAGCAGATTTTCAGCACGCCCTGCATACTGCTGAAGCGGTTCGGGCAGGAGCTGATGTGTATTGCGAAAAACCTTTTGCCGAAACCATGGACGATGCCAACGAAGGATTGAAAGCCGTGAAGGAAACGGGCAAAGTGATAACAATTGGTTCACAACGCCGCAGCGGACCCAATTACCACGCTGCACACGACTACATTCAGTCGGGAAAATTCGGAAAAATTCTGGCCGTTGAAATGACCTGGAATGTAAACCAGCCGGGGCGGTGGCGCTTGCCACAACTCACTTCGCAAATCAAAGAATCTGATACTGACTGGAAACGTTACCTAATGAACCGTCCGTACGAACCGTGGGATCCGCGCAAATATCTGGAATACCGTTTGTTCTGGCCCTACTCTTCAGGAATTCCCGGTCAGTGGATGGCACATCAGATTGACACGGTTCACTGGTTCTCTCACCTTCCACATCCGCGTTCTGCAGTTGCCAACGGCGGCATTTACATGTGGAAAGACGGGCGCACCAACTTCGATACCATGACCGCGGTATTCGAATACGGTCCACTTGATAAACCAGACGAAGGCTTTCAGGTAATTTACTCTTCCCGTCAGAACAATTCATCTGGCGGAACCAAGGAGTGGTATTTTTCTAATGGTGGAAAACTCGATTTGGAAACCAACAAGGTAAACAGCGATGGCGGACTCACCGAGCGTTTTGCCAAAGCTATGGACAAGGAACCTTTTCTGCTGGAAGATTTCGAACTTCCACAAATGAAGGTAGAAACAGACGCCGATACCGGTTCTGATCCACTCACTAACGCTCATATGCAAAACTGGATTGAATGTGTGCGCAAAGGCGACCCGAAAACCAACGCACCGGTTGAAGCCGGTTACAGCCATTCCATTGCAAACATTATGGTAACTGCTGCATTGCGCACCGGTCAGCGTGCAACGTTCGATCCTGTTACAAAACAAGTAATGGCTGGAGGAAAATTGTTTAAATACTAATTTTACAAAGGTTCATATTTTACAAAGGCTCCTTGGAATAGATTCCCGGGAGCTTTAATTTTTTAAATCCATTCATAAGTAAGCATCCGGCGTGGTACATATTGCTAAAAAAATCCTGAGGCGCTAAGTTTGCCGGCAAAAGTTAGCATTATGACCGAAGCTTTGTTTCAGGATTTATTAAAGCGGCAAAAGGAATCCGGGTTAACTGTACGGGATTTTTGTGCCAACGAGGGGATAGTTCCTTCCACCTTTTACTACTGGCTGAAAAAGTGCAGGGAAAAGGAAGCTCAGCCAAAGATGTTCATTCCGCTTACCATTGGAGGAGAGCAATTACCCGCATATAAAAAGAACCACCACTTACGACTTCAATCTGCCAGGGAAATGGAAACTCCTGTTTTACTTGAACTGGTTTTCCCAAATGGCACTGTTTTAAAAGTAAGGAACCAGGTGGACCTGCCCCTTCTGCAAAGATTGGTTCACCTCTACGATTGAGCGCAAATGTTCCATTTGCATAACAAGCTCCAGTACTATCTTTACCCCGGTCCGGTTGACATGCGTAAAAGTTTTTACACTTTGAGCGGGATTGTAACCTCAATAATGAAACGAAACGTACGGGATGGTGAAGTGTTTATTTTTGTCAACCGGAATCTAACCATTATGAAGATTTTGCACCTCGAATACGGGGGACTGGTAATCTATCATAAGAAACTTGAAAACGGAACGTTTAAACTGCCTTCATTTGATGAAAACATAGCCTCACTCCAGATAAAATGGAACGACTTAATGAGTATTGTTTCGGAAGTAAAAAGCAGGCCCCGCAGGCTAAAAAAAAGATAAAAAATATAGTATAAATTTGCTCTTAAACCCTTGGTATTACAAGGTTTTTTTACTATTTTCAACTCCAGAATAATCAAGCAGGGGAATGAGTAATTTTGAAAATAATGACGCATTTATAGAGCATCTTCTTCAGGAACGGGATGCCATGTATGGGGAGCTTTCCCGCTTGAGAAAAATTGACCAGGGCGCATTAGAGGAAGTAGAAAACACCAACAAGAAGCTTAATCGTATTATCGAAGAAAAAGACGATAAGATTCGTCAGCTTACCGACCAGCTTGCCTGGTATAAACGAAAGTTCTGGAAACCAACTACAGAGAAGTACATCCCCCAGGATCCGAACCAATGCAGGATTGACTTTGACGGCCTGGATATGCTGCCAGAAGAAAAAGCTTACGCACAGGAAGCAGAAAAAGAGGTTATCTCGTATGAGCGCAATAAACCTAAAAAAGAGAAAAAACAACCGGTTCGAATGCCACTTCCAGACCATCTTCGTCGTGAAACAGAAGTTATTGAGCCGGAGGGAATCGATGAAAACTGGATACGCATAAATGAAGAAGTAACAGAAGTTCTTAACCTGAAACCGGGAGAATTGTATGTCCGGCGTATTGTACGACCGGTTTATGCATTGAAAAAAGCTCTGCTGCAGCAGAATGATGGTGAACAGGAACCCGGAAAATGCATCCGTATTGCATCTTTGCATAATTTGCCACTTTCACGCAGTAATGCCGATGCTTCCTTACTTGCTGATATTGAATTAGGAAAATATTTATACCACCTGCCTTTCCATCGCCAGATTGCCATCTATAAACAGCTTGGTGTTTCGTTGCCGGCATCTACTATTAACGGATGGCATAAGGATACCTGTGATTTGTTAAGGGCATTGTACTACCGGTTAAAAGAGATTGTGCTCTTGTCAGATTATATTCAGGTGGATGAAAGTACCATCCCGGTTATCAATAAGAAAAAACAAAAAGCGGCAAAAGAATATCTTTGGGTAGTGAGGTCGGTAATAGAAAAACTGTTATTTTTTCATTACGATAAAGGTTCCAGGGCACAAAAAGTAATAGTTGAACTGTTACGTGATTTTAAGGGGGCAGTTCAATCCGATGGTTATGGTGCATATTCCATTTATGAGAACAAAACAGGAGTATTGCTGCTTGGATGCTGGGCTCATGCACGCCGTTATCAAAACTTGAAGAAAATCAAAAGCTGTCTTTTTTTACCATTGATAATAAGTTTGTTACCAGCGATACTTTGTAGAACAGCTTTTGATAATATTATGCCAGACCCTTTAAAAACAATCTAAGCTTTTTATCCTTTTCCCATGGTAGAACCCTGATTTCTTCATCGAAAATGTCACGGGATGCTTTTTCCAAAGATTCTCTTTTTAATTTTGAATCAGCTCTCGCATAAATCTCCGTAGATTGTATGGAGACATGCCCCAGGATATCCCGGATGTACACTAAGTTTACTCCTGCCTGCAAAAGGTGCATGGCTTTGGAATGCCGCAATATGTGCGGGCTGATTTGTTTCGGAATGAGTTCGGGATGAACAGCCCTGGCCATAGCCGCAAATGTTTTCAATATGTAAGTGATTCCCGAACAGGTAAGTTTGGCACCGCTGCTGTTGAAGAATAAAGGACGTTCACTTTGTGAAGGAGCGTTCAAACGATTTTCTTCCAAATAAGTAGTAAGGATATCAACCTGTTGTTCCCTCAGTGGAACCACCCGTATCTTATTCCCTTTCCCATGCAAACGAACCAAAGCAGGCTTATCCAGCCTCAAACAAGATGGTGTAAGGTCTGCCAGCTCCTGAACACGGGCTCCGCTTTCATAAAGAAGCGAAAGCAAAGTAAGGTTTCGCCTGCTATGCCTGTCTTTGGTCGGGACCTGCTCCAGTAAGCACTTGATGCCATCTACAGTAAGGTAATTTACCGCAGGCACCGGAGCTTTCTTTGATTTGATTGAACGGATAGATTGCCATGTCGCCAGCCTGGTCGGATCCTTTCGTTCCAGGAACTCAAAAAAAGAGCGTATAGCCGCATAGCGCTGGTTCCGAGTGGACACACTGTTATTTCTGTTGTCTTGCAGCCAGTTTAAAAACGACAGTATCACATCGCGGCTAAAGTTTTTCATCGAGAGTTTATCGACTGATATACCCTGGATATCACTCATATAATCAATCAGGAGTATAAATGTGTCCCTGTAAGAACGAACTGTATGTTTGCTGGCTCCCTGTTCCGCACCCAGGTAATTGCTAAAAAACGATTCCAGGTATTCGGCAAAATCAGTCACATCTGTTTTCATAGTCCTGTTTGAGTTTAGAGATGAGAAATGAATAAATTTGATCTGTAACTTCGGCATTCATTTTCAGCACCTCCGGGTACATTTCCTGTGTCAGCCTGAGATAGTTTTCTGTATCCAGCACTTTCCTGTGTCCCATAAATGTTGCCAATAAAGGGAGAGAATAATAAAGATCCACTCCATCCTGTGTCAGTTTCACAAGAGAGTGTACGGCTGCGCTATGTCGGATTTCGTGGACCATAGGCCCTCGCTGGTCACAGCGTCGCGGAATTCCGCATTCTTCCAAAATGCGATGAAAGTAGGTCAGAACAGTTCGGCGGGAACAAGGTTTTCCTGTAGCGGAAACAAACAAATGGGAGTCCGGATTCGTGATGCCAGGTGCGGGTATCCTGTTCCGGTAACTGATGTATTGCCTGAGAACCTGTTCCAGTGGTTCATTGACAGGAGCCAGTCTCTGGTAACGGTTTTTGGTATTATTCAGGACAATGACCCTCCGGTCAAAATCCAAATCTTTATTCAGTATGGAAAGAGCTTCGCTGATTCTTATCCCGGTACTGTAAAGTACCCGTATCAGCGTGGGTATGATAATCATAATGCTCTGGGCATGATGTTCCTTCATGACCAGGTTGTCGCAAACATTAAAGATAGCCCTTATCTGCTCATGCGTAAAGATAGTAGGGGTATAACTGGCAATGCATTTTTTTGGCCGCCTGGGAATATAGCATTCATAGCCCAGCAGGCACATATAACGGCAAAATTCCGCCATGGCACAATACTTTTGATAAAGGGTGCTGAGTTTATCGTAGGTTCGGGTGGCCGCCCAATTCTTTACATCTCCTGAAGTAATATAAAGTTCCTT
>JACDJA010001984.1_pt1 | contig 15681 bp, 11 predicted proteins | sample 7449241 | NCBI WGS metagenome assembly JACDJA01 (sample SAMN14253289, study PRJNA609438) | sludge metagenome | isolation source: initial anaerobic sludge | collected 2018-12-20 | reverse complement strand
TGCGTTATCGATCTGATCGAATGCACTCGCAGAACCTGTACCCCAGACTTCGTGGCACACACGAGTCAGAGCAGCGGTCAGTGTCGTCTTACCATGGTCAACGTGACCGATAGTGCCCACGTTCAGGTGTGGCTTATTACGCTCAAATTTAGATTTAGACACAGTTACACCTCTTCCTGTTACTTAAGTCCTGGGTATCAACCCTTTTTAATAATTGCTTCGGCGATGTTGCTTGGTGCTTCCGCATAACGCGAAAATTCCATCGCGTAGGACGCGCGCCCCTGAGTCGCAGAGCGCAGATCTGTCGCGTAACCAAACATTTCTGACAACGGAACCTCTGCGCGAACAATCTTGCCGGCAACACCGTCGTCCATCCCCTGAATGAGGCCACGACGGCGGTTCAAGTCACCAACCACATCGCCCATATAATCTTCAGGGGTTACAACCTCAACCTTCATCATTGGCTCAAGCAATGCCGGGTTCGCCTCCAGCGCGCCCTTTTTCATTGCCATGGAACCTGCGACCTTGAACGCCATCTCGTTGGAGTCCACATCGTGGTATGAGCCATCATACAAGGTTGCCTTGATACCCAGCAGCGGATAACCGGCCAGACAGCCGTTCTGCATCTGCTCCTCGATACCCTGCTGAACCGCGGGGATGTATTCCTTGGGAACTACACCACCAACGATTTCGTTAACGAAGATGAAGTTTTCGCCATCTTCCTGGTCCAGTGGCAGCGGATCAATTCTCACTTTAACGTGACCGTACTGACCACGACCGCCTGACTGACGAACAAACTTACCTTCAACGTCTACCGACTTGCGAATGCACTCACGGTACGCAACCTGCGGCTTACCGATGTTTGCATCCACCTTGAACTCGCGACGCATACGGTCAACAAGAATATCCAGGTGAAGCTCGCCCATACCGGAAATGATGGTCTGCCCAGTCTCTTCGTCAGTGCGTACACGGAATGAAGGATCTTCCTGAGCCAATTTGCCCAGAGCGACACCCATCTTCTCCTGATCCGCCTTGGACTTGGGTTCAACCGCAACCGAGATTACCGGCTCCGGGAACTCCATGCGTTCAAGGATGATCTTGTGGTTTTCATCGCACAGCGTATCGCCCGTGGTGACGTTCTTGAGGCCGATCGCAGCAGCAATATCGCCTGCCAGAACTTCCTTGATTTCTTCACGGTCATTGGCGTGCATCTGAACCATACGGCCCACACGCTCTTTTTTACCCTTTACCGAGTTGTATACTGCATTACCCGACTCAAGCTTGCCCGAGTAAACCCGGAAGAACGTCAGAGTGCCCACGAACGGGTCTGTGGCGATTTTAAACGCCAAGGCCGCAAAGGGCGCATTGTCATCAACCGGACGAGTCTCTTCAGTACCATCCTCGTCAACCTCACCACGGATGGCCTTAACCTCATCCGGGGCGGGCAGGTATTCAATCACCGCATCAAGAACGGCCTGAACGCCCTTATTCTTGAACGCCGAGCCACAGCAAGCCGGAACAATCTCGTTTGCGATGGTGCGCGCACGCAGACCCTGCTTGATCTCCTCGATAGTGAGCTCGCCACCTTCGAGGTACTTGTCCATCAGCTCTTCATTGGCCTCGGCTGCAGCCTCAACCAAGTGCTCACGGTACTTGGCAACTTCGTCCGCCATATCCGCAGGGATATCACCCAGTTCATAGGTCATACCCATGTCATCGTTGCTCCAGTGGATCGACTTCATGCGAAGCAGGTCAACCACACCTTCGAAATTTTCTTCGGAGCCAATTGGCAACTGGAGCGGAACCGGTGTTGCACCCAGCCGATTCCGGATCTGGTCAACTACACGCAGGAAATCTGCACCTGCACGGTCCATCTTGTTGACGAACACCAGACGGGGAACTTCGTACTTGTTTGCCTGGCGCCATACCGTTTCAGACTGCGGCTCAACACCGGAGGATCCACAGAATACAACTACAGCACCATCAAGCACCCGCAGCGAACGTTCAACTTCGATGGTGAAGTCAACGTGCCCCGGGGTATCAATCACATTGATTCGATGCTCGTCAAATTGTTTGTCCATACCCTGCCAGAATGTCGTAACAGCAGCGGAGGTAATGGTGATACCACGCTCCTGCTCCTGCTCCATCCAGTCAGTGGTGGACGCGCCATCATGGGTTTCACCCATCTTGTGGCTGCGACCGGTGTAGTAAAGAATACGTTCGGTCGTCGTGGTTTTGCCCGCATCAACGTGCGCACAGATACCAATGTTTCTGTAACGTTTAATCGGTGTTTTGCGTGCCACTGTATAAACCTCGGCTGATTAGAAACGGAAGTGAGAGAACGCCTTGTTGGCTTCTGCCATGCGGTGTACGTCTTCACGCTTCTTCACAGCAGCGCCTTTGCTGTCAGCGGCGTCAAGAATTTCACCGGCCAGGCGTTGCGCCATGGATTTTTCGCCGCGCTTCCGTGAATATTCTACAAGCCAGCGCATGGCCAGCGCGTTCTGACGGGAAGGCCGTACTTCGACAGGCACCTGGTAAGTAGCACCACCCACACGACGGGACTTTACCTCGACCATCGGCTGGATGTTTTCCAGGGCCTTCTCGAACATGTCGATCGGCTCTTCTTTGGATTTTTCGGCAACAATTGTCAGAGCGCCATAAACAATACGCTCTGCAACCGCTTTCTTGCCGCTTTCCATCACGTGGTTGATGAACTTGGCAAGGCGCGCACTACCGAATTTCGGATCCGGGATTATTTCCCGTTTAGCTGCAACTCTTCTTCTAGGCATCGATAAGCCCTTATATAATTAAAAGGTCTTCAGGAACCCCTGAGATAGCATTTGCTACTCAGCCTTACTCTTACCGTTCTGACAAGCAACGATAAAAGACACCCGCTTGGGACATCAGGACTTGGGTCGTTTTGCACCGTACTTGGAGCGGCCCTGCTTACGGTTCTGCACACCCTGGGTGTCCAGCGTTCCGCGAACAGTGTGATAGCGCACACCCGGAAGGTCTTTTACCCGACCGCCACGGATAAGCACAACACTGTGCTCCTGAAGGTTGTGACCTTCACCACCAATGTATGACGAAACCTCGAAGCCGTTGGTCAGACGAACACGGCACACTTTACGCAGTGCTGAGTTCGGCTTCTTCGGCGTTGTGGTGTAAACACGAGTGCATACACCACGGCGCTGAGGACAGGCCTGAAGAGCAGGAACATCGCTCTTGGCTACCTTGCGCTTACGAGGCTTACGTACCAACTGATTAATCGTTGCCATGTAAGCAAACTCCAAAAACCATACCAATGAAACTTACCCCCAATGAAGGGGGTAAAATTAAGGGTCGCAAGTTTAAGCCTGCGCCCCCGGACAGTCAAGATGACTGATCTCTTTTTAACCACCTCGGCATAAGTAACTACACGGAGGTGGCGCGTCGGATTCAACCGCCGCGATTGAGCTCGGCACTCAATGCTTCTTCAACGTCGGCCGCGGTAACGCCCTGCTCTTCCAGTTCGCGTTTGCGACGACGCTCAGCGTGATAGGCCAGCCCGGTTCCCGCAGGAATCAATCGGCCGACCACGACGTTTTCCTTCAGGCCACGCAGATAATCGCGCTTGCCGGTTACTGCACCCTCGGTGAGAACCCGCGTAGTCTCCTGGAACGACGCCGCAGAGATGAACGACTCGGTCGCCAGTGACGCTTTGGTAATACCCAGCAGCAAGCGTTCGAACCTTGCAGGCTCTTTATCGGCGGCAATAGCTTTTTCGTTCTCTTCCAGCAGCTTGGTAATCTCCAGCTGGTCACCGGCCAGCAGGGGTGTGTCACCCGGATCAGTAACTTCAACCTTGCGCAACATCTGGCGCACGATCACCTCAATGTGCTTGTCGTTAATGACAACACCCTGCAAGCGATAAACGTCCTGGATCTCGTTGGTGATGTACTTCGCCAATTCGACCACACCCAACAGGCGCAGGATGTCGTGCGGATTGGACGGTCCATCCGATATCACTTCACCTTTTTCGACGGTTTCCCCTTCGAAAACGTTCATCTGCCGGTGCTTCGGAATCAGAACCTCATAAGGATCGCCGTCTCTCGGTGTAATCACCAGACGTTTCTTGCCCTTGGTTTCCTTGCCGAAGGACACCACGCCGCTGATTTCAGCAAGAATGGAAGACTCTTTCGGGCGACGGGCTTCAAACAGGTCGGCTACCCGTGGCAGACCACCCGTGATGTCCCGCGTTTTGGAACTGGCTTGCGGAATACGTGCAACCACATCTCCCAGTTCGATACGGGCACCGTTCGCCATGGTTACCAGCGCGTTTGCCGGCATGAAGAAAATTGCCGGGCCACCGCCTGGCAAATCCACATCATTACCGTCCTCATCAACCATCTGGATTGCCGGGCGAATATCCTTACCTGCCGCGGGGCGATCTTTCGGATCGATAATTTCCATGGTCGACAAGCCGGTCAGCTCGTCGGTCTGGGTACGAACGGTAATGCCCTGGTCCATATTGACGAACTTGGCAATACCTTCGGCTTCCGCGATGATCGGGTGCGTGTGCGGATCCCACTTGGCAACCACAACACCGGCCTCAACCTCATCACCGTTTTTAACCGACAGTACCGCACCGTAAGGCAGCTTGTACCATTCCCGTTCACGACCCTGGTCATCGGCAATCGCCAATGCAGAGGAACGGGAAATAACAACCAGGGACCCATCGCTCTTCTCAAGCGACTTGAGGTTGTGTAGGCGTACCGTACCACCGTGCTTGACCTGGATGTTGTCCACCGCCGAGGCCCGGCTGGCTGCACCACCAATGTGGAAGGTCCGCATGGTGAGCTGGGTTCCCGGCTCACCGATGGACTGAGCGGCGATAACACCTACAGCCTCACCAACGTTAACCAGGTGACCACGGGCCAGATCGCGACCGTAGCACTTGGAGCAAATACCGTGACGGGTCTCACAGGTGATCGCAGAGCGAACCCAGACCTCATCCACACCGGCACCTTCCAGCGCCTCGATGGTTTTCTCATCGAGCAGGGTACCGGCCGGAACAACCGCGTTGTCTTTATCCGTCGGAGTAAACGCATCGCGAGCCGTAACACGGCCCAGAACGCGATCACCCAGTGGCACAACCACGTCGCCGCCTTCGATGTGCGGCGTCATCAGAAGACCTTCTTCGGTACCGCAATCTTCTTCTGTAACCACCAGATCCTGGGACACGTCTACGAGGCGGCGGGTCAGGTAACCGGAGTTCGCGGTCTTCAGAGCCGTATCGGCCAGACCCTTACGTGCCCCGTGCGTGGAGATAAAGTACTGGAGTACGTTCAGACCTTCACGGAAGTTCGCAGTAATGGGTGTCTCAATGATTGAGCCGTCCGGTTTGGCCATAAGGCCACGCATGCCCGCCAGCTGACGGATCTGGGCAGCAGAACCCCGTGCACCGGAATCCGCCATCATGTAAACCGAGTTGAAGGATTCCTGCATCAGGTCTTCGCCATCTTCGCCTTTGACAGGTTTGCCGTCGGGACCAATGACCTTTTCCTTGGCCAGGCGCTCCATCATGGCCTTGGAGACCTTGTCGTTGGCGCGAGACCAGATATCGATAACCTTGTTGTACTTCTCGCCCTGGGTCAGCAAACCGGACGCGTACTGGGATTCGATATCCTTGACTTCCTGTGTCGCTGCATCGACCAGCTCGTACTTCTCCGGCGGAATCTCGAAGTCGTTGAAACCAATGGAGATACCAGACACTGTTGCATAGTGGTAACCCATGTACATGAGTTGGTCCGCAAAGATAACCGTCTCTTTCAGGCCGGCATCCCGATAACAGGTGTTGATCAGGTTGGAAATCGCTTTCTTGACCATCGGCTTGTTGACCAGGTCATAAGACAGGCCGTCCGGAACGATATCAAACAGCAACGCACGACCGACCGTGGTATCCACAATCTTGTACTCTTCCCTGCGCTCTCCGTCCTCCTGAATGGCAACTTCCTTTACCCGGACCTTGACGATGGCCTGCAGGTCGACCCGACCCGCGCCATAGGCGCGATGCGCTTCTTTCACGTCGGCAAACACCATGCCTTCGCCAAGGGCGCTCTTGCGCTCCCGGGTCATGTAGTACAGGCCCAGAACAACGTCCTGGGACGGCACGATGATCGGCTCACCGTTCGCCGGCGACAGGATGTTATTGGTGGACATCATCAGCGCACGGGCTTCGAGCTGCGCCTCCAGGGTCAGCGGTACGTGTACCGCCATCTGGTCACCGTCAAAGTCGGCGTTATAGGCCGCACAGACCAGCGGGTGCAGCTGGATTGCCTTGCCTTCAATCAGTACCGGCTCGAACGCCTGGATACCAAGGCGGTGCAGCGTCGGCGCACGGTTAAGCATGATCGGGTGCTGACGGATGACTTCGTCGAGGATATCCCAGACAACGCCTTCTTCCCGCTCAACCATCTTCTTGGCGGCTTTTATGGTGGTCGCCAGCCCACGGTGCTCAAGCTTTGAGAAAATAAATGGCTTGAAAAGCTCAAGCGCCATTTTTTTCGGCAGACCGCACTGGTGCAGGCGCAAATACGGGCCCACAACGATTACAGAACGACCGGAGTAGTCCACCCGCTTACCCAGCAGGTTTTGACGGAAACGGCCTTGCTTGCCCTTGATCATGTCTGCCAGGGATTTAAGCGGACGCTTGTTGGTACCGGTAATGGCACGACCGCGACGACCGTTATCCAGCAGGGCGTCAACCGCTTCCTGCAGCATACGCTTTTCGTTGCGTACAATAATGTCCGGAGCGTTCAGCTCGAGAAGGCGCTTGAGACGGTTGTTCCGGTTGATAACGCGACGGTACAGATCGTTAAGGTCAGAAGTCGCAAAGCGGCCACCGTCCAGCGGCACCAGCGGGCGCAGATCCGGCGGAAGAACCGGCAGCACGGTCATCACCATGTCGCCAGGCTTGTTACCAGAATACAGGAATGCCTCAAGAATCTTCAGGCGCTTGCTGAATTTCTTGATCTTGGTTTCCGAGTTGGTCTGGGGAATTTCCTCCCGCAGCGCGTCAACCTGCTCCTGCAGGTCGATGCCCTCAAGCAACTCTTTGACGGCTTCCGCACCCATCCGGGCATCAAACTCGTCCCCGAACTCTTCCAGGGCTTCGTAGTACTGCTCGTCATTGAGCAACTGCCCACGCTCCAGCGTCGTCATCCCCGGGTCAATCACTATGAAGGACTCGAAGTAGAGTACACGCTCGATATCGCGCAAAGTCATGTCCAGCATCAGACCAATGCGGGACGGCAATGATTTCAGGAACCAGATATGAGCGACCGGGCTGGCCAGCTCAATGTGCCCCATGCGTTCACGGCGCACGTTTGCCAATGCAACTTCAACGCCGCACTTCTCGCAGATAACACCGCGATGCTTCAGGCGCTTGTACTTGCCGCACAGGCATTCATAGTCCTTGATCGGGCCGAAGATCTTGGCGCAGAAAAGGCCGTCACGCTCGGGTTTGAACGTACGGTAGTTAATGGTCTCAGGCTTCTTGACTTCACCAAAAGACCAGGAACGGATCATGTCCGGTGACGCCAATCCAATACGGATAGCATCAAATTCCTTGCTTTGGTTCTGGCTCTTGAGAAGATTCAGCAAATCTTTCATCAGTAAAAGCTCCGCATGGCGTTAATCTCGGGCGGGCACCGACGGTGCCCGCTCACGCTGCCAAAAACAATTCGGCTCACTCGGATTCCAGCTCGATGTCGATACCCAGCGAACGGATCTCCTTGACAAGAACGTTGAAGGAGTCCGGCATGCCGGGCTCCATACGATGATCACCATCGACAATGTTCTTGTACATCTTGGTCCGGCCGTTCACGTCATCAGACTTGACGGTGAGCATTTCCTGCAACGTATACGCTGCGCCATAAGCCTCGAGGGCCCAGACTTCCATCTCACCGAAACGCTGACCACCGAACTGCGCCTTACCACCCAGCGGCTGCTGGGTGACCAGGCTGTACGAACCGGTGGAACGGGCGTGCATCTTGTCATCAATCAGGTGGTTGAGCTTGAGGATATACATATACCCCACGGTCACCGGGCGATCGAAGGCGTCCCCTGTACGGCCATCGTACAGCTTGGTCTGGCCGGTTGTGCTCAGGCCCGCCAACTCAAGCATGTGCTTGACCTCGGATTCCTCAGCGCCATCAAACACCGGCGTGGCCATAGGTACACCACCACGCAGGTTATGACACATCTCCAGGATTTCCTTGTCGTTCAGGGAATCCAGATCCACTTTGAACACTTCCTCGGAGTGGTTGTAGATCTCGTCCAGAAGCTTGCGCAGCTCCGCCACCTTGCGTTGCTCATCAAGCATTTTGCTGATGCGCTCACCCAGGCCTTTGGCTGCTGCACCCAGATGCGTTTCCAGTACCTGACCTACGTTCATCCGTGAGGGCACGCCCAACGGGTTCAAGACGATATCAACGGTGTTTCCGAATTCATCGTACGGCATGTCTTCAATCGGCATAACGGCGGAGATAACACCCTTGTTACCGTGACGCCCCGCCATCTTGTCACCTGGCTGGATCCGGCGTTTGATCGCAAGGTATACCTTGACGATTTTCAGGACGCCCGGCGCAAGGTCATCACCCTGCTGAAGCTTGCCTTTCTTGTCTTCAAAGCGCGCCTCATGCTCCTTCTTGCGCTCTTCGAGACCCTGTTCGGATTTCTCCAGCAGTTCGTTGAGACTTTCGTCCTGCATACGAAGTTTGAACCAGTCCGAACGCGGCAGATCGGCCAGGTAGCTTTCTTCGAGAACGGCACCTTTCTTCAGGCCCGGGCCGCTGATTACGGCCTGCCCCTTCAATGCGCTCAGCAAGCGCTCAAACGTTGCGCCCTCAACGATACGGTATTCGTCCTTGAGGTCCTTCCGGTACTGGTCCAGCTGCTCTTTTTCAATGGCTTTCGCTCGCTGGTCTTTTTCAATACCGTCGCGGGTAAAGACCTGCACATCGATCACGGTGCCGCGAGTGCCCGTGGGCACGCGGGAAGACGTGTCTTTGACATCGGACGCCTTCTCACCAAAGATCGCCCTCAGGAGCTTTTCCTCCGGAGTGAGCTGGGTCTCGCCTTTCGGCGTAACCTTGCCTACCAGAATGTCGCCGGGGCCGACTTCGGCACCGATATAGACAATGCCAGACTCGTCAAGCTTGGACAGAGCACTCTCACCCACGTTGGGGATATCTGCAGTGATCTCTTCGCTACCCAGCTTGGTATCCCGAGCCACACAGGTCAGTTCCTGGATATGAATGGTGGTCAGACGATCTTCCTGAACCACTTTCTCGGAAATAAGGATGGAATCCTCAAAGTTATAACCGTTCCAGGGCATGAACGCGATACGCATGTTCTGACCCAGAGCCAGCTCACCGAGATCCACAGAAGGACCATCTGCCAGTACATCACCACGGGCAATCACGTCGCCCTGCCGAACGATGGAGCGCTGGTTAATACAGGTGTTCTGGTTCGAGCGGGTGTACTTGGTGAGGTTGTAGATATCCACACCTGCATCACCTGCTTCGGTTTCCTCGTTGTTAACGCGAACGACAATACGGGCCGCATCAACGCTCTCTATAACACCACCGCGACGGGCGGTTACACAGACGCCGGAGTCCTGTGCCACTGTGCGCTCTACACCTGTACCCACCAGAGGTACCTGGGAGCGCAGTGTCGGAACCGCCTGGCGCTGCATGTTTGCACCCATCAATGCCCGGTTGGCATCGTCGTGCTCCAGGAACGGGATGAGGGAGGCGGCAACGGACACCACCTGACGCGGCGACACATCCATGAAGTTGACGCTTTCAGGAGGCATAACCGTGGTTTCGTTCTGGTGCCGAACCGTTACCAGTTCGTCAGTCAGGCGCATGTCATCGTCTACTGCAGCACTGGCCTGGGCAATAACGTAGTTGCTTTCCTCGATAGCCGACAAATACACCAGTTCATCAGTTACCTGACCATCCACCACTTTTCTGTAGGGGCTTTCAAGGAAACCGTAAGAGTTGGAACGCGCATAGGTCGCCAACGAGTTAATCAGACCAATGTTTGGCCCTTCCGGTGTCTCGATCGGGCACACGCGACCGTAGTGAGTCGGGTGAACGTCTCGCACCTCAAAGCCGGCCCGCTCACGGGTCAGACCACCTGGCCCGAGAGCAGAGATACGACGTTTATGGGTCACCTCTGACAGGGGGTTGTTCTGATCCATAAACTGCGACAGCTGGCTGGAACCAAAGAATTCCTTGACTGCCGCTGCAACCGGCTTGGCGTTAATAAGATCCTGAGGCATCAGGCCTTCGCTTTCCGCAAGGCTCAGACGCTCACGAACCGCACGCTCGACACGCACCAGACCTACGCGGAACTGGTTCTCGGCCATTTCACCAACGCAACGCACGCGGCGGTTACCCAGGTTATCGATATCATCAACATTGCCCTGCCCGTTACGGATATCGATCAGGGTTTTCAGCACATCGATAATATCTTCGTGAGTCAGGGTACCTTCACCGGTACTTTCTTCACGGCGCAGGCGCCTGTTGAGCTTCATCCGGCCAACAGCTGACAGGTCGTAACGCTCTTCCGAGAAGAACAGGTTATTAAACAGGTTCTCTGCCGAATCCTTGGTGGGCGGCTCGCCGGGGCGCATCATCCGATAGATTTCTACCAGCGCTTCCAGCGGCGTGCGGGTCGGGTCGATACGCAACGTATCAGACATGAACGGGCCGCAGTCCAGATCATTGGTGTAAAGTGTCTCAATCTCGGTTACGCCGGCGTCCAGGATTTTCGTAACAATCTCTTCAGTAAGCTCGGTATTACACTCAACCAGCACCTCACCCGTGGATTGATCCACCATATCCCGGGCCAAAACACGACCATAAAGATACTCGGTGGGAACCTCCAGCTCATTGATACCGGCTTTTTCGAGCTGTTTGATATGGCGAGCAGTTATCCGCCGACCTTCCTCAACGATCAGTTTGCCTTCTTTATCCTTGATATCGAAGGTTGCTATGTCGCCACGGAGACGGCTGGGGACCAACTCAAGCTTGCAGGTTTCGGCACCCAGAGTGAACTTGCTGGTATCGAAGAACTGCTCCAGCATCTGCTCGGAGGTGTAGCCAAGCGCCCGCAAAAGAATCGTAGCCGGCAGCTTGCGCCGGCGGTCAATACGAACGAAAACCGAGTCTTTCGGATCGAATTCGAAATCAAGCCAGGACCCACGGTAAGGAATCACCCGGGCCGAATACAAAAGCTTGCCGGATGAGTGGGTCTTACCCTTGTCATGATCAAAAAACACGCCCGGCGAGCGGTGAAGCTGGGAAACGATAACACGCTCTGTACCGTTGATAACAAAGGTACCGTTTTCAGTCATCAGGGGCATTTCGCCCATGTAGACTTCCTGTTCCTTGATATCCTTGATCGCCTTGTTGGACGATTCCTTATCGTAAATAATAAGGCGGACTTTAACTCTCAGTGGCGCCGCGTATGTTACGCCCCTAAGCTGGCATTCCTTGACATCGAACACGGGCTCACCAATGCGGTAGCTCACGTATTCGAGCGCGGCATTGCCAGAATAGCTGGCAATCGGGAATACGGATTTGAACGCTGCGTGAAGACCGGTTTCCCGGCGGTCTTCCGGGGCGGCTTCCATTTGCAGGAAGTCCCTGAATGAATCCAGCTGAATAGACAGCAAATAGGGGACATCCATCACGGAAGGCAATTTACTAAAGTCTTTGCGAATCCGCTTTTTCTCAGTGTAGGAGTAAGTCATCTGCATTCCCCAGCTTTAAACCTGATACCTGGTATCAAGAAGCAACCAATGTTCTGCTTCGGGGCCGAATTGCTCGGCTTATCGCGCCGTCTTGAACAAAGACTCCGGTAATCGACTGAAGATCTGAAACAACCTGCAATCAGAAACCAGACTCTATAGCATATACAACAGAAAAAGGCCGGTGGCACAAAGCCACCAGCCTGTCTACGCTTTGAGCGCAGTTTCAATCAACAGCCGACTCTTACTTGAGCTCAACAGAAGCGCCTGCTTCCTCAAGCTTCTTCTTGGCTTCTTCCGCGTCTGCTTTGCTCGCTGCTTCCTTGATAGTGGAAGGCGCGCCGTCAACCATTTCTTTTGCTTCTTTCAGACCCAGGCCAGTGAGTTCACGAACAGCTTTGATAACGTTAACTTTCTTCTCGCCAACGCCAGTCAGAACCACGTCAAATTCGGTCTGCTCTTCTGCGGCGGCAGCTTCACCACCAGCGGCTGCAGGGGCAGCAGCAACAGCGGCAGCAGCAGATACACCGAACTTCTCTTCCATTGCTTCAACCAGCGCAACAACGTCCATTACGCTCATTTCAGCAATTGCGTTCAAAATGTCTTCGTTAGACAGAGCCATGACTTTCTCCCAAAAATAGTAAAAATGGTGTTCAACAGAATCAAGCAGCTTCTTGCTTCTGGTCTCGAACTGCCGCTACAGCGCGGGTCACCTTCGAAGGAACTTCGTTCAGTGTCCGTGCCAGCTTGGTGATTGGTGCCTGCGTTACAGCAGCCAGCATCGTCAATGCTTCGTGACGTGTTGGCAGCTTGGCAAGACGGTCGATCTGATCTGCGCCCATCAGCTCACCGCCGACTGCCAGACCTTTGATATCGAACGCATCCTTCTCTTTTGCAAAATCCTTCAGCAAGCGCGCAGCCGCTCCCGGATCTTCCATAGAGAATGCCAGAATGGTCGGGCCAACCAGTAACTCATCAATGCACTCGAACTCAGTACCGCGAATGGCAATCTTGGCCAGGTTGTTACGTACAACCTTGAGACGCACATTTTCGGCACGAGCTTTGGCACGCAGAGCCGTCATATCACCTGAGGTGACACCACGGTAGTCAGCCAGAACCACAGACAGAGCACCACCGGCAGTCTCGTTGACTTCAGCGACGATCGCTTTCTTGTCTTCGAGTCTAATTGCCACTGGATTTCTCCTCGATTTCGCCGGGGGTATTCCCGGCAAACCCATCATTGCCCTGGGAGCCTGATGTCACCAGCTCCTGCGGGCGCCTTAACGGTGTTTGGGTTCAGAGAGAACGTCTTCACACCGTCTGCGCAGGCGTTGCTTTAACCCTTCCAGCCTTTCGACTTCAGGGGCCTGCGGTCTTTGACAGCCTTGGCTTCCGCCCAGACTACAAAGTAACTACCGTTCAAAATGTCAGATATCCAGACCATTCTGATCGATAGTCAGGCCAGGACCCATAGTCGACGAAATTGTGATCTTCTTGAGATACACACCTTTCGCAGAAGATGGCTTGGCCTTTTTCAGATCTGCCACCAGAGCTTCAAGGTTTTCCTTGATGTTCTGGGCAGAAAACTCAACATTACCCAGCGGAGCATGGATAATACCGTTCTTGTCCGTACGGTAGCGAACCTGGCCTGCCTTGGCGTTCCTGACTGCCGTTTCAACGTCAGGGGTAACCGTACCTACTTTCGGGTTTGGCATCAGGCCCCGTGGCCCAAGGATCTGGCCAAGCTGGCCCACGACGCGCATGGCATCCGGAGTTGCTATAACAACGTCGAAATCCATATTGCCTTTTTTGACTTCCTCGGCGAGATCGTCCATGCCAACGATATCTGCGCCCGCTGCGGTCGCCTTTTCTGCGTTAGCACCCTGGGTGAATACCGCAACGCGAACGGTTTTACCGGTACCGTGTGGCAGCACAGTGCTGCTGCGTACAACCTGGTCGGATTTACGTGCATCAACACCGAGGTTGATGGCAACATCCACAGATTCCTTGAACTTGACGCTCTGACCCAGTTCGACCAGCAGAGATACGGCTTCGTCTACGGAGTATGAACGGGTGGAATCTGTTTTTTCACGAATAAGCTTCTGGCGCTTGCTCAGCTTTGACATCTTACAGGCCCTCCACAGTCAGGCCCATGCTGCGGGCAGTTCCAGCAATGGTACGAATCGCTGCATCCATATCGGCAGCAGTCAGATCCGGCTCTTTGGTCTTGGCGATTTCTTCAAGCTGCTCACGGGTTACCTTTCCGACCTTGTCGGTATTCGGGCGACCGGAACCACTCTTTACACCAGCCGCCTTCTTGAGAAGAACCGGGGCCGGGGGAGTTTTGGTGATAAACGTGAAACTACGATCACTGTATACGGTAATAACCGTGGGAATCGGCAAACCGGCTTCCATATCCTGGGTCTGGGCGTTGAAAGCCTTGCAGAATTCCATGATATTCACACCGCGCTGACCCAGTGCAGGGCCAACGGGGGGACTCGGGTTGGCCTTACCGGCAGCAACCTGAAGCTTGATATACGCTTCTATCTTCTTAGCCATGATAATACTCCTGTGGGTGCGAACGCCTTTCGGCTCCCCGTTGCAGACACAAAAAGCCCGCAACGCCTGAGCGCGCGAGCCTTGCGGTTAAAAGCTGCCTGTCAGTCCTTTTCGACCTGACCGAACTCCAGTTCTACCGGAGTTGAGCGACCAAAAATCAGAACAGCAACCTTGACCCGACTCTTGTCGTAGTCAACTTCCTCTACCACGCCATTGAAATCCGCAAAGGGTCCTTCAACAACGCGTACAACCTCACCCGGCTCAAACAGCGTCTTGGGCTTGGGTTTGTCAACGCCGCTTTCAACACGACGCAGAATTGCCTCAGCTTCACGCTCTGTAATCGGAGCAGGCTTGTCTTTCGTTCCACCAATAAAGCCCAGCACTCTCGGGGTGTTTTTCACGAGGTGCCAAGTACCATCATCCATTTCCATCTGGACGAGCACGTAACCGGGATAAAATTTGCGCTCACTCTTGCGCTTTTTCCCGTCACGCATTTCGACAACTTCTTCGGTAGGAACAAGAATCTCACCGAATTTGTCTTCCATACCTTCAAGCGCAATGCGCTCTGCCAGAGTGCGCATCACGTGCTTTTCAAAGCCAGAATACGCATGAACGACGTACCAGCGCTTAGCCATTGCCCACTCCTGTTAACCGATAAATCCGGCGACCAGCCAACTGATTATCGAATCCATACCCCACAACAACAGAGACACAACCAGCACAAAGACCACAACAATCACAGTAGTCTGAACCAGTTCTGGCCTGGTGGGCCAAACGACCTTCCGGATCTCAACGCGCGCTTCTTTCAAGAGCGCAGCAAAACGCTGCCCACGCAGAGTTTGCAGGGCAACGAACGCCGCCACAATCGCGAGACCAACAAGAGCGAGAACCCGATACAGCAGAGACTCGGCACTAAAATACTGGTTACCCACAACACCAACGGCAATCAGCACAAACACAACCAGCCACTTCAATGTATCGAAACGACTGTTTGACTGAACGGCTTTTGACCCCATGGGAATCAACTTATGTATCCGGATGTTAAAAAATGGCAGGCCAGGAGGGAATCGAACCCCCAACCTGCGGTTTTGGAGACCGCTGCTCTGCCAATTGAGCTACTGGCCTGCACCGAAACAACTCAGTGCACTTTCTACACCACAAGCGCGCACCACAAGGGTGCGCCCAACACTCGAGGCCTTACTCGATGATCTTCGCGACAACACCGGCGCCAACGGTACGACCGCCTTCGCGAATCGCGAAGCGCAGGCCATCTTCCATGGCGATCGGAGCAATCAGCGTTACTTCCATCTTCACGT
>JACDJA010001983.1_pt1 | contig 15688 bp, 7 predicted proteins | sample 7449241 | NCBI WGS metagenome assembly JACDJA01 (sample SAMN14253289, study PRJNA609438) | sludge metagenome | isolation source: initial anaerobic sludge | collected 2018-12-20 | reverse complement strand
GTCTGTGGGGTATCGGAGAATTGCTGCTGAAGCAGTTGCTCACGGGCCCGCAGACCGGCGAGCTGACCGTTGAGCTGCTCGAGGCTGGCCGACGACGACGGGGTGAGGCCGCCTGCAAGGGGTCCACTCCCGGTTTCGGCAATGATGTTGTTGGCCGACTTGAAGTCAGCGATCGCCTTGGCCTTGGCCGTGACTCCGGCCCGAGCGGCCTCAACCGGCCCGGACAGATACTCGAGCTCACGGACGGAGTTCTCCTTGAACCGCTGCGAACTCTGATCGACGGCGACGTCGGCGGTGACGTTGGCCATCTCACGCGCCAGCTCGGGATCGGGGTCCCACGCAGTGATCTCCATCACCCAGGATTCGTCGAGCACGACCGCTTCGAGCGAACCCTGAACCCGGTCGATCGCCGCTTCGGTTGCCGTCGGCGCGGTGCCGGTGCCGCCGACCTTGAAGAAGTTGACAATCTTCGTCGTCATCGAGAGGCTCGGTTCTTCACCCCCGTTGATCTTCTCGACACCGATGCGGTCGACAACCTCGGCAGCAGACTGCTTGGACAGCGCCAGGGCGATCAACGTGTTACCCAGCGTCTGCTGTTTGGTGATGTCGATTCCACCGATGTTGATGCCACCGCCGCCCAGGGTCTCGGCCGAGTCGGTCGAGCTGTAGGAGGTCTCACCGGTACGGATCAACATCCGGGAGACCGACGGGTACTGCGATTGGACGACGAAGGAGGCGCTGAAGGCGATCAACCCGGCAGCCAGCGCGAAAACGGGGACGCGCCAGTAACCACCGAGGCGCTGCGACTTCAACGGCAAGCGTCGTTTGGGTACAGAGCTGGCTTTGGTGTCGTCACTGGTCGACTTCTGCGTCGTATACGGCGAGTTGCGCTCATGCACGGGGCTCGACCTCCTCTTGATTGGTTGTGTTCTTTGGGGTCGGTCGTAGCAGGCGGAGCCCCAACGCCCCGAGCAGGCGCATGCCCAACAGGGTGGCGATGCCCCAGCGGCGAGGGTCGGAGAGCCTCGGGTACCTCGCCTTGCGGGCGAATAGATAGGCGCCCCGATGAAAATGCCAAAGTTGAGCCGGCGACCAACCGTCCCGACACCCGCCCTCGGCGTGAACTATCTGCGACCGGGGCACGCACCACACCTCCCGCCCGCTCGCACCGATGCGGTGACACAGCTCGGCGTCCTCGAAGTGCATGAAGAAGTCGCGGTCGAAACCGCCGAGTTCGTCAAACTCGGCCCTTGGAATCAGCATGGCGGCCCCCGACACCCAATCGACGACCCATGGTTCGTCGTCCTCGGTGCGATCGGAGACCAAGAACCGGCGCGACCACCGATTGCGCGGAAACACCCGGGTCAGTGGTGAACGCCGGCCGAACAATCCGGCCGAGGCCGTCGGGAACGCCCGAGCGGTGCGCTGATCGGTTCCATCGGAATTCAGCAGGCGGGGCGCCACCATGCCGACCGGTTGGCCGAGGCGCTCCCGCTCGTCGGCAAACCGCACCAACGTGTCGATCGATCCGGGTTCCACGACAGTATCGGGGTTGAGAACAAACAGATAGCGGCCCGTGGCGTGAGACGCTGCCAGATTGTGAGACCGACCGAACCCGTCGTTCCTGCCGAGTGCGATCACGCGCAGGTCGGGGTATCGATCCTTCACGGCCTCGGCCACACCATCGGTCGATCCGTTGTCGACGATGACGACCTCGATCCAACTGCTTCGGGCCCCCTCATTGAGTGAGTCCAGGCACCTCAGCACCAGGTCTTTGCACTGATAGGTCACGATCGTGACCGAGACGTCCGGAACCAATCCCTCGCGACCGTCGGTCGAAGGCTCGAGCACCGGTACCGAGTCCGTTGCCTCCACGGTCGAGGATCCGGCTGGTCGAGACGACGCCCCTGTCACTGCGCTCACACCGCGCCGATCGATTGCACGATCGTGCGAGCGGTTTGCAACATGATCCGAAGGTCCAGCTTGAAGGACTGCCCGGTCACGTACTCGACATCGGCTCGGATCTGCTCATCGATCGTCAGGGTGTTCCGTCCCGTCGAGGCGGCCAGGCAGGTCAGACCGGGTTTCACGCGGAACTTTCGCAGGTCCGAAGGCCGGTAATGACGAATCATCTCCGGCAGCTCCGGGCGCGGGCCGACGATGCTTGCGTCACCCTTGATGACGTTGACCAGGTTGGGCAACTCGTCCAGGGTCGTCTGGCGGATGATCACGCCCAGCTTGGTGTTGCGCGGGTCCTGCGCCTGCTTGTAGTAGCGGCTCTCCAGCTCTGACGAGTCGAACGAGTAGTCGTAGAGCTCAGGAAACCGCTCGCGGGCATCCGTGTACATCGTGCGGAACTTGTAGAAGGTGAAAACCCGCCCATTGAGGCCCACCCGTTGTTGACGAAAGATCGCCGGACCCGGGCTTTCCCAACGGATCAACAGCGAGAGGGCTCCGATGACCGGTGCTGCGACGACGAGCCCGGGAACAGCGACCACCAGGTCAAAGGCTCGTTTGGACCATCGATAGCGTGCGCTGCGTTCGGGGATCAGCGCCGGATCGAGCCCGTCCAAAACTTCGCGCACGTACGGTTCGATCTCATCGAGTTCCAGCGGCGCATTGGAAGGACGCTGCTCTACCGTCTCGCTTTGCTCCAACTGGACGACACGAACCACAGGGCTCGTCCGATCTAAGACATCGTTGAGCTCACGCCCGGTCCACGTGGTCCGTTCCACCCAGTTCCTCCGCCATTGAGATGCGACCACGTTCCGTGATCCCGCTTCCCTCCCGGTCCGCTCGGCACAACGTAGCCACGCGCGCGGTGACCTACAACATGAAACCTGAAATTGTGCTCAATGACACGACGGTCCGACCGTGCACCGTCCCCGACCAGCCACAAAAATACTTCAGTCAGTCATCGCTCGACTACGAAGAGTGGGATGACGAGGTGAATCAGGGCGATGGACCATAGAACACCTCGTCAGTACCGGGGGCGCTCAACCTCGCCGACGGTTGACCATCGAAGGCGTTGGAGTACAACCCGAAACGATCACCCAACCACAGCCGGCTGTAAATGAGTTGGCTGCTGTCTGCGCTCCAGTTTGCATACCCCCCATGGGCGTCGACCAGCACCCCATCCGCTGGTTGAATCTCCCGGCCCAATTCGAACGCGGCGACGAACAGCTTCGTCTCAAGCGCCCCCACCTCCATCCACGTGATCGACTTACCATCCGGCGAGACGTACGGGTCGTTACCGCTGCGACCGGGCCCATCGAAGACCACCGAGGTCGTGCTCGCCTCCTTGGCGTCGGCGGGCACCGACAGGATCTGCATGTCGTCGCAGCTGGGCGTCGCGTCCGGACAGCCGACGAAGATGATCGTGCTGCCGTCCGGGGTCCAGCTCGGATCGACCGAGACCCCGCGACCTTGATCGTCGACTCGGCGGGTGACCTGACGGAGAGCACCGGTATCGACGTTCAGGACAAACAGTTCAGTCTCACCCTGGTTCAGTAACGGCAGGGGGCCCAGCGACGGCGCATACCCAACCAACATCACCACGTGACGCCCGTCGGGAGACCAATCGGCATGACCTTGCACCGTGCCTTCGGAGGGCCAACCCAGCCGTGAGGCGAGCTCGAGCTTCTGGGCGTTGGAGAAGATACTGCGGACGCCGGTGCCGTCGACGTTGGCTATCCACAATTCTTGGACACCGTACCGGCAGGTCTCCCCGGTTTTGGCGTTGGGGGAACGATAGAAGACCAGGCGACGCCGATCCGGTGACAGGCGCGACCAGATCTCTTCCTTCGAGGTGTTGACCGCACCCTCGCTGCCCACCCCTTCGTCGAGATCCTCCCCGATGGGACGCCGATGATCGCCGTCGAGCCCCATGATCTCGAGATCGAAGTCCGGCCCCGAATCTGCGCATGGGTTGAACGGTGGGTTACGGGCCACGGGAACGATCATGTCGTCCGGCGAGAGCGGGTCAACCCCCTCGGCGCCGGACGGGACGTCCCTTCTGACCGAGGCCTCGCTCCCCTGCCCCATCGGCCGACCGTCGATCGCTTCACCGGAGCTGGGTCGGTTGGACGACACCTTCATCACGATGGTGACAGCGATGATCACCGCCACGACGAGGACCGCAAGCACGGCGAAAGTGATCAACAGCGCCCGCAGGCAACCGCGGCGGCGCGGCGGCGCCGAACCCGGAGCCTCGGATGGTCGCTGATCAGATGGCCCCACAGTCATCAGGGCATTCTCCTGGCATCTGCCGGTACTTGACTGTTGCACCGAGGGTGATACAGCATCCTTCCTGCTTAGCAGAGCGAAGCCGGACGTGCGGGCGTCCGAACGGCACGAGTTCGGGAGACAATTGCGGCGGAGCGATGCGGTGAAGGTGACTGATCAGCCCGGAGCGGAGCCAGCCGGCGTTCCAGAGTCGTCAAGCGCGGTGAGCGGCGCACCAACGGGCGCACCAGACCACGCTCTTGCGGACGAGTCCGCCAACTGGGAACGCCGAGGAGCGGCGAGCTCTCTCTCAGAGTTCGCCCGGCTCGGTGCGTTCTTGGTCTTCAACGTCGCAGCCTTCCTGCTCATCATCCGCTACCTCCCCAAGGAGCAGATGGGCTGGTACGCGCTCGTCAACGTCATCATCAACCTCGCCTTTGTCGTCGCCGACCTCTCGATGGACAAAGTCGCAGTGCGGCGAGTGACCCAGCGGGAGGACCCCGAGGAGGTGATCGGTGCAGCCGTCGGCGTTCGTCTCGCCGGTTCGGTGCTGGCGACGTTGGCCACCCAGGTCATCTTCTTCGCCATTGGCCTGGCACGGGGCGAACTACTCCTCGAGGTTCACCTCGCTGCGTTGCTCGCGTCGAGCCAGTTCTTCGGCGAGAGCTTCTTCGTCGTCGGTGCCGTCTTTCAGGCGCAGCTGCGCGCCTACCTCGACGTCGCCCCCCGTATGGTCTACGTGGTGCTGCGATTTGCGTTCACGCTGCTGCTACTCGCCCTCGAGGTGCCATGGTGGGCGCTGTTTCTCGCGTGGGTGGGCGCCTACGCGGTCGCCGACGTCGTCGCCTACGGGCTGTTCCGATTCAAGACCGGCATCCACCTCCGACCGCGCGTGCGTGGCACGCGTCTGCTCGTTCGGGAGGCACTGACTTTGGGCGTCGCCGGGCTGCTTGGGCTGGCGACCGTCCAGTCCGGAACCATCTATCTCGGGGTGACCGCCCCACCGGAGACCGTCGCCATCTTCAACGCTGCGATCCTTCCCATCCAATACCTCTCGCTGTTCGGAAGTGTCATCGCCATCGTCGCCTTTCCTCTGGCATCAGCCGCCTGGATTCGCAAGGACCGCACCCGTTTCGGTCGCATCGACGCCACCGCCCGCACCGCCATCCTCGCCCTGTTTCTCCCGGTCTCCATCCTGTTGTTCCAGGCGCCCCTCGCCGAACTGTTGAACACCAGCTTCGGACCCGGGTACGACGCTGCCGCCCAACCGCTCCGGCTGATGTCGATCGCGCTTATTTTGGCCAGCCTCATGGTCTGGGCCGGGTTTGTCTTCCTGTCGATAGGCCGGCCTCGACTGATCCTCGCCATCAACGCGTTGTGTCTCACCGTCGGTGTGAGCGCCTATCCTTTTGTCGCGCCACGGTTTGGGCTGCCCGGGGTCGCCGCAGTGGGGATCGTTGCCACCATGGTCGGCGCCGGCAGCGCTGCCCTACTGCTCCGAAAATTCGCGCCGTACTCCTTCGACATCCGCGGAACGTTTCGCCTGGCAATTCTCGGGGTTGTTCTCTGGCTGGCCCTCAGCGCTACCAGGATCGTCAGCGACAACTTTCTGGTGCTCGCGACGGTCACGGCCATCGCCTATCCGCTGATGGTGATCATTTTCCAGATCTTCCCGAAGTCGTTGCTCGACGACTTGCGCGCCACGGCCGACGGCTCGTTGGAATTGGCGGCGGCCGCACCGGGATCTGCCCAGCTGGCCGGAGGCGTCGATGAACCCCACTGAACCAGGCCCGTCCCCGCAGCCCCGACACAGCGAGGCCGAGATCCGTCGGTGGCTGATCGCACGGGTCGCCCAGACGGCAAACCTGGCCGAGAACGAGATCGACCCCGCCGCCTCGTTCAACTCCTTGGGCATCGATTCGCTCGCCGCCGCCGAGCTCCTCGCCGACCTGGAGGTCGAACTCGGCGCCGAATTGGACCCGACGGTCGTGTTCAGCTTCGAGTCCCCCTCCGAGCTGGCCGCGTTCCTGGGCACCGGTGCCACCCGAGTCGACCGAGCAGCCGTCTCGACGAGGCCCGGACACACCGGGGGGGCTGACTCAGCACGCTCGGCCGGCCAGGGACACGAACCGATTGCGATCGTCGGCATGGGCTGCCGCTTTCCCGGCGCCGACGGACCAGAGGCCTACTGGCGCCTGCTGCAGGACGGAATCGACGCCGTCGGACCAGTCCCCGAGGGGCGCTGGGAGGACCGCGACCTGCCCGAGGATCTGCCCTCGCAGGTCAGCCTGGGCGGTTTCGTCGACGGGATCGACCAGTTCGACCCTGTCTTTTTCGGCATCTCCCAGCTCGAAGCCGATCGAATGGATCCCCAGCAACGGATGCTCCTCGAGGTGGGGTGGGAAGCACTCGAGGACGGTGACGTCCGACCCTCGTCGCTGCGGGGGTCTGCCACCGGCGTGTTCCTCGGCATCTCGACGCCCGAGTACGGCCGACGGCAGGGCGCACACCCCGAGCTGATCGACGCGTTCTTCGGCACTGGCAATGCGCTGAGCATCGCAGCCAACCGGATCTCCTATGGCCTGGACTTGCGGGGGCCGAGCGTCGCTGTCGACACCGCCTGTTCGTCGTCCCTGGTGGCCATTCATCTGGCCTGCGCCGCGATCCGGCGCGGCGAGTGCACCGCCGCCCTTGCCGGCGGCGCAAACGCCATCCTCACCCCACTGATCACGCTCAACTTTCTCGGGGCGGGCGCCATCGCGCCCGACGGGCGGTGCAAGGCCTTCGATGCGGCCGCCGACGGGATCGTACGTGGCGAGGGTGCCGGCCTGGTGCTGCTGAAACCATTGTCGGCGGCGATCGCCGCCGGCGACCGCATCTACTGCGTCATCGAGGGCTCAGCGACCAACTCCGACGGCCGATCCAACGGCCTCACCGCCCCAAATCCCGACGCCCAGATCGACGTCTTTACCGCCGCCTGCAGCGACGCCGGCGTCGAAGCCAATTCGGTCGCCTACATCGAGGCGCACGGCACCGGAACGGTGCTGGGCGACGCGATGGAGTTGCGGTCGCTCGATACCGTGTACGGCTCCGGGAGAAGCGCCGACGAACCGTTGTTGGTCGGCTCGGTCAAGACCAACATCGGTCACTTAGAGCCGGCTGCCGGGATCGCCGGCGTGATCAAGACGGCCCTGGCGGTTCACCACCGCTCGATTCCGCCCACCATCCACTACGAGAACCCCAACCCGTTCCTTGAGCGTGCCGACGCCTTGGCCGTGGTGACCTCCCCCACGCCGTGGCCGGAGAATGGATCGATCAGGGGAGCGATCAGCGGATTCGGTTTCGGCGGCACCAACGCGCACGTGATCGTGAGCGCACCACCTCCGGCGCCCGCTTCGAGTCCACCGACGAACGACGATGGCGGCGTTGTCCTCCTACCGTTGTCGGCGCGAACCCCCGGCGCCCTCGCTGCGTCCGTCGACCGTTTCGCGCATGCGCTCGCCGGCGACCCCGGCTCCCTCGGCGAGTTGGCGGTGGCCCAGGCGCTCAACCGCGACGAACACCCCCGCCGCCTCGCCATCGTCTCACCCGACACCGAGGGGGCGATCGCCGCGCTCACGGCGGCGTCGGCGGGCAAGGCCCACCGCTGCGCCATCGGCGGCGATCGCCGGAGCGGCGAACCAGCCCGCGTCGCGTTCGTCTTCAGCGGGCAGGGTCGGGCCTGGTGGCCGTTCGATCCCGACCTGCTCGCCGATCCGGTGATCGGCTCCGTGCTCGAGCGCTGTGACACCGAACTGTCCGAGCTCGCCGACTTCTCACTCATCGACGTCCTCCGGTCCGGCGAGCCGGTCCTCGACCACGAGCGGGCCCAGCCGCTGCTCTACAGCCTGCAGGTGGCATTGGCCGAGCGCTGGCGGTCCTTCGGGGTCGAGCCCGACCTGCTCATCGGTCAGAGCATCGGCGAGGTTGCCGCCGCTCATATCGGTGGGGTGATCGCCCTGGCCGATGGCCTGGAGATCGTCCTCAACCGCGGGCGGTTCATGGAGGAATCCAACGGCACCGGAAATACAGCGTTCGTCGAGCTCCCCGCCGACAATGTCGCCGGCTTGATCGAGGACCTGGGCGCCGACGTCACGATCGCCGGCATCATCGCTCCGGACAACTGCCTGATCAGCGGCCCCAAGGCCGACACGGTCGCCGTCGTGGCCGCTGCGGCCAAACAGGGGGTGATGGCCCAGGTGTTCACCGTCGGCGACATCCCGGGACACGGGCCGTTGATGACGCCCTACGCCAACAAGCTGACTGCGTCGATCGACTTCTTGGAACCGCGTCGGAACCGGATACCGATCATCAGCACGGTCACCGGCGGACTGATCGACGGGACCGAACTCGACCCGGAATATTGGGGTCGGAACCTTCGCCAAACCGTGCGATTCACCGATGCAATGGCCAGCGCCGTCGACGCCGGCGGCGAGCTGTTCATCGAGATTGCCGCTCATCCGGTGGTTGAGGTCGCCGCCCGTCGCTGCCTGGACGCGCTCGGCGCCACCGGCACGGTGCACCACACGATCAAGCAGGGCGAGCCGGGCCCGCTGGCGCTGCGCCGGTCGCTGGCGGCCGCGTGGACGGCGGGCGCGGCGGTCGATTGGAGGGCGGCGACCGGGCGTTCGACCTCGAAGGTCGAGGCCCCCCGCTACTCCTGGGATCACCGCAGTTGCTGGTATGCGGCACCCGACGTTGCGACTGGCGAGGTTCGGCACGGCCAACGCGGCGAACGCCACCTGCGCTGGCATCCGATACTGGACGAGGGGGTGGACCTGTTCGACGCCGCCGGCACCCAGGCGTGGAGCGCAACGATCGTCACTGCCCGAGCCGCGGCCGGTGAAACGCATCGACCCGAGGGGCTGACGCCGGGGCTGGTGCTCGAGCTGGCGGTGGCTGCCATGAGGTCGAGCATGGGGTGCGCCGCGGTCGTGTTGCGCGACGTGGAGCTCGCCCCACTGTCGAGCGGCCGAGGCGACGAACTGGACCTCCGGTTGAGCGCAACGGCGACCGCCAATGGACGGGACTGGCAGCTCTCGGTGCACGACGGTGACCACATCCATCTGGTCGCTCGGGGCTCCGCCGAAGCGACGGCCGACGGCCCTGGCCCGATCGTCCCCTCCTCGCGACTGGCGCTCACCGGACGACGGCTCGATGGCGCCGACCTGATCAAACGCTCGTCTCATCGGTCGACGGTGACCGACCCGTGGCGCAGCGTGCGATCGGTGGTCACCACCGGCCAGGAAGCGGTCGTCACCCTGCAGGCGCCGGGACCCGAAAGCGATTCGAAGTGGACGGTCGGCCCGACGCTCATCGACGGAGCGCTGCATGCAGCGGCTTCGCTCGGCGGGGTCGATGCGACGACCGCCCTCACCCCGGTCGCCGTCGAACGCCTCGTCGTTCGCCACCCCCTCACCTCCGGCGCCCGAGCGGTGATCGACCTGGCGACCGATGACCTCGACGTCGTCGATGAGTGGGGGGCCGCCATCATCGAGGTGCGCGGCCTGGGCTTCGCCAACCGGGCGCCCGACGCGGACGAACTCCCCGGCTCGCTGCTGATCGAGTGCTGGTCCGACGAGGCAGCCCCGGCGAGCGAACCGGTCCGGCAGCGGCGCTGGTTCTGTCTGGGCGACGAGGAGGACGACCTCGTCGAGGCCGTCCGGGAGCGCTTGGACGCCGAGCATCTCGACCTGGAGGCCTGGCTCGACCGCTACGGAGATGACGAGGCGGCCGTCGTCGTGTTCGATCGTCCCGGGCGATCCGCCGACGAGGCGGTCGTCCCCGCCCCGGGTGGTCTCGTCGGGACGATCGAGGCCCTGGCGCAGCGCCAACCGCCCCGCCTGCGGGTGTACTTCGTCACCCGCGAAGGCCGCCAAGGTCCCGACGGCCGACTCGATCTCGACTCGGCGGCGTTGACCGGGTGGTTGAGCGCGGCCGTGACCGCCCACCCCGGGTTGCGCCCCACCTCGATCGATGTCTCCAGCGGGGTTCTCGATCTCGATCGGCTCACCGCCGAACTCCTCGCCGACGCACCCGACGACGCCGTGCTTCTTCGCGGGACGATTCGATCGGCCGGCCGACTCGCCGACGTGCCCGTGCCGCCGCCCAGCCGTGTTCGCAAACCGGCCGACGCCAGACCACATCGGGCGGTCTGGAGCGACGAGGACACGATCGACATCGTCCCGCTCGTCGTCCCCAAACCGGGACCCGACCAGGTTGTCGTCGAGGTGTCCGCCGCGCTCACCGGGACATCCGAGGCAGCCTCGGCCCTGCCCGGCGGTACAATCGGGGTTGCCGCCATCGGAAGCATCGTCCTCCACGATGACCACGAGCCGGGCGGAGGCGACCCGGACGGGCGCACCGGGCACGGGACGGTCTCCGACGACCGAGCCTCGGCATCAGCCGGGGTGGCGGTCGTCGTGTCCGGAGCGGTTGCCAGCCACCTGGTCGTCGATCGGGTGGCGCTGTGGCCGCTCCCCGATCGGGCCGACGGAGCAAACCGCTCGGCGGCGCTCGGCGCGTTGGTTCGCCTCGAGGCCTGGCATGGTGACCTCCTCGCCGCCCACCGACGCGATTCCGGCCTGCTCGGCGCCACCTTTGCCCAACTGGTCGGCGAGGGCGGCGTCGACCCCGAGCCCCAGGCCCTCGGCGAGGTCGTCGGCTCCGCTCCGCAAGGCCCGATCGCCATCGGCGTCGGCGCCGCTGACACACCGGTCACCGAAATCGTCGATCGCTGGGTCGCCGACGCCGCAGCGACCTACCTGGTCGGCGCCGATGACACCGACGATGATTCCCAGGCCGCCCAAAGCTTCGCGATCGACTGGCTGGCGGAACGCGGGGCGACCCGGGTGATCGCTGCCCGTCCATCCGACGATCAACGCGTTGGGACCACCGATGGCACAGCGGCGGAGGAAACGGTCGTCGAGCGCCTGATCGACGCTTCCGACCCCACCGCCATCGCCCAACTGATCGCCGAAGCCGGCACGGCCTCGGCGCCCCTGGCCGGACTGGTGTGGATCCCCCGCCGGAGTGGATCCGCCGGTCTGCTCGATCGAGCCACCGAGCACCTCGACCTGTCGTTGTTCGTCATGCTCGGGCCGCTCCCCGATCTGCCGGGCGTCCGCTCGTCATCCTCCGACACCGCCGAGAGCGCCGCTCACGACGGTGTAGCCGCGGCGGTCGCCCGGCGGCGCTGCGTCGCAGGGCAGCCCGGGCTTCATCTCGCCATCGGTCCGATCGGTCGAGCGGACGAACACGCTGTCCCCTCCCATCTCGCCGGTCGGGTGCTCGATCGCCTGTTGTCGGCCCGCCTGCCCGCCGCCGCCTACGACGAGCGGGGATGGTCCCACGTGGCCGTCGAGGCCGGTGAAGCGGCGCTTCGACCCTGGATAGCAGGACTTGCTCTCAGGGTGGACGAGACGACGGGTGAGGCGTCCGAGGCATCCTTGCCCACCGTTCTGGCCTCGACGCCGGTCGCCGCGCGACGCGATCTCATCGCCGGCATCGTCCGTGCCGACATCGCGTCGATGGTGGGGATGGACCCCGACGAACTCGACGAGGATACGCCGGTCGACACCTACGGGGTCGACTCGCTCGTCGGCATGGAGTTGCGGACCCGGATCGAGGCCAGCTTCGGCTACACGGTTCCGCTGACCGAGCTGTCCCGCTCGATGACGACCAACGCTCTCGCCGGCCACCTCCTGGCCGAGGCCGTTCCTGCCCTGCTTCGAGATGCGGGCCCCGCCCTGCTGACTGGGCCGTCCCAGACCGGAGCTGTGGGGCCATCAGACCGCGGGGTCGCACCGCCCGACCCGTCACGCGTGCAACCATCCGGCACGGCGGCGGTGGTTCCGGTGCGGACCGGCGCTGGCCCGATGACGTGGTGGGTGCCAGGCATGTTTGGCGCCCCGGAGACGTTCACCCCGTTGGGTACCGCACTCGACGACCACAACATGTGGGCGTTCCGAGCACCGGGCCTGGACGAAGCCGGTGATCGACCACTCGCCTCCGTGACCGCGCTGGCCGATACCTATCTGGACGTACTTCGCCGACGGCAACCCGAGGGTCCCTACCTGATCGGCGGCTACTCGCTGGGCGCCACGGTGGCGTTCGAGATGGCGGCACGGCTCGAGACGGCCGGCGAGCAGGTAGATCAGCTGTGGTTGCTCGACCCGCCGCCACCCGTCGGTGCACCCGATCAGGACCGCTCCGAGCGTGTGACCTCGCTGCTCTGCGACCACCTCAACGGGTTGTTCTTCGGGCAGGACGCCAGCGGAGAACCGCTCGACCCGGTCGAGCTTGCCGACCTCAAGCCCGACGCCGATCTTGAGGCCACGGTCCGTCGGGTGCTCGACGACGGCACGACCAGCCTGGACGAGCCTGCACTTCGCGACCTGCTCGCCCGGCTCTGGAGCCTCGCCATCGCTTCGATCGAGGCAATGGCCGGGCACCGCCCGTCCTCAGTCGTTCGAGCGTCGACCACCCTCGTGCACGCAACCAGAGGAGCGACCGCCGATGGTGACCGTTCGGTACCCGGGGCGGCGTGGCTCGATCGTTTTGTCACTCCCCCCGCCGTCGCGACGATCGACACCGACCACGCAGGGCTGCTCCAAGAGCCTCATGCTGGCGGTGTTGCCGCAGTCGTCATGGCCTCCCTCAATGCAGTTCACCGCCAGCACCGACCGATCCCTTCACCGGAGATGACGACCGTGCCTCCACCCACAGCGATTTCACCCGCAGCCCCCACGACACGCAGGTTCAGTGGGCGGCGGGCGGCCGGGGCGATCACCGATCGTCTGGCCCGTAGCCCCCGTCTTCGCAACGCCGTCGGGGCGGCCGGAAACGTCTACCGCCAGGCCGACTACTTTCTTCGGACCCTGGGAGGCGAGCGGCGGTTCCATCGGATGTGCACCGCCGGGGAGGGGTTGATCGTCGGCGACCGCGGACAGATCATCAACCTGTCCGGCGACCGATCGCGCATCCAGTTGGGCCACCATTGCCTGGTCGACGGATTACTCAACATCCGGCAGTACGCCTATGTTTCGATCGGCTCGTACTGCGGGATCGGGGTCAATGCCAGGATTGACTGCTCCGGTTACGTCGAGATCGGGAACGGGTGCTCGATCGCCGAGGGTGCCTACATCATCGACGGGCTTCATCACCCGCTCCTCGCCGACCAGCGCATCCAGCACGGCATGGATCTGTTCCAGGAACCGCACGTCATGGACGCCTATGGCCCGGGGACCGAGACGTCGTTCGTTCGCATCGAAGACCTCGTGTGGGTCGGTCTACGGGCGGTCGTGTTGAGCGGCGTGACGATCGGGCGTGGCTCGGTGATCGCCGCCGGCGCAGTCGTCAGCCAGGACGTTCCACCCTTCTCGGTGGTCGCCGGCAACCCGGGCCGGGTGATCGGCCAGATTCCCGCCGACGACATCCACATCGAGTCCCACCCGACCTACCGGTTGCACCGGGGGGACGAGCCGCTTCCCGACTCCCGCCGCGACCCCCGTTCGGTGCTCGACGAGATCGCCAGGAAAATCGCCGCTCGACCGGAGTGACCGCCCCGGAAACACCGCACCGCGTTAGTCCTGTACCGACCTTTTGTTCGCAGCGAAGCTTCGGGACCAGGAGGTGATCCGATCCTCACCGATCCGCTCCCGCTTCTCGAGGTCCTCGATGCCTTGCCCTTCCGACGAGGCCAGACAGAGGATTCCCACCTTGCCGTCGGAGCGATTCTGCTGGACGGTACGTGCTGCCTCCCCCACATCATCGAGGGCGAAGGTCGCGGTGAGGAGCGGCTGAATGGCTCCGCGGTCGAGCAAACGGATGGTCTCCGCGTTCTCGGCCATGTTGGCACCATGGGAGCCGATGATGCGCTTGAGCTTCATCCACAGGTGACGGTTGTCGTATTCGAGGCTGTATCCGCTGGTTGCGGCGCACGTGACGACCGTTCCGCCTCGCTTGGCGGCAAAGACCGACGCACCCATCGTCTCGCGACCCGGGTGCTCGAAGACGATGTCCGGATCGCTGCCGGCCAGCGAGCGGATCTGCTTGCCGAAGCGTCGCCACTCCGACTCGTCCTGGGTGTGCTCGTCGGACCAGAAGCGGTAGTCCTCCGCCTTGCGGTCGATCACCAACTCGCATCCGAGTTCCCGAAGCACCTCGGCCCGCTCCGGCGACGACACGACCGCGACCGGGATGCCGCCGCCGTTCAGCACCATCTGCACCGCGTACCCGCCGATGCCGCCGGTCCCACCCCACACCAACACGATGTCGCCCTGCTTCATGCGCGCGCCGTGCGCACCGACGAGCATCCGGTAGCTCGTTCCTGCGCACAGCAGGTTGACCGCCGCCTCCTCCCAGCTGAGGTGGGTCGGCTTCCTCAACAGCTGGCTGGCCCGAACGACCGTCAGGTCGGCCAGGCCACCGAAGTTGGTTTCGAACCCCCAGGCCCGCTGGTTGGCCGACAACATCTGGTCCTCGTGGGCATCGGGATCCTGGTCATGGGTGACGACCGGGGCGATCACCACGCGATCGCCGGGCTTCCAATTGCGCACCGCGTTGCCAACCCGGACGACCACCCCGGAAGCGTCGGACCCGACGACGTGAAAGTCCTGACGATGGCGGGACTCCCAGTGGCCCTCCCGTGCAAACCGGTCGAGGAAGAAGAACGTCGACAACGGCTCGAACACCGAGGTCCACACCGTGTTGTAGTTGATCGCGCTCGCCATGACCGCCACGACGACCTCGTCGGGCGCCAACTCGGGCGTGGCAACCTGCCCGACGTGCAGCGACGTCCGCGGGTCCTTGTCAGCGGACGCCATGTCCGCGAACATCTCCTGTTCCGATCGCAGGGTGTGGGCTGCCCGATAGGTATCGGGAATGGCCAGCCCGGCCAGGTCGTCACCCGTCCCGCCCGATTCAATGGCGTCTTTGATCTGGTCAATGCTCACGATTGCCTCCCGCCGTCGGCGGCGTTGATGGTGTGGTGTCGTCCGATTGCGCTGTGTCGATGATGGTGGTGCTATCGATCCGACTCAGGTGGCCAGGCGAGCACCGCATCGAGCGCTCCCTCCTCCAAGGCCCGCTTGGCGGCGTGGCGTTGCACTTTGCCGCTCGAGGTTTTGGCCAGAGAGCGGGGACGAATCAACGTCACGGACGCCGGGGCGACCTGGTAGTGCTCGGTGACGGCGGAGCGGATCGCCACCACCGCTGCGTTCGCATCGCCGAGCTTGGCCTCGTCGACCTCGGCCACGACGGCCAGTGCGTCGGTGGCACCATCGTCGGCGGCGACGGCGAACGCCGCCACGCACCCAGCCCGAACCCCGGGGACCTTCTCAACCAACCCTTCGATGTCCTGGGGATACAGGTTGCGGCCACGGACGATGATCAGGTCCTTGATGCGCCCGGCCACGTACAGCTC
>JACDJA010001982.1_pt1 | contig 15688 bp, 14 predicted proteins | sample 7449241 | NCBI WGS metagenome assembly JACDJA01 (sample SAMN14253289, study PRJNA609438) | sludge metagenome | isolation source: initial anaerobic sludge | collected 2018-12-20 | reverse complement strand
TGGCATGCAGCGACCAAACTAAGTGTTCATCCAACGGATTTTCCGTGGCAGCAATTCGGCTGGTGTGAAGCGCTTACCCACTTTACTAAAGGAATGGGTGCCGCCAGAATTGGCAATATAATTGAGGCAGAAAAAAGCCTGAAACGATTGGAGACATTGCGTGATCACGATCATGCAGCACATCAGGATTACACTGCTGGTCAAATTGAAATTCAGCGACTGGCTGTTGCTGCCTGGATTGCAGCTGCAAAAAATCGATCTGAAGAAGCATTGCAACTGATGCGTGCGTCAGCTGATCTGGAAGATTCAACTGAAAAAGATAATGTCACACCCGGCTCTATTATTCCAGCTCGTGAGTTACTCGGAGAGTTATTGCTGACAATAAATCAACCGGAAGCAGCACTAAAGGAACTGGAAACCTCATTGCAACGCACACCCAATCGTCGTAATGGGATCTCACTTGCAGCGCAAGCAGCCAGGAAAGCAGGCGATCTATCCAAAGCCGACCAGTACGAACAGCAATTTCAGGCACTGTAGCAGAGGCTCTTTCTGATATTTTCTGGATTCTGATGGATAAAGCTGCGTACGATACTTGCTGCATGCAGGCTTCCGGGGAGCGTTTTATTCTGCAGTAGACACAACAATCAACATGCGAATGAATTCCATGATCTCGGGGCGAAACACATCGTTATGGCCCGCAATCAGTTGCTTATCGACTTTTACATTCAGGTAGGGATTGTGAATTACTGTGCGCCTCAGACTTGTCAATTCTGTTCTGCCAAATTGTATTGATCCTTCTGGTAGCTGACTCTCCCAGATCGTTTTGGCTTGATCATAAGCCGGCTCCATGCTTGCGCTGATGGGATGTAATTCATGGCTTTGCAGAGGTTCGAAATGGCCAACTGTCTGGCGATCTGCAGCGCCTTCGCTATAATAGGAGAGTGGCAGGTTGCAATCATTACGATTGATTGTGCCGTGAGTTTCAAAGAGGGTTGAGAAAATCCGGCCAGCGGGAAAAGCATATTTGGTCGCATAATCAGCTTCAGAAGTCAAAACAACCAACCGTGGCGGTTGATTCTGGAAATAGCTGCAGCGTGCCTGTGCCAGATCATAAAGAGGTGCATATTTGAGCGCTTCAAAGGCTGGATTGAGCAAGACCACAAGATCTCCAAACCCTTCCGCATTACCGACATAGTTCTTGTTGCCAGCGCTGTTGACAAAGCGATCGGCGAGAATCTGGGCGGTGGCACTATAAACTGCTGCTCCACCAAGGCTATGGCCTATGACCACAAGACGACTTTTTACCGGTGGCTCCTGAGTATTCTTGACATTACGGATCTCTTCCAATCGCAATAACAGTTCAGTCATGCCAAGATATCCCACTTCATGGGCCGTATTCTTGCGATCCCAGAAAGTAGCATCTTTTGCCAACGGCACATCAATTGATTCCCCGCGCCAGCCGACATAAACACCCACGACTTTGCGCGGCGTTCTGCCAGAATGCTGCAGTTGATTCTCAACCTTACTTAGCTCGGCCAGACTGTGTTTGAAACTTTCTACATTGGTATCACCTGGACTGGCATTATGATGCCAGCCATGAACAAAAACATTGATTAACAGGCTTTCTTTTGAAGCTAGTGCGTACAACACATTCAGCAGTGCCTGCATTTGTGCACGGTTACGAAGTTGCCCCTGATCATCAATTTCGACAAAACCGAGCAAATATTCCTGATTTGTTTCCTTGTTGTGCTGCTGAATAGAATAAGATTCACATGATTTTTGAGCTGTCACCACACAACTGCTGAAGTTGTTGTGGTAGATTTCATTAGAGGAACAAGCAGATAGCAGCAACGCAAACGATGCGGCCAGCAACAATTTTTTTGTTGTATCATTCATTTCTTAATCCCCTATGCCCAATATCCCGGCGCATCTGACAGCCATCGAAATGAATGCTCTTTGCAATGGCATAAGCGCGCGACCGTGCCTGCTGGATGTCTTCACCTAAAGCAGTCACTCCCAACACCCGTCCACCGGCAGTCAGGATTTTCTCTGGATTTTCGCTACTTGCAGTAGTTCCGGCATGAAAAATATGAAATTTATCATCCGCATCCTGATTCGCCATCATTACATCCAAGCCGTGAATAACATCATTTTTCCGTGGGCTATCAGGATAGCCTTGTGCCGCCATCACGACACATAATGCAACTCTAGGATCCCACTCAACATTGACTTTATCCAGTGTGCCATTGATCGCATAATCCAGCAAAGAAAATAAATCAGTTTTCAGTCGCAGCATGATGGCCTGGGTTTCCGGATCGCCTAAGCGACAGTTAAATTCTAGCACCCTGATATCACCCCGAGATGAAATCATCAATCCCGCATAAAGAAATCCGGTATAAGGTTGTGATTGTTGTGCCATCCCTTCGATCACGGGCATAATGACTTCCCGCATTATTTTTTCATGCAGGCCAGGAGTAATAACCGATGCCGGAGAATAGGCACCCATGCCACCCGTGTTTGGCCCTTTATCATTATCCAACAAACGTTTGTGGTCCTGACTGGTAGCCAGAGGCACAACATTCTGTCCATCCGACAAGACAATAAAGCTGGCTTCCTCCCCTTCCAGATATTCTTCGATCAAGATATGTGCCCCTGCAGCCCCTAATTTATTATCTACCAGCATGGAATCGACAGCTGCATGTGCTTCATCCCATGTCTGCGCGACAATCACACCCTTGCCGGCTGCCAACCCGTCAGCCTTGATGACAACAGGCAAAATATGCTGATCGAGATAGTGATGGGCAGCAGCAGCATCGCTAAATGTTTCACCGGCAGCGGTTGGAATACCATGGCCAAGCATGAATGCTTTGGCAAAGCTTTTGGAGCCTTCTAGCTTTGCGGTATTTTGGGTTGGGCCGAATATTTTCAGCCCCGCAGCCTGAAAGATATCAACGATACCATCCGTCAATGGCGCTTCCGGACCTACTACAGTCAAATCAATTTTTTCCTGCCGGGCAAATGCCAGCAAATCAGAAATAGAAGTTACCGGAACATTTTCCAATCTGGCTTCCAGTGCTGTTCCGGCATTGCCAGGTGCGACAAAAACCTTCTTGACCAATGGAGATTGAGCCAGTTTCCATGCCAGAGCATGCTCTCTGCCGCCACTGCCGACCACAAGTAATTTCATCTGACTATCTGAATAGAATTTAAGGGTACAAGTTGACGGGAAGCAAAAAAGAAACGTAATCTGCTAATGTCTGAAATGTCTGATACCAGTAAAGATCATGGCTATCCCTTGTTCGTTGGCGGCAGCAATGACCTCTTCATCGCGAATACTGCCACCTGGTTGGATGACAGCCTTGGCACCTGCCTGGGCGAGCACATCCAGGCCATCCCGAAATGGAAAAAATGCATCCGATGCAACGACAGATCCATGCAAATCAAGATGAACCTGTTCTGCCTTAATTGAAGCAATACGGGCACTGTCCACTCGACTCATCTGTCCGGCACCAATGCCAAGTGTTTGGCCATTGCTACAAAATACAATGGTGTTGGATTTGACAAACTTTGCCACTCGCCATGCAAATAGGCAATCCTCAATTTGTGCATCCGTTGGCTTTACTTGTGTCACCACTCGTAACTGATTAGCCGTGAGATTAAGATCGTCCGGTGTTTGAACCAGTAAACCACCATCCACACGCTTCAGATCATACAGATTGCCATGCGCGCCCAATGGAACGGTCAGTACCCGAATATTGGATTTTCCTGCCAGAAGTTGTCTGGCTTCCATGCTGAATTCCGGTGCAATAATCACTTCCACAAATTGTTGCAACATTGCTTTAGCCAGATCAGCTTCGACTGCACGATTAATCGCGATAATGCCGCCAAAGGCTGATACCGGGTCGGTAGTAAATGCTTTCTTGTAAGCAGCAAGCGGATTATCAGCAATGGCGACGCCACAAGGATTGGCATGCTTAATGATAACGCAGGCGGGTTTATCGAAAGTTCTGACACATGCTAATGCCGCATCGGTATCAGCAATATTGTTATAGGACAGTGCCTTCCCCTGGAGCTGGTTATAGTCTGCCAGGCTGCCTGTTATATCTGCTGCATCACGATAAAACGCTGCCTGCTGATGAGGATTTTCTCCATAACGCAAAGACTGAGTTAATGTGAAACTGAGATTGAATTGATCCGGAAATGGTTTGCACTGGCCGGTTGAGGGTTCCAGTGCCGTCAGATAATTGCTGATTGCCCCATCGTAGCGTGCAGTATGCGAAAAAGCCTTTTGCGCTAACTTGAAACGATAATCATGATCAACTGATCCATTGTTTGATCGTATTTGTTCCAGCAGTGGTTCATAATCCTGCGGGTCGGTTACAACGGTAACACGCTGAAAATTCTTGGCAGCTGCCCGGATCATAGTAGGCCCACCGATATCAATGTTCTCGATTGCCTCTTCAACTGTACAGTCTTGCCGGGCGATTGTACTGGTAAACGGATACAGATTAACCACTACCAGATCAATCGCTGGAATTTGTGCCTGTGCCATTGCCTGCTGATGTGCAGGCAAATCCATCCTGGCAAGGATCCCTGCGTGTACCTTGGGATGCAGCGTCTTAACCCGTCCATCCAGCATTTCGGGGAAGCCAGTATAGTCGCTCACTTCTACGACGGGAATACTCGCTTCCTGCAGCAATTTTGCAGTCCCGCCGGTTGAAAGAATCATAATATCGAGTTGATGCAGAGCCGAGGCCAGCTCAACCACGCCTGTTTTGTCTGAAACACTGATGAGTGCTTGTTTAATACTCATTTGAAAAAATTATCCGATCTGATGTTTGGTTAGCCGGTTACGCAAAGTATTACGATTGATGCCAAGTAGTTCAGCCGCCTTACTTTGATTGCCTTGTGCATGATGCATGGCAACTTCTATTAATGGTTTTTCCACACTACGTATCACTATTTCATAAATAGGGCATGGTTTTTCACCCTCCAGATCGCGAAAGTAAGCCTCTACTGCTTTACGAACACAGAGTGCAATTTCATTTTCATTAATAACAGTCATGCCTCAAGGATCTCTTCGTCAATATAGGTAAGTGTTTGGCTCCGATCAGCCTGCTCATGGAAAAACTGATGGGTGGCTGCCAATTGTTCCTCAACCGATGCAAGCCGGTTCATGGCATGGCGAAAAACAGCAGAACCTGCCAACCCACGGGTATACCAGGAGATATGTTTGCGGGCGATTCGCACGCCTGAATATTCACCGTAGAACTGATAAAGCTCTTGCAGATGGTCAATCAAAACACGATGAATTTCAGCTACTTCAGGTAAAGGTAAAAAATTGCCTGTTGCCAGATAATGATTGATTTCCCGAAAAATCCAAGGTCTACCCTGGGCAGCACGACCTATCATGACAGCATCCACTCCCGTGTATTCAAGTACTTCTCTAGCTTTCTCCGGTGTATTGATATCGCCATTGGCAATCACAGGAATATTGATGGCTGCTTTGACGGTCGCGATGGTGTCATACTCAGCCTGCCCCCGATAGGCACAAGCACGTGTACGCCCGTGTATAGTCAGTGCCTGGATACCTGCACTTTCAGCAATTCGGGCAACTGCAACTGCATTTTTATGCTGCGTATCCCAGCCGGTTCTGATTTTCAGGGTGACTGGAATATCCACAGCCTGCACGACTGCCCCAAGAATTTTGCTGACCAGATCTTCATCTTTCAGCAAAGCTGATCCTGCCATGACATTGCATATTTTTTTGGCTGGACACCCCATGTTGATATCAATGATTTCGGCACCATGATCCGCGTTGTGGCGCGCAGCTTGTGCCATCATGGCTGGATCAGCGCCTGCAATCTGTACCGAAACAGGTTTCATCTCTCCCTCATGACAAGCACGGCGCAGGGTTTTTTCAGAGCCATATAACAGGGAGTTACTGGAAATCATTTCAGACACCGCCATCGCAGCGCCCATCCGCTTGCACAATTGTCGGAAAGGTCGATCTGTCACTCCTGCCATGGGGGCAACAATCAATTTATTTTTAAGCGTATAGGAGCCAATTTGCATAAACAGGTAAAATCAGGTTAAAAACGTCAGAAGAAAAATTCCATAGCTGCTAGCTGGTTTTGGCTGTTAATGAAAATTATTGAAAAATCAGATCCAAATTTTAATCCGGAACTGGATTATCAGATTTTTATAGCACACCAGCGTGTTTCGCTTATTCTAGTAATCAGTTTTTTGTACCGAATATCATTTGCCGTGCAACCAGGCGTTTTGCGGGCGGCAGACAATCCAGAACAGTCAATCCTATTCCGTTGCAAGTTTGTATCAGCGGCAAATCGGCTGTAAACAGTTTTATCAGGGAATCCGTAAACACTCTGCCCATATGCTTGTCACGCTGGCGCCGTTTGCTATAGACAGACAGCATTCTGCTTGATCCTGGCTCACCAGGCGCACCAGAAGGGATGTGACTAATTTCACTGGCCAGCTCCCATGCGTCTCTCAATCCAAGATTAAAACCCTGCCCGGCAACCGGATGGAGTGTTTGTGCAGCATTGCCTATTATTACTGACCGATGGCCGATAATTGTTGACGCATGTTTGAGTATCAGTGGGAAACTTGATCGCTTACCTGCGTGAATAAAATTACCCAGACGATCTCCAAATTGTTCGTGTAAATGCAGCAGAAACAGTCTGTCATCAAGCCTCAGTATTTTTTTTGCTTCGGCAGTCGGCATTGTCCATACCAACGCATATTTATCGCCAGATGGCAGCAGAGCCAATGGCCCGTTCAGGGTAAAACGTTCAAAAGCTGTTCCTGGTCGGGACGATTCGGTTTTGATGTTAGCCACAATCGCCGTATGCCGGTAATCATGAACGCGATAACGGATGCCATCAATCTGCTCCGCAAGTTTTCCACCATCCGCCAGCACCAGTAATTTGGCTTGAACCTGTTTTTCTGTCTCATTTTGCCGGTATGTTATCCGGGCTTGTTGTTGACCTGTCTGTATGGTCGTAACCAGCGCATTTGTTCGGTATACGACACCATAATCTCGCACGGATCGACCCATGGTATGGTAAAGGTTATGATAATTGATCACATAGCCCAGTGCTGGAACTCCTGCATCATCAGGCGTAAGCACGGTATGGCCAAAATGACCGAAATTCGAAATATGAATTGTGGTAATTGGCGTAGGTTGTGTCAGATTTTTCCAAATACCCAAGTGTTGCAGGATTAAACGGCTACCATATGAAAGAGCTAGCGGTCGCGGATCATCCACTTCTTCTGGTAACTCACGTGCTTCAAGCAGCAAAATCGAGAGCTTGTGTTCACGCAATGCTAATGCCAGGGCCATTCCAACCGGACCGCCTCCAACAATGACAATATCGAATTGTTGATCAATCATGACTGTTCATATAAGCAATAGAATCATGCAGACAGATTGATCACAGACATTTGGACTTGTGTTGTGATCTATCGATAACGGAACTCAGCAGATCTGGCGTGTGCCTCAAGCCCTTCCCCCTTTGCCAGAATAGATGCGATCTTGCCTAACCTGGATGCTCCCTCGGCCGAAACTTGAATCAGGCTGGTACGCTTCTGGAAATCATAAACACCCAGTGGAGAGGAAAAACGAGCCGTACCGGAAGTGGGAAGTACATGGTTGGGGCCAGCACAATAATCTCCCAGTGCCTCACAGGTATATCGCCCAAGGAAAATTGCGCCAGCGTGCCGAATACTGTCTACCCATTGTTCTGGCTGATCAACGGATAACTCCAAATGTTCAGGAGCAATCCGGTTTGCAATCAGACAGGCTTCCTCCAGATCACGCACTTTGATCAATGCACCACGATTTTCCAATGAGGTACGAATAACCTCCCGGCGTGGCAGTGTATTGATTAATCTGGCCATACTTTTTGCTACTGCATCCAAAAAAGTTTCATCTGGGCAAAGCAGAATTGATTGTGCCTGCTCGTCATGTTCTGCCTGCGAAAACAGATCCATCGCAATCCAGTCAGGGTCGGTCTTTCCGTCGCAAATAACCAGAATTTCCGATGGCCCTGCCAGCATATCAATTCCAACCTCCCCGAATACATGCCGCTTTGCCGTTGCCACGTAGGCATTGCCCGGGCCAACAATTTTATCTACTTTCGGAATGGTTGCCGTGCCATAAGCCAAGGCAGCAATTGCCTGTGCCCCCCCAATAGTAAAAATACGATCTACTTCGCAGATTGCAGCTGCCGCCAGTACCAGCGGATTTTTTTCTCCTCCTGGTGTTGGGGTTACCATAATCAGTTCATTGACACCGGCTACCCGGGCAGGAATTGCATTCATCAGCACTGATGATGGGTAGGCTGCCTTGCCACCGGGCACATAGAGCCCGACACGATCCAGCGCAGTAATTTTCTGTCCCAGTCGTGTGCCGTCTGGCTCAACATAATCCCATGACTGGGCTAGCTGTTTTTCATGGTAGAGACGTATACGGGAAGCAGCCTGTTCCAGGGCCTCGCGTTGATCACTACTCAAGGCTTCCAGAGCAGATTTCCATTGATTCCGAGGTAATTCAACCTGATCAATCCGAGTTATATCTAGATTATCGAACCGGCGTGTCAGCTCAAGTAACGCTTCATCTCCGTATTTCCTGATCTGATTCAGGATATGAATCACTATCCGATCAATCTCGTCATCAAGAGATATCTCAAAACTCAATAGTGATCTAAGTTCTTCTTGGAAATCAATATCTGAGGACGACAGCCGCCTGATTTGAATCATAGTAATTAAGAGTTGAGAGGACTACACATTTGCAGGGATTGCTGCATTAAACGCTTCTAACAAAGGTTGTATTGTGGAATTTTTCAGCTTCAGCGCCGCCTGATTTACGATCAGGCGAGCTGAGATTGGCATAATTTCCTCGACGGCTTGCAAACGATTTGCTTTGAGTGTTCCACCAGTCGAAACCAGATCAACAATTGCATCCGCCAAGTCAACAAGCGGAGCAAGCTCCATTGAACCATATAATTTGATCAGATCGACATGCATCCCTTTTGCAGCAAAATGGCTGCGCGCGGTTTTTACATATTTGGTAGCCACACGCAAGCGCGCGCCCTGAAAAACTGCCGAAGCATAATCATAGCCGTCTCGCACTGCAACCATCATATGACAGCGGGCGATTTTTAGATCCAGGGGCTGATACAACCCGACTCCATCATGCTCCAGCAGCACATCTTTCCCGGCCACGCCCAAATCAGCAGCGCCATACTGTACATAGGTTGGCACATCTGTAGCCCGCACCATAACGAGTCTGACATCGGGACGGTTGGTCTCAATGATCAGTTTACGGGAAGTATCCGGATCATCCTGCGGGATAATGCCGGCAGCTTCCAGAAACGGAATAGTATCCTCAAAGATTCGCCCCTTGGAAAGAGCTATGGTGATATCCGGCATCAATAGTCGTTATGCGAGATTCGCCGCAGCAAATTCCCAATTAATCAATTTATCAATTACTGTATTGACATAATCAGGTCGACGATTCTGGAAATCCAAATAGTAAGCATGCTCCCATACATCAATCGTCAACAGAGGGCGAATGCTACGCGTCAAAGGCGAGTCAGCGTTACTTGTCTTAATAATAGTTAACTTTGTTCCCTCTTGCGCGAGCCAGGCCCAGCCACTACCAAATTGTGTAATTGCGGCAGTGGCAAATTCCTGTTTAAAGGCTTCCACACTGCCAAACGCTTCTTCAATTTTTTGTTTTAATGCCGCCGGTGGTTCACCGCCTCCATTAGGGCTGAGACTGTTCCAGTAAAACATGTGGTTCCAGACCTGAGCTGCATTATTGAAAATCCCGATTTTATCAGCATGGCCAGCTGTGGCCATAATAATCTGTTCCAGTGATTGTCCGGCAAATGGAGTGCCCATAACGAGTTTATTCAGATTATCTACATAGCCTTTATGGTGCTTGCCGTAATGAAAATTTAATGTATGTGCAGAAATAACTGGTTCAAGCGCATTATCTGCATAAGGAAGAGGGGGCAACACATATGTATCACCCGATTGTGCTGCTTTTGAAAAATTATCCAGACTGGTACTCATTTTCTCTCCTTTATTTCTGAATAAAAATTTGAATAATGAAATCATACGATTGATATTGTTAATAAAAATATTATTGGCTGGCACCTGTAACCTCTGTAGCGAAAGTCACCTGGTTGTATCCAGCTGTTCTTGCAGCCTCCATAATCGTGATAACTGACTGATGGGTAGCTTTTGCATCCGCACTGATTACGATGATCGGGTTGTCCTGGTTATGGGCAGCTGATCGCAAAGCATCTCGCAAACTTTCAATGCTGGTAAATTTTATTGGACTATGGTTAATCGTATAGTCTCCCGCAACACTGACCGATATATCTATCGTCCTTGGAGCATCCGATACGTGATCTTCTTCAATAACAGCCGCTTGTGGCAACGTTATTTCCAGCTCCGAAAATTTTGAATAGGTAGTAGTAATTACCAGAAAAATGAGGATTACCACTAGCACATCAATCATAGGAACGAGATTGATCTCAGGTTCTTCTCTTTTCTGTCCTCGCTGAAAATTCATTAGACTTTGAGTATTAGGCCAGTAAAACTGCTGAATCTGCCCTGCTGGGCTTATACAGCAAACGGGATTTGCTCTTAAAACTTGCAGGCTGACAAGCTATTCTAGTTTATTATTGCCACTTTCACCATGCCTAGGTGTATTTCGAGTTATTCCGGATTTTTGTAAAGGTCTTTCAAGTGGATCGTCCAGTAGTCAGTGTAGTAATGGGCAGCAGCAGCGATTGGCATATCATGCAGCATGCTGCAAATATTTTGAAGAAATTCTCTATCCCGCACGAAACCATAATTGTCTCAGCGCACCGCACACCCGACAGGATGTTTGATTATGCCGAGACGGCTCGTGACCGTGGAATCAAATGTATTATCGCCGGTGCAGGTGGTGCAGCTCACCTGCCAGGGATGATTGCTGCCAAAACCACGCTGCCCGTTCTTGGTGTTCCAGTCACTTCAAAACACTTACAGGGTATTGATTCACTCCTATCCATTGTACAAATGCCCAAAGGGGTACCGGTTGCCACTTTCGCTATCGGCGAAGCCGGGGCGGTGAATGCTGCGCTGTTTGCTGTTGCCATGCTGGCCGGGAAAGATACCGTGTTGGCCGAGAAACTTGATCAGTTTCGCAAGGATCAGGCGGATTCCGTTGCTGCAATGACTCTCCCTGAATCATGTATATAAGACCAGGCACCATGCTGGGCATGCTGGGTGGCGGTCAACTGGGAAGAATGTTCACCATGGCAGCACAACAAATGGGTTACCGGGTAACTGTACTTGATCCGGCCGCAGAAAGTCCTGCCGCGAACATTGCCGAACGCCATCTGCAAGCAGATTATCTGGATTATCGGGCGCTGGATGAATTAGGATCGACTTGTGCCGCGGTCACTATCGAATTTGAAAATGTCCCCGCTCAGGCACTATGCTATCTGGCGCAACGCTGCATAGTCAGCCCTAATGCCGAAAGTGTCTCAATCGCACAGAACCGTATCCTTGAGAAACAATTTCTTATGGAAAACGGTTTTCCAGTTGTGCCTTTCGTCGCTATTCGTAGCGAAAAAGATATATCCCGGAAAATTGATGCATCCTTATTCCCCTGTATACTTAAAATCAGTCAATTTGGTTATGATGGTAAGGGACAAATTCAAATTGAAAACACGGATATTTTGCCGGAACGATTTGCTGATTTGGGAAGCAGGCCCTGCGTACTGGAAAAACGATTACCGCTTGCCCATGAAATTTCCGTTATCCTTGCTCGCGATAATCACAATCGCATTACTTTCTTTCCCGTCCCGGAAAACAGGCATGTGAAAGGTATCCTTGATACAAGCATTGTACCAGCCGGGTTATCTGACAAGATTATTGAAGAAGCTTGTGAAATTGCCAGACAAGTGGCTATAAGGCTGAATTATATTGGCGTTCTGTGTGTAGAATTCTTTGTTCTGAATAATGATCAGGTTCTGGTTAATGAAATTGCACCACGTCCGCACAACAGCGGACATTATTCGCTTGATGCCTGTATCACCTCACAATTTGAGCAACAAGTTCGCGTATTGTGTGGGCTTCCACACGGCAGCACAAAACAGGTACAGGCTGCTGTAATGATTAATATACTCGGGGACCTATGGCAAAATGATGAACCTGCCTGGAACCAGATATTACGTCACTCACAAGCCAAGCTGCATTTGTACGGTAAACGTGAAGCAAAACCAGGCAGGAAAATGGGGCATTTCACTGTACTAGCAGACTCAACTGAAGAAGCTTTTCTGCAAGCTCAGCATATCAGGCATAATCTTCAATCCTAATACAACACACCAGAAATAAGCTCCCCATCAATCAACTATGACAACAACTGCGACGCTGTTTGAAACCAATATAACAAGCCTCCCCCTGCTACACCGGGGAAAGGTACGGGATATTTATGTGGTAGATGAAAATAACCTACTGATTATACAGACAGATCGCATTTCTGCTTTTGATGTAATATTACCGACCCCGATCCCGGGAAAAGGTAAGATTCTGACAAAAATTTCCCGTTTCTGGTTCGAGAAACTAGCTCACATTATCCCCAACCACCTTACCGACATACCACCTGAATCCGTTATTCTGCCTGGAGAGCGAGATCAGGTTACAGACCGCGCTTTTGTTGTTAAAAAATTGAAGCCACTCCCTGTCGAGGCAATTGTACGCGGTTATATTTCTGGTTCTGGCTGGAGAGATTATCAGCACAGCGGCACCATTTGTGGCGTTACCCTGCCTGAGGGGTTACGAGAGGCTGACAAAATTCCTGATGGTGCAATTTTTACACCATCAACTAAGGCAGAAGCAGGATCACATGATGAGAATATTTCATATGCTTCTTGTGAACAAATATTGGGAGCACCGCTTGCTTCAGTTGTCAGCAAATATGCAATTGCGCTTTACAGTGCTGCAGCTGACTATGCATTGACACGAAATATCATTATCGCTGATACCAAGTTTGAATTTGGCCTGGATGATAACGATCAGCTTTACCTGATCGATGAAGCACTAACCCCGGACTCCTCTCGTTTCTGGCCTGCTGAAGGCTATCAACCTGGTAAAACCCCACCAAGTTATGACAAACAGTTTATTCGCGACTGGCTGGAACAAACTGGCTGGAACAAAACTCCACCTGCTCCTGCTATCCCGGCTGAAATTCTCATACAAACAGTAGAAAAATATCAGGAAGCATATCAAGTGTTGGCACAGTAATTAATATACTTACAACTCATGGTAAGTTGATAGCGGAGCGACTGATGGTTTCAATCGGATGCGGCTGCCCAACAGCAAATCCTTGAGCATAATCGATCCCAATTTCTGCGAGTTTTTCCAGAATAGCTTGTGTTTCTACCAGCTCTCCTATTGTCCCGATCTTCAAAGCACGCGCAAATTTGTTGATATTTTCAATTTTTTTCAGATCTTCCGCATCACGTAAAATGTTGCAAACTATGCTGCCATCTATCTTCAAAAAATCTGCCCTGATGTACTTCAGCAAATCAAATGATGTACGGTCATGATTGAAGCTGCATAATGAAACCAGGCACCCTAATTGCTGCATTTTCTTTACGAATAATACTGTATTTTGCAAATTAGCTATAACATCAAATGCTTCTATTTCAAAACATAATTTATCAGGCGGTACTTTGGCGTTCTTCAGGAGATCTTGAACGTGATCAGCAAACGCCGGATCATTAAGTGTGCTGTTAGATAAATTTATACAAAATGAAATTTCAGTACTAACATTCTTTTTTGAAAGGTATTGGATAATTTTCTTCACGACCCATCCGTCCAGACGCGGCATCAGGTTGTGTTTTTCGACAAGCGGGAGAAACGCGCCCGGGGGAATAAGATTAGACTCTTCCTCTGCCATACGAATAAGGATTTCGTAGTAGGTTGTAGCATTCTGACTAGGTTTAACCGGCAGTATTCTCTGACAAAAAAGACGGAACTCCTCTTGCTCAATAGCCAGGATAATACGGCTGGATGAGTCTATAGATACTTGTGCCGGTTGATGTGTTGCATCTCCACCTGAGTGGAGGGTAAGCTTTCTTTTCCACGATTGCTCATTCTCAGATACAGATTTTTCTTTAAGACCCTCCAGAGACAGCTCATCTTTCTTCATAAACCGAGGTGTATAAAGAGTATAAAACCCGATTACCTTTCCGCCAGAATCGAAATGCGGTATTAAATGGGCGGTAACCAAACAGGTAGATTGATTTATAAGTAGCTGAACTTGTTGACTTTGTACTGTTTCGCCAGATAATACGCGTCCGACTTCATGCTTGATATGGGTATAAAATGATCCACTGAGAAACTCATGCAAAAATCGATTTTCTATTTGTTCAGACCTTAATCCAAACCATTGACGAAAAGCCCGATTGTGATAGCGGCATTGCTGCTCCGGATTAAAGTAAGCTAGCATGACCGGAAAATTCTCATCTACAATTTGTAGCTTGGCTTTATTCTCCGAAGAAGTTTTTTCGGCCCAGATTCGATATTTTATTTCATTGGCAAGACGTTCTTTTTGAGCAGTCAACTGTGCAAATTGTATTAAAAATATTTTTTCAGCATGCACAATCTGAATAATTGTAATTAGGATTGCTGTTACCAGAATTACCCATAGCCCTACAATGATATGTGGCTCGATAGAGAGCATGGAATAATCCAGCGTGATCAATAAACCGGCAACAACCATTGTTACAGCCGTCGGCAAAAAAGGTTTAATCGTATTGATTTTTGAGTGGATATGCATAGCTATGAGGAAAGTCTCGTTAAAAAAATTTAATTTCCCCAAACTGACCACAACTAACTATAAGATCCAAACGGACGTACTGAAGCCCAAAATTTCCAAAAGCTACCAGGTGTCAACGTGAAACTTCTGGTCGAATGTTCACTGATAGCTGTAAGCTTTAACTGTGTTATTTGCTTTTTCTTCAATGCCTGAAGTAATGGAGCGAACCAGCTCTGCTCAATTTTCATCAATTCATTTCTCCAATTGAATGCATCCCTGTAATTGGCGTATTTATGGAGATTATCCAGAAATACCAATTGTTCACCTGAATCATCAGAGTATCGCAGTAACTCGCCGGTATCTTCCGGCAAATTATGACACGCAATTTTTCCCATTTCTGCCAGAGCAAAAGCAAGGATGTGATTGCTCCAAATTCTGGTATAGGGTGTATGCACTTTTTGGGGCATAACGCCTCCTCCCCATGCCCATACACTATTGACCACCAGATCTCCCTGGGCTTCTCTTATCTGATTTAACGGATGCTCATATAAAAGCATTTGTATTTCATTGATTCTGCTGTTCCAGATCGAATTATCATTCCCGTGAGGTAGAAGATTATTTATATTTTGACCAACCACCTCACTCAAGAGAAATGTTTGCAGCTCAGGTATTTCACTACACTGCAGATACCAGCGGTCAGAATGAAGGGGCAGCAGGGTCAAACCATCATCTGAAATTAACTCATTAATACTATCGGTAAATGAAATTGCCTCCTTTAGGGAAATATTCAAAATGTGGTTATCGCCCAAAAGTATATGGTTGTTTTTAATCCGGAGATGA
>JACDJA010001981.1_pt1 | contig 15696 bp, 10 predicted proteins | sample 7449241 | NCBI WGS metagenome assembly JACDJA01 (sample SAMN14253289, study PRJNA609438) | sludge metagenome | isolation source: initial anaerobic sludge | collected 2018-12-20 | reverse complement strand
TCACCTCGCCCACCGGCCGGTCGGGTGCGACCAGCTCGGGCAGCCGTGCCGGATCGATGCCGGAGGCGGCGAGCAGTTCGGGGTCGTAGCGCAGCGCAGCGGTGGTGGCGTTCGCAGTATCGGGCTGCGAAGCGTCGCCGGCCGCCCATGCGGCGGCGCTGCGGTTGTCACACAGCTGGGTGGTGAACATGGTGTGGCGGGTGGCGGTCACCCGGCCGGTCAGGCGTGCGGTGACGTAGTCCATCACCTCAACGAAACGGGAGTCGCCGTGGGGATCCTCGGCGATGAGGTGCAACACGTGGCCCAAGCTCAGCCCGCCACCGATCGGGGGAATGCCGTGGCGCTCCACCCACAGCTCGAAGTTCCCGGGTGTGGCGAGCAGCCGGCGGCAGGCGTCGGTGCCCCGCCGGTCCCCCCACATCACCACCGGCCCGGTCGGGGCGCCGTCGGCGCGCACCGGCACCGTCGATGAGTACTGACTGGCCACCCCGATCGCCACCGTCGGCGCAGGGCCCGCAGGCGCCGGAGCGACCTCGGCGACGCACGCTGCGACGCCCTCGAGCACCGCTTCCCAGATCTGCTCGGGGTCCTGCTCGCAGACCGGTGGCCGCTCGTCGCTCGCCAGCGATCGCTGCTGGTGGGCCAGCAGCGATCCGTCTGCTGAGACGGCCACCACCTTGACGTTGGTGGAACCGACATCAACCCCGATGGCCAGGGACGGCCGGGTCACGAGACCGGGGGGACGCCCTGCTGCTCGTCCATCATGTTGGCCATGATGTCGCGGATGAACTCGTCAACGTCGCTGGTCATGCCACCGGGGATGCCGCCGTAGATCGCGGCGCTGTCGGGTTCGCCGTCCTTGTGCTCCTTGGCGTACTCCACCGCCTCGGCCAGGTCGGCGGCGAACGCCTCGGCCACGCCCTCCTGGGTCTGGGGCCGTGTGACCGCCATGTGGATGGCGTTGGGGTACTGCTGGCCGTTGAAGCGCCAGCCCCGCAGCTTCATGAAGTCGTTGACGTGGTAGATGTCGAAGTCGTCGGAGGTGAAGCTGAACAGGAACGTGGGGTCGCCCATGATCCTCAGCTCGGGGTGCGAGCGCACCGCTGCGATCATCTTGTCGGCCGTCCCGAAGATCTCCTTGGCGTACTTCAGGTAGCCCTCGCGCCCCAGCTTCACCATCGACGCCCAGGTGGCGGCCAGCAGGCCACCGCTGCGCGACCCGTCCATCGACGGCGAGCAGTACTTTCCACCGGTCCACTCGGTCTCGTAGAAGTACTGGCCCCGCCGCAGCGCCGTGTCGCGGAAGGTCACCACCGAAGAGCCCTTCAGCCCGTAGCCGTACTTGTGGGTGTCCGAGCTCATCGACGTCACGCCCGGCAGGCGGTAGTCGAACACCTCGAACGGGTAGCCCAGATCCTGACCGAACGGCAGGATGAACCCACCCAGGCAGCCGTCGACGTGCAGGCCGATGCCGCGCTCGACCGCCAACTCGGACATCTCGCCGATCGGGTCGATCGTGCCGTAGCCGTAGTTGCAAGCCGAACCGATGATCGCCACGGTGTTCTCGTCGATCTGGGCGCGCAGCGCATCCATGTCGGCCTTGGTGCTCACCGGGTCGATCGGCACGGTGCGGTCCTCGAGACCGAACAGCTGAGCCGCCTTGCCAAAGGCCGGGTGCGCCGTCTCGGCCTTCACGATGTTGGGGTTGGTGATGCCACGCGCCCGACCGGCCTCCCGGTACGCCAGGATCGCGTGGGCGATCGACGCGGTGCCACCCGAGGTGACGATGCCAACGGGCGTGCCGTCGGTGACCGCCTCGGCGTGAAACAGGTCGAGGGTCATCGCGATGATCTCGCCCTCGAAGCGGGTGGCCGACGGGCAGATATCGCGCTGCAGCGCATTCACGTGGGCGAACAGGCCGAACGCCTCGTTGAGAAACTCGTAGTGGTCGTGGTCGCCGCAGTACATCGTGCCCGACACCTTGCCGTCCTCCCAGAAGGAGTCCTCCTCGGTGGCCAAGGTGCGCAACTCATCGATGATCTCGCCCGGATCGCGACCCTGCTCGGGCAGCGTGCGGTTGACGGGGAATCGATCGGCGTATGGGTAGGCGCTCATGGATGGGACCGTAGCTGAGCGCTCGCGGTTCAGCCCATGCAGGGCACTTCGACCGCCCCGCCACCGGCAGCGATCGACGCGTAGGCGGAGTCGGCGATGACGTGGGCGCGCAGCGCGTGTTCAAAGCCGGGGTCGAGCCGTGGCGATTCCCCGCCGAGGGCAGCGAGAAACTTGGTCTCGGCGCTGCGGGTGTCGACCCCCCGCTCGTCCAACCACGCCGTCAGCTCGGCACCCGCCAGCGAGATCGTCGCTGCATCGGCCTCGGGGCCGGTGAAGTTCACCGGGCCGTCGAAGTCGTCGAGCACCTCGATCATCGCCCGTTCACAGAAGATCTCCAGGTGGCGCTGGGACGGCCGGCTGAGCACCTGGTGCCAGACCGACGTCAGTGACACCGTCCCACCGGCGGCGAGGCGGAAGGTGGCCGCCACCGAGTCCTCGATGCCATCCACCCCGGCGATGTGGGTGTCGAGCGCCGAGACGGATCGCACCGGACCGAACAGCCACTCGATCAGGTCCAGATCGTGGATCGAATGCTCCAACAGCACGCCCGAGCCGGCCCTGGCCCGGTCGGTCCTCCAGCTGGACCCGTACATGCCCTGGTTTGGCAGAAACTGATCGTCTCGAAACACCACCGAGATCACGGCCCCCACGCCCTCCGGCGATCCGGCCTCGCCCGGCGACAGGGCCCCGGCGAGCAGCTCGCGCACGGCCAGCATCGCCGGTGACGAACGCAGCACCAGCCCAACCATCGTCGGACGGTCGTAACCCTCGACCAGCGCAGAGACCGCCCGGGCGTCATTCACATCCACCCCAAGCGGCTTCTCGCAAAAGACCGCGCTGCCGGCCTCGACGCAGCGGGCGACCAACTGGCGGTGCGCGCTGGTCCAGGTGCACACGAACACGGCGTCGGCGGCGACGACCTCGCCGGGGTCGTTCACCGCCGTACCTCCGAAATCCTCGGCGAAACGCACAGCTCGCTTTGGGTCGGTGTCGTAGATCGGGCCCATCCGATAGGGCAGCGGGCTCTGTTCCAGCTGAAACCCGTGCAGCATGGCGATCAGTCCCGCCCCGTAGAAGCCGATCGCTGGTCCTTCGCCCTTGATGTCCGACCTCCCCGCTGGTGAACGATCCGAAGCTACTGCGGTCGAGCAGCGCGAGGGCATGGGTGACTAAGTTGCTCGGCCATGGGCGGTGCCGACGCAGGGGGCCACGACAACACGGCGAACGGGGACAACACGGCGAACGGGGACAACACGGCGAACGGGGACAACACGGCGAACAGGGACAACACGGCGACCGCTGTCCACGCAGCGGGCTCACCCGACACGGTCGTCGCCTGGGCACCCGGGCGGGTCAACCTGATCGGCGACCACACCGATTACGCCGGAGGGCTGGTGCTGCCGATGGCCATCGACCTGGGCACCACCGTGAGGTTCGACCGCGGTGGAACCCACCTGCGGCTGCGATCCGGCCGTCGCCGACCCCTCTCGCTCGACCTCCCCGTCGCCGGATCTGTCGCTCGGTCCCTGAGCGACCTCGAGCCGTCGTGGGGTCGCTTCGTCGCTGCGGCGGCGATCGAGGTGGGCGCCACCATCGGCGGCGACGGCGAGATCAGCACCACGTTGCCGGTCGGGGCAGGGCTGTCGTCGTCTGCCTCCCTCGAGCTGGCGGTCGCCCTGGCCCTGGGCTTCGACGGGTCCCCGCTCGAGTTGGCCCGGCTCGGCCAGCGGGCCGAGCACGCAGCCTCCGGTGTGCCGTGCGGAATCATGGACCAGCTGGCGATCGCTGCCGGCACGACAGGACACGCACTGCTCATCGACTGCGCCACCGAGCGGTACCAGCCGGTGGTCATCCCCGACACGGTCGAGGTGTGGGTGCTGCACTCCGGGGTGAAGCGCCGGCTGGCCGACTCGGCCTACGCCGAACGCCGGGCGGCCACCGAGGCCGCCGCCGAGGTGGTGGGCCCGCTGGCCCAGGCGAACCTTGACGACATCGAGTCGATCCCCGATCCGGTGCTGAGGCGACGCGCCCGCCACGTGCGTAGCGAGTGCGACCGGGTGCAACGCTTCGCCGCCGCGCTCGCCACGGACGATCCGACGACCGCCGGCGAGCTGATGGAGGCCAGCCACGCCTCACTGCGCGACGACTTCGAGGTCTCGGTGTCCCAGCTCGACGAATTGGTCGTCGCTCTGTCCGCCCGACCGGAGGTCTTCGGGGCCCGGCTGACCGGCGCCGGCTTCGGTGGATGCGTCGTGGCACTCGCCCGCCCGGGCAGCAACCTCTCCGGGGTCGGGTCGGCCGCCTGGCTGGTGCGGGCCTCCGACGGCGCCCGGCAGATCACCGGGTAGCGTCGGAGTGGTGCACGACCCTGTTCGCCCGCCCAAAGTGATCACCTGCGTGGACTGTGGGTTCGAGGCCCACCTGTTGTTCGATCCCACCGACCCGGCGGCCTCCGACCCCGACGGCGACTCGGCGCCGTCGACCTCGGCGTCGGCCAACCTCGATCCATGGGACTCCGACGACCTGGCCGCCGTCCCCTCAGGCGACTCGTTCGACGGTGAGCCCGACGAGATCAGCGACGGCATCGCGTTGATCTACCGCTGCAGCGGCTGCGGCGACCGCTGGGACCTGGTCTGGTCACCAGACCTGGCCGCTGGGCCCGACGGCGCCTAACCCTCAGGTTGCCGTCCCAGGGTCCCCATGAGAACTGCCCAACGTGGACGCTTCGCTGTTCGCCACCCCGGTCCGGGCGGTTGCCCCACTCACGCCAACAAGCGGGCCTTCTGATCGTCGAACTCCTCGTCGGTCAGCCGACCTCGCTCGTGGAGTTCGGCCAGCTTCTCCAGCTGTTCGGCCACACTCAGCGGACCGGTGTGGACGGTGGTCCCACCGTGGGCCCGCGCCCCCTCGGCCGCCTCCCTGCCAATGCGGTCGTACTTGCGGTTCTCGTTCTCTTCCATCTGGGCGTAGATCTCATGTTGCACCGCCGGCGGGTCACGGATGTCCTGGAAAAACTCCTTGCCCGTCTCCCCGCCGGACTCGATCGCCAGGTCGCCGGCGCCGAGTAGCCGTTCAAACAGGGTCTGTTGGAAGAACACCGTGTTGATCCGCTCCAGCGGGATCTCGACGCCCGAGGCGACGAGCACGCCCGACCGGTAGATGCATCGGTCGGTGGTCAACACAAAATTGGTGGTGCGCCACAAGACGAAGCGGCGCAGGAACCACCCCAAAGCGACCAGCACCAGTAACCCGAGAACGACCTGGATCGGACGGTCCCACGAAAGGGCAGCGAAGCCGATGACGATGCCGCCCACCAGGACGACCGTGGGCCCAAACAGGTACTTCCAGTGCGGATAAAGGTCGAGCACGATCTCTTCATGGGGCTGCAACAGCTTGGATGGATAGGCCACGTTCGCTCCGAGAGTTCCCCATCACGATATCTGCAGACACCGGACGAACGATGGACGCTGGTCGAGTGCGGGCGGAACCCGCCACGGCTTGGGTGTCACGCCCGGCCGGTACGATCGCCCGGGTGAGCGACGCGTCCAACGAGCCGGCGGCCCTGGTTGCCGGGCTGAACCCCGAGCAGCGCGAGGCGGCAACCCACGAGGCCCACCACCTGCGGATCCTGGCGGGAGCCGGGTCGGGCAAGACCCGGGTGCTCACCCGTCGCATCGCCTATCAATCGGCAACCGGGGCGATCGATCCCCGTGCGGTGCTGGCGGTGACCTTCACCCGGAAGGCGGCCTCCGAGCTGCGCAGCCGGCTGGGTCAGCTCGGCCTGCGAGACGGGGTGCAGGCAGGCACCTTCCACTCGATCGCCTGGGCACAGCTGCGCCAGCGCTGGGCCGAACGGGGCATCACCCCGCCCGAGCTGGTCACCTCCAAGCTGGGTATGATCCGCAGCGTCAGCGGTGAGCGCTCCCGCACGGCGCTGCTCGATCTGATGGGCGAGATCGAGTGGGCCAACGCCCGCTGCGTCGATCCGGAGGAGTATCCGTCGGCGGCCACGGCGGCCCGACGGGACCCGCCCTATGACCCGCAACGGGTGGCGGAGCTGATGGCGGCCTACGTCAATCACAAGCGTCGCCAGCGGGTGGTCGACTTTGATGACCTGCTGCGCCTGGCCGCCCGCGATCTGCGCGCCGACCCGGTGTACGCCTCCGGCCGCCAGTGGATGAACCGGTTCCTCTTTGTCGACGAGTTTCAGGACGTCAACCCCCGCCAGTTCCAGTTGCTGTCCGCCTGGATGGGCGAGGGCGCGCACCTCACGGTCGTCGGCGACCCCCACCAGGCCATCTACGCCTGGAACGGCGCCGATGCGGGCTACCTGGTCGAGATGGATCGCTACTTCGACGATGCCGCCACGGTCACGCTCACCCGCAACTACCGCTCGTCGCCTCAGATCATCACCGTCGCCAACGCCGTGCTGAGCGACGGTAGCGACCAGCGGGGGGCGGCGTTGGTGCCCACCCGCCCCGACGGCGCCATCCCCACCGTCTCGGTGCACCCGGACGAGATCCAGGAGGCCCGCCAGATCGCCCGGGAGCTACGCGCTGCCCATCGTCCCGGCCGCCGCTGGGCCGACCTGGCCGTGCTCGTCCGCACCAATGCCCAGCTCACCCCGCTCACCCAGGCTTTGAGCTCCGCCGACATCCCCCATCGCACCCGGGGTGGCGGCGGGCTGCTCGACCAACCCGAGGTGAGCGACGCGCTGCGCAGCTTGCGTCGGGCGCGGGAGGTAGGCACCTGGATCGGCGATCTGGCCCGGGAGCTGCGCGAGTTGCGCCCCCAGATCGAGCGAGCCGATCGGGCTCTGGATCCCGAAGCCGAAGACGCCGACGACGATGCCGGCTTCGACGAGTCCGACGAGTCCGACGAGTTCGACGGCGCCGAGGATCCCTCACCTCGCGACCGACCTGCCGGCGAACGGGCGCTGGGCGACTGGACCTCCGAGGAACGGGTCTCCGAAACCCCCCGGCCGAGGTCGGGTCGCATCGCTCCCGAACACCTCACCGCCGAGCGTCTCGCCAACCTGGACGAGCTGGTGCGCCTAGGCCGTGAGTACCTCGACCTCGACTCGGCCGGCACCCCCCACGGGTTTGGCGCCTGGCTGCGCTCCAGCCTGGCCGACGCCGGTGGCGCCGACTCCGATGCGGTGGAACTGTCCACCTTCCACGCCGCCAAAGGCCTCGAGTGGCCGGTGGTTCACCTGGCCGGTGTGGAGAAGGGGCTGATCCCGATCCACTTCGCCGAGACCCAGGCCGAGCTGGCCGAGGAAACCCGCCTGTTCTATGTGGCGATCACCCGGGCCGAGGAGGAGCTGGTGATCCACCGGGCCGAGAAGCGCACCACCGGCACCCGGGAGATGCGTCGCAAGCCCTCGGCCTTCCTCGAACCGGTCGAGGAGGCGCTCGACTTCCTCAACGGCGTCGAGCATCGTCGGCCCCGCCGGGCACCCACCAGCGGACAGCGTCGGCCGGCACCGTCGACCAAGGCCGGGCTCACCGGTACCGACGCCGAGCTGTTTGCCACACTCCGCACCTGGCGCCTCGAGCAGTCCCGGGCCGCCAAAAAGCCGGCGTTTGTCATCCTCACCGACGACGTGCTGACCCGCCTGGCCAGCGTGCGCCCCCTCACCAGGAGCCAACTGCTCGATATCCGCGGTATCGGCCCCACCAAGGCCGACCTCTTCGGCGACGCGCTGCTCAAGCTGATCGCCGACGCCCCCTGACGGGTGCGGAGTCCTCCGATGCCTCGGAGGTACCCCACGATCAGTTTGGTTCGGTTCGGTTCAGTTCTGTTCGGTTCAGTTCTGGTCGGCGTCGGCCCGGTCGTTGAGCAACTGCTTGAACTTCCCGGGCTGCATCGAGATAAACAGCCCTTCGCACTCCGCCGTCAGCCGCTCGTCGTCGTGAATGGTGCCCCGCACCCAGATCTTGCGGTCCACCCGATCGTGGATCCAGGCCCGCAGGGTCAACTCACGATGCAGCGGGGTGGGCGAGCGGTAGTCGGTGTGCAGGTAGGCGGTCATGCCCTGCGCGCCCGACAAACCCTGGGTCGAGCCGAGCAGCTCGTCAAAAACCGCCGCCACATAGCCGCCGTGCACGTTGCCCGGAGGGCCCTCGTAGGCCGAACCAAAGGTGACCGACCCGGTGACCTCATCGTCGTGCAGGTGCAGGCTCATCGGCGGCGACAGCGGGTTGGCCAGACCGATGAAGGGGCTGTGATCGAAGGTGGCGTACATCTCCGCTGCGAGGGCCTGAACCTCCGGGTTGTCGGCCGTCAGGCGCCCGGCGTTGGCCAGCTCGGCGAACCCCTCGTAGACGCGGCCCTTCGGATGAGCGGCCAGCACCCCGGCGATCTTCGCCAGGTCGTCGGCCATTGCGTCAAGTGCCTCGGCATCGGTGCTGGTTGACGTCAGGCCCTCGATGATGCTCCTCACCTCGGCCGCCACCCGGCGAAACGCCGTGCGCTGCGGTGTGATCTCCAGCTGCTCGAGGCGCTGGATTCGGCTCACCACGTCGGAGGCCGGAAATCGCTCGCTCCGTACCTGGTCGGTTTCGCTCCTGGCCTCGTCAACCTCGCCCATCGTTCCCCTCGGTTCTGTGGTCCGCTCGCTGACCAGCGTCGGCGCTTTGGCCGAACTCTGCCGCTTCCGCGTTCCCTGGCGCGCGATAGCGGCAGAGTTCGCTGTTCTGGCGAGAACCTAGCGCCGTCCGCAAGCAGCTCGGCGGTCCAATCGCTACACGTCGTAGTAGGCGAGCACCGGTGCGTGGTCGGACGGCTTGGTGCCCTTGCGGGCGTTGCGGTCGATCAGGTCAGAGACGGCGGCGTCGGCCAGCGGCGGCGTGGCCAGCAAATAGTCGATACGCATGCCCTTGCGCTTGTGGAAGTTGCCGCCCCGATAGTCCCACCAGCTGAAGAGGTCGTCGGCGTCGCCGTAGCGCTCGCGAAAGGTATCCCGCAGCCCGACGTCGGTGATCGCTGCCATGGCTTCGCGCTCGGGCACGCTGACGTGGGTTGAGTTCTCGTCGAACACGTCAACGTCCCACACGTCGGCGCTGCTGGGCGCGATGTTCCAGTCGCCACCGATCACGAAGCGGTCCCCCTCGGTCACGCGCTGGGCCAGGTCGTTGCGCAGGCGGGCCAGCCAGTCCAGCTTGAAGCGGTAGTGGTCGTTGGAGACCTCGCGACCGTTGGGCACGTAGACGCACGCGCATCGAAGCGGGCCACACGTGGCCCAGATCAGGCGGGCCTCGGCGGGGTGGTCCCAGCCCTCGGGCTCGTCCGAATAGAACCCGCTGTGAACCTCATCGAGGCCCACCTTGGACATGATCGCCACACCGTTCCAGCGGCCCTCGCCGAAGTGGGCCGATTCGTAGCCCATCGCCGAGAAGGTGAGGTGGGGAAACTTGTCGTCGGCCAGCTTGGTCTCCTGCATCATCAGCACGTCGGGCTGCACCTCCGCCACCCATTCCTCGACCCGCGGCAGGCGGGCATTGAGCGAGTTGACGTTCCAGGTGGCGACCAGCACAGAGGCTCCTTACGAGCGGATGGGAGTGGGAATCGGTGGGTGGATTCGGTAGGCGCTCGCGCAGCGCTAGGGCGACCCACAGTAGCGGCGACCTGAGCGGCCGAATCGACCGGCCCCCGTTCGTGTGTCCGACCTTTGTAGGCTCGCCGGTGATGAGTACCTCACCTGAAGATCTCCTGGGCCCGAACAGCTGGTTGGTGGACGAGTACCGCGAGGCTTACGAGGCCGACCCCAGCTCGGTCTCCGAGCAGTGGCGCAACTACTTCTCCAACGGTGCGGCCACCGCCGGGGACGGCAACGGCGCACGCGCTGCCACTTCCACCACGTCCTCCAGCGACACGCCGTCCAGTGGCACAACCTCCGCGAACAAGCCGTCCGGTCAGAAGGCTGAGCAGACCTCAGCCGCACCGGCGACGGCCAAGGTCTCCGCCTCCGCCGAGCCGACGTCCGCCGCAACGGCAAACGCCAAGGTCTCCGCCTCCGCCGAGCCGACGTCCGCCGCAACGGCAAACGCCAAGGCCTCCGCCCCCGCCAAGTCGACGACCGGCGCGCCGGCCAAGGCCAAGGCCGACGCACCGGCAACGTCGGAGTCCGGCGTCGAGCCGAGCGATCAGCCGACGTCGGAGACCAAGCCGATCCGTGGCATCGGTGCAGCGATCGCCGACAACATGGAGGTCTCGCTCACCGTGCCGACGGCCACGTCGGTGCGCGACCTGCCGGCCAAGCTGCTTGAGGTCAACCGGGGTGTGATCAACGGTCACCTCGGCCGCACCCGGGGTCGCAAGGTGAGCTTCACCCACATCATCGGCTACGCCATCGTGCGAGCGATCGCCGATCACCACCCCGACATGGCGGTCAGCTTCGATCGCGACGAGGACGGAAAGCCCCAGCTCACCCGGCATTCCAGCATCGGGATCGGCCTGGCCATCGACGTCGAGCGCCGTGGCGAACGAACGCTGATGGTGCCGGTGATCAAGGGCGCCGAGTCGATGAACTTCAGGGAGTTCGTCGATGCCTACAACGACCTGGTCAAGCGGACGATGGACAACACGTTGCAGCTGGAGGACCTTCAGGGCGCTTTGGTCAGCCTGACCAACCCCGGCACGATCGGCACGGTGTTGTCCGTACCTCGCTTGATGTCGGGCCAGGCGGTCATCGTCGGCGTCGGCAAGCTGGGGTATTCCGCCGCCTACCAGGGTGCCGACGAGGAAACGATTGCCAAGCTGGGCATCTCCAAGGTGCTGACGCTGACCTCCACCTATGACCACCGGGTGATCCAGGGGGCCGAGTCGGGCTCGTTCCTCAAGACGATCGAGTCGCTGCTGCTCGGCGACGAGGACTTTTATCAGCGCATCTTTGCCGACATCGGCGTGCCGTACGTGTCGGTGGAATGGCGCCAGGACACCAACCCGGCCGACCACATCGGTGGCCTGATCCAAAAACAGATGAGCATCGCCATGCTCGTCAACATGTACCGCAGCCGCGGCCACCTGATCGCCGAGCTCGACCCCCTGTCGGCCAAGACCCCGGAGATCCACGAGGAGCTCGATCCGGTTACCTACGGCCTGACGATCTGGGACCTCGACCGGAAGTTCCAGACCGGTCCGGGCAGCATCTACAACAGCGTCGGCGGCGAGGAGTCCATGCCGCTGAAGGAGATCCTGCGGGTGCTCCGGGACGCCTACTGCCGCACGATCGGCGTCGAGTTCATGCACATGCAGGAGGTGGAGGAGAAGCGCTGGATCCAGGAGCAGATGGAGAGCCGCGAGCCCTTCAGTCTGTCCGGCGACGAGCAGATCCACATCCTCGACCTGCTCAACAAGGCCGACGCGCTCGAGCAGTTCCTCGGCACCAAGTTCCTCGGACAGAAGCGTTTCGGACTTGAGGGCGCCGAGTCGACCATCCCCATCCTGGATGAGCTGCTCACGCTGGCCTCCGCCAACCACATGGACTCGGCCGTGTTGGGCATGGCCCACCGCGGGCGCCTCAACGTGCTGGTCAACATCGTCGGCAAGCGCTACCAGGATCTGTTCGGCGAGTTCGAGCAGCTGATCGACGAGGACGCCGTTCAGGGCTCCGGCGACGTCAAGTACCACCTGGGCCAACGGGGTCAGTTCAAGTCGGTTGCCGGCAACGTGATCGATCTGGAGCTGGCGGCCAACCCGTCGCATCTGGAGGCGGTGGACCCGGTGGTGCTCGGCATCGCTCGGGCGAAGATGGACCAGATCCCCAAGAACGTCGAGAACCGCTATCCCGTGCTGCCCATCCTGGTGCACGGCGATGCCGCTTTCGCCGGTCAGGGCGTGGTGGCCGAGACGCTCAACCTGTCCAGCATCAAGGGTTACAAGGCGGGCGGCACCATCCACCTGGTGATCAACAACCAGCTGGGCTTCACCACCCCGCCCGAGTCGGCGCGCAGCTCCGAGTACCCGACCGACGTGGCCAAGATGGTGCAGGCGCCGATCTTCCACGTGAACGGAAACGACCCCGAGGCCTGCGTGCGGGTGGCCCGGCTCGCCTATGAGTACCGGCGGGCGTTCGGCAAGGACGTTGTGATCGATATGGTGTGCTACCGCCGCCACGGTCACAACGAAGGCGACGACCCCAGCTACACCCAGCCGCTGATGTACCAGCGGATCGACAGCATGGCGCCCGTGCGCGAGTTGTACAGCGATTCGCTGGTCGGGCGTGGCCACATCAGCCTGGAGCAGGCCGAGAAGGCAGCCAACGCCTACCACGCGGAGCTGACCAACGCGCTGGAGTCCACCCGGGAGGCCAAGCCGTCCGACCCCCGTCGGGTTCCGGCGCCGCCAAAGCCGCCAGGCGTCATCGGCCCGGTGTCCACCGGGGTGGCCTCCGACGAGCTCGACCGCATCTTCGAGGCGCTCAATACCGTGCCCGACGGCTTCACGGTACATCCAAAGCTGGCCAAGCAGTTCGAGACACGGCGGAAGCTGTTCGAGTCGGGCGAGGTTGACTGGTCGCTGGGCGAGGCCCTTGCGTTCGGTTCGCTGCTCGCCGAGGGCACCCCGGTGCGTCTCGCCGGCCAGGACAGCCGTCGCGGCACGTTCTCCCAACGCCATGCGGCGCTCGTCGACTTCCATACCGGCGACGATTACCTGCCCCTCAGCGCGCTCACCACCGACAGCTCCGAGCTGTGGATTTACGACTCGTTGCTGTCCGAGTACGCAGCGTTGGGCTTCGAGTATGGCTACTCGGTGGAGAACAAGGATGCGCTCGTCATGTGGGAGGCGCAGTTCGGCGACTTCGTCAACGGCGCCTCGATCATCATCGACCAGTACCTGGTGGCCGCCGAGGACAAGTGGAAGCAGACCTCCGACCTGGTGCTGCTGCTACCCCACGGATACGAAGGCCAGGGCCCCGAGCACAGCTCGGCCCGCATCGAACGGTTCCTGATCCTGGCCGCCGAGGACAACATTCAGCTGTGCAACGCCACGACGGCAGCGCAGTACTTCCACTTGTTGCGCCGTCAGATCCACCGGGACGGCAACAAGCCGCTGATCATCTTCACACCGAAGAGTGGCCTGCGGGCCAAGACCTACCGGTCACCGGTCGACGATTTCGTGTCGGGTCACTTCCGCGAGCTGATCCCCGACGAGTCCGGCCTCGACCCCGAGTCGGTCACCCGGTTGGTGCTGGCTTCGGGCAAGGTCGCCCACGATGCGATCGAAAAGCGCGACGAGCTGGGCGTGCCGATGGCGGTCGCCCGGGTTGAGCAGCTGTTCCCGTGGCCCTACATGGCGATCCATGAGGAGATGGAGCGCTACCCCAACTGCCACGAGATCGTCTGGTTGCAGGAAGAGCCCGAAAACATGGGCCCCTGGAACGGGATCAAGGGCCGGCTCTACGAGGCGTTCGAGAACCGGGACGTCGAGATCCGGCGGGTCAGCCGGGTGGCGTCGGGCAGCCCGGCGACCGGGTCGGCGCTCATCCACCGCCAGGAGCAGCAGGAGATCCTGCGGAAATCGTTCGGCGATCTCCCCGAAAAGGACCGCTGGGACTTCAACTGATCACGGCCTGCGGGGCCTGGCATCCAATGCCGAGTGCAGCTCGGCAAGTGCTGCGTGCGGATCGCCGACCTTGATCGTGGTCATGCCCATCTCCCGGGCCGGTTTGAGGTTCACCCCGAGGTCGTCGAGAAACACCACCTGCGACGGGTGCACGGCCAGCGCCTCGAGGGCTACCCGGTAGAACGCGTCCTCGGGCTTACGCATCTTCAGGACTGCCGACTCGACCACTGCGTCGACCGCGGCGAGTAATTCATCGAGCCCCGTGGGCAGCATGCCGGCAAGCTCATCGAAGGGCACGGCGTTGTTGGTGAGGAACGCCGTGCCGTACCCGGCGTCGACCAGCCGGTACACCTCGGCGGCCATCTCGGGCCGCACCTCGCCGACGAGCATCTCCAAGATGGCGTGACCGTCCACTTCGCCCCCGGCCGCCAGCGCTTCGGCCTCGAATTCCCGGACGAAGCCCTCGTCATCCAACTGGCCACGCTCCAGCTTGGCCCACGAGTTGCCGTCATGGTTGTCCATGTTCAGCCGGCGAATAAATCCGTCGGGCAACCCCTGTTGCGCCTCGTAGTGCGCAAACGCTTCGAACGGGCTGGTGAGCACCACCCCGCCCAGGTCGAAGACCACCGCCTCGATCGGCGACAACTGAGGGCGGACCGAGGCGGAAGGTGAGGCCATCGCTCGATGCTAGGCAATCGGCCCGATCCCCACGGCAAGGACGCAAAGCTGCTTGACTGGTGGGGTCATGACCCTTTCACATGTGGTCGTTGACGGTTCCAACATCGCAACCGAAGGGCGAACCAAACCCAGTCTGAAACAACTCGATGAAGCAATTGAGCAGTTCGGTGCCAAACATCCCGAGACCGACATCACGGTCATCGTGGATGCGACATTTGGGCATCGGATCTCCAGCACGGAGAAGGATGACTATGAAGCACGCGTGCTTGATGGGTCCATCGTTGCTCCCCCCGCCGGCGTCGTCGGCCGTGGGGACGCATTCATTCTCCAAGTGGCCGAGAAGGCCAACGCTGCAGTGTTCTCCAACGATTCCTTCCAGGAGTTCCACGGTGAGCACACTTGGCTTTTCGAGGAAGATCGGCTGTGGGGCGGCAAGCCCGTCACCGGAGTGGGGTGGGTATTTGTCGCCCGCACCCCGGTGCGAGGTTCTGTCAGTAGGAAAGCCGTCAAAGAGGCCAAAACCGATTCCAAGTCCACCTCAAGATCGCCCAAGAAGGCCGCATCGCCTTCCAAACGGGGCGCTCCATCCAAGAATGCGGGTGCGGGCGGATCCAAACCCAAGGTGGGCGACTCCAAGCCCGCCGCATCCAAGTCGCCCGCAACCGGGTCTCGAAGCCGAGGTCCAAAACAGGCCGATCGCTCCTCGGGCAGGTCGTCCACCGACGACGCCAAGAGCAGTCGGTCGGGATCTTCGAGCGCATCAACCAAGCGTCGATCCTCCACGCCCGATCCGGTCAACTCGCCGGGTGACTTCCTCAGCTTCGTCGGGGAGCACCAGCCCGGCGACACCGTCACCGGCACAGTCGTCGAGTTCTCCTCGCACGGCGCGTATTTGCTGGTCGGCAGCACCAAGACCTACCTGCCATTGAAGGCGCTGGGCGATCCGCCCCCCAACCGAGCCCGCGACTTCATGTCGATGGGTGAGGAGCTCACCCTGGTGGTCGAGGGCTACGACCCGCCGCTGCGAAGCGTCGACCTGCGCTTGCCCGACGGGCAGACCCTGGCGCCAAGTTCCGGCTCCGATCAGGACCCTTCTGCCCCGGCCGAGCACACGGAGGCCGAGCAGGCGCCCGCCGAGGCACCCGAGCAGAAGCCCGCAGCCAAAGCATCCGCCAGGAAGGCACCAGCAAAGAAGGCCGCCACGAAGGCACCGGCAAAGAAGGCCGCCGCCAAGGCACCAGCCAAGAAGACGGTAGCCAAAGCACCGGCCAAAAAGGCCGCCGCCAAAGCACCAGCCAAAAAGGCCGCCGCCAAAGCACCAGCCAAAAAGGCCGC